>Ga0247693_1000151_pt1 | contig 11957 bp, 9 predicted proteins | sample CNK34_metaG_FD_182712 | JGI IMG/M metagenome (GOLD analysis project Ga0247693, IMG submission 182712) | Soil microbial communities from Purdue University Martell Research Forest, Indiana, United States - CNK34 | ecosystem: Environmental > Terrestrial > Soil > Temperate forest > Bulk soil | place... | reverse complement strand
AGAATTCTCTCGGCGCAACTCTCTGGTTCAACATCGCCCACTACGCGCTTCGCCCCTGGCCCTGGATCGTCACCGCTCTCGTCGCCCTAGCGCTCTATTCTCCGCACGGCGGCCTCACGCCCAGCGAAGCCTTCGCCACGAATCATGAGCAAGGCTACGTCATGGTCCTGCGCGATTTTCTTCCGCCCGCACTCCGTGGCCTCATGGTCGCCGCCTTTCTCGCCGCCTTTATGTCCACGATCGGCACTCAGCTCAATTGGGGCACTTCTTACCTCGTCAACGATTTCTACCGCCGCTTCCTCGTCAAGAACAGCACCGAAAAGCATTACGTCAACATCAGCAAACTTTTTACCGTCGTACTCGTTCTTGCGAGTGGATGGGTTTCGAGCCAACTCGTTTCCATCTCCACGGGATGGACCATCGTCCTCGGTATCGGCGCAGGCACTGGCGCCGTCCTCATCCTCCGCTGGTATTGGTGGCGCATCAACGCCTGGAGCGAAATCGTCGCCACCATTGGAGCCGCCGTTCTTACCTTCGTTCTAGCCAACATGAAATTCTCCGGAAACAGTGCCGTCGTCACTGCAAAGACGACACTCCTCACCGCCGCAATCACCACCGTTCTCTGGCTCGCTGGAACTTTTCTCACCAAACCCGAGCCAACCGAAAAGCTCGTCTCTTTCTACCGCCGCGTCCATCCCAGCGTTTACGGCTGGCAGCCCATCGCCAAACTTTGTCCCGAACTCCCTCAGGTCCGCGATTTCTCAACCAATTTCGCCAACTGGTTCGCCGGCGTCGTCATGGTCTACTCCGCCCTTTTCGCCATCGGCCATATGGTCTTTCACCGTTTCGCCATCGGCTTGCTTCTCGCCGCAGTCAGCGGCATCTCCGGCCTCTTCATTTTCCGGAACCTTTCCCGTCAAGGCTGGTCCACTTTCTCCGGTGCGGAAAAATCGTGACGAACTCCGGTTTTCACCACCCGCTCTCAAAGGATTTTCATTCGCTTGTTCTTAAGGCTGTCACTCCGAACGGTGGTTATTGCCGGAGGAACCGCGGCTTGCTTTCAGCCCAATCGGAGTCGCGTCAATACATCTCATGACCACCTTGCGCCCGCTTCTCGAAATTTCCGTCGAATCTCTCGCTTCCGCCATCGCCGCCGAACGCGGCGGCGCACACCGCATCGAACTCTGCTCCGACCTTTCTATCGGTGGCGTCACTCCGAGCGCCGAGCTCATGCACAACGCCCGCGCCGCCGTCAAAGTCCCCATCTTCGCTATGATCCGGCCCCGCGGTGGCAACTTTTTCTACTCCGAGCCCGAACTCGCCCAAATGCGCCACGACATCGACCTCGCCAAATCCTGCAAAATGGACGGCCTCGTCTTCGGCATCCTGCACGCCGACAATACCGTCGACATCGAACGCACGCGCGAACTGGTGAGAATCGCCGGCCCGCTTCCCGTCACATTCCATCGCGCCTTCGACGAAACGCCCAACCTCCACAAAGCCCTCGAAGCCGTCATCCAAACCGGCGCCACCCGCCTTCTCACCTCCGGCGGCAAACCCACCGCCGAGCAAGGTGCCGCCATCGTTTCCGATCTCGTCGCCGCCGCAGCCGACCGCATCACGATTCTCCCCGGCGGCGGCATCAATACCTCCAACTTCGCCGAAGTCATCCGCGCCACCCGCGCCGTGGAATTCCATTCCGGCCTTGGCACCACCCTCCCCTACGGCCAATCCTCCGAAGCCGCCTTCTCTTCCGCCGTCAGCGAACTAGCCCAACTCCTGCCGTCTTGACCGCTCTAACCACCCAACCCAAAATCTGTCATTTCGACCGGAATGGCCCGGCTTTTTTCCTGGGTGCGGTTCTTGCGCGCCGGGCCATGGAGCGGAGAAACCTCTCTTCGATTTCTTGCGGTGGCTGAAGGGTGGTTAGCGGCGCGAACGACTCGGCACTAATTTATACACTAGTACCTATAAAAAAAAGTATGTGCCTGGTGCCCGCCACAAATATAACCGCGCCACCATTGGCACAGACTTCGGTCTGTGCCACGTTGATTGTGCAGAATCGGCGCTTCACCGCGCCGACGAAAGAACCCTCAAGTCGCCGCCGACGACGCCGCAACCGCTACAGTTTTTTTCCCAGCGGGACTGCTCCGCATAATCAACGCACCGGCGACGCACACCCCGCCACCGAGTATCGAAATCCACGCCACATGTTCGCTGTGGAAAATCACTCCGAGTATCAGCGCTTCCGCCGGAATCAAAAATGCCGCCGACGAAGCCCGCGTCGCGCCAAATTTTCCTGCCGAGATCGACATAATCGCAAACGCGACGCCCGTACTCAAAACTCCGAGCGCGAGCAGCGCCGCAAGCGGGCCCGGAGCCCACTTGACGAGCGCAACGTCGCGCGACCCAAGCGGCGCAACCAGCACCAGCGCCACCAATTGGGCGCGCAAAATCACGGGCAGTGCTCCATTCCGCTGCTGCAACGGGCTTGCCAGATTCAGCGCCACTCCGTACGAAACCAGCGCCGCCAAAATCATCCCCACTCCCGCCACGGTACTGCGCCCTTCGTGCAGGGTTGGCAGAGCTATTACGACAGCGCCGGCCATTCCAATGGCGATGCCGATCATTTCGCGCCGTGACGGCAACTTCCACGCAATCAACGCCGCGACGGCCGCGGTAAACAGCGGATTCGCGCCATTCAGCATTCCCGTCAGCGCCGAAGACACATACCGCTCAGCAAACGGGAACATGCTCAGCGGAAACGCCATCCAGAACGCGCCAAGGGCCACAATCTTCAGCCAGTCTGAACGCAACACCGGTTTACGCGCCGATGGAAAACACAGGAGTGTGAGGAATCCGACCGCCAGCCGAACAAACGTCACTCCACCCGGCCCAATCGCACCCAAAGCATCCGCAATAAACAGATACGAGGCGCCCCAAATCAATCCAGGCAGCGAAAGAATCACCCAATCCGCCGCACCCGACCGGTGCTCGGCACCGGCAGCTCTCATCGTCGAATTGGTCTCGTTCGCCATGCGCAACCCAATTTCCTGCAGCATAGAGGCCAAATCAGCTCAGGCGAAGAGCCATTTTGGAGAGCCCCGATTGGCTACACAAACTGGGCAAGCAGGTGAAGAAGCGACAAGCAGGAACACGCGAGGCGAATCACGCAGATCGCGATGCAATACGGGTCAGCAAGCAGATCGATCAGAGCCGGCGAGACTACCGCGATAACAGTGGGCAAGAATCCAATCGCGCGCGTTACGGCCTCACCCAGGAACGTAAACGGGCAGAACCTCTCACTCGGTTGCCCAAACAGGACCGCCGGGCGAACGAAGGCGGGCAGAGTCGCCGCGATCCACTTAATCTGCTGCAAAGGTGCGACTTGACTGGCCATGACCGCCTCCTCAAAAACATTTGCCTGCTCTATCCATATGTCGAACGAGGGGCGGCAAAAACGACATCGCTTCGCGATTTTTTTGGAGGGAGGCAACAGAACACGAAGGCACGCTCGGGTGCTAGTACCGAGAAACAGAAAACGATCATGTCGGCTGAAACCGGTCGCTATGCGGAATTAGGCCTTGGAGGCTTGGCGGCGCAAGAACGTCGGAACGTCCAGGTCGTCCGTGGGAACTTCGCGGGCGACGTCACGAACGTTTTGCTGGACTTGTTGAACCAGGTCGCGATTGACATTGGAGCTTGCCGCTCCGGCTGCGGCGGCCATGGAAGCAGGTGTTTGTTCTTCGCGGCCCGCTTTCCAGGTGCGCGGCATGAACTGCGGACGCTGCGTTGTATTTTTCTTGTTGGCTTCCTTGAAGCCCGCGGCGATAACGGTAATTTTCACCGCATCCTTCATCGTTTCGTCCTGCACCGCGCCGAAAATAATGTTGGCGTTTTCCGCCGCGGCTTTTTGAATGACGGACGACGCTTCGTGAACTTCGTGCAGCGAAAGGCTTGGGCTTCCGCAAATGTTGATGAGAATTCCCTGTGCGCCCTGAATCGAATTGTCTTCGAGCAACGGACTGGCGATGGCGCGATTCGCGGCGTCGACGGCGCGATTCGACCCGGTCGCGACGGCGGTGCCCATCACGGCGTAACCCTGGCCGCTCATGATTGCTTTGACGTCGGCAAAATCGCGATTGATGATGCCGGGCACGGTAATAATGTCCGAGATGCCTTGCACCGCCTGGCGCAGAATGTCGTCGGCGATGCGGAACGCGTCAAAGAAACTGGTACCGCGTTCGACGGTTTCCATCAAACGCTCGTTCGGAATCACGATGACAGTGTCCACTGCGCCGATCAAATCCTGCAGTGCTTGTTCGGCCTGCATCATACGGCGCTTGCCTTCAAAGGCGAACGGTTTTGTCACGACCGCCACGGTCAACGCGCCGAGTTCGCTTGCGAGCGAAGCAACCACCGGCGCTGCGCCGGAGCCTGTGCCGCCGCCGAGGCCGGACGTGATGAAAATCATGTCCGAGCCTTCGAGCGCCTCAATAATTTTGTCGGTATCCTCGAGCGCGGCTTTGCGGCCCACTTCGGGATTGGCGCCCGCACCGAGACCCTTCGTAAGTTTCGCACCGAGCTGCAACTTCACCGGCGCTTGCGAGAGTTTCAGTGCCTGCAAATCAGTATTCGCCGTGATGAATTCCACGCCTTCGACCTTGGCGCGAATCATTCGGTTGACCGCGTTGCAGCCGCCACCGCCCACACCGATTACCTTTATCTTTGCAGGAGACAGCTCCTCGCTAAAGCTCATGCGGATGCCTGCATCTTTTGCCGTCATTCTCTCCCCCTATTCCGGCTGGAAGACCGTGTGCGAAGTTCTTTTTGAAAAACTTCGCAAAAACTTTTTTAAAAAACTACGCACCCGCGAACATCGCCTTCAACTTCGACACGATGCCGGTACGGGCGGGCGCATTGCGCCGCGCTTTTGCTCCGTACAAAACCAATCCGACCGCCGTCGCGTATTCCGGCTGCACAACTTGCTCCGGCAAATCGTGAATTCCCTTTGGCTCCGCGACGCGTACCGGCAGATGGAACACCTGCTCGGTCATTTCGTCGAGGCCGTCCAAGCGCGCGCCGCCGCCCGCGAAAACAAAACCGGCGGGAATTTGTTTCAGCAAACCGGCGCGTTGGAGGTCGTCGCGAATCAGCGCAACGAGTTCCTGCGCGCGCGGTTCGATAATTTCCGTGAGCATGCGCGCAAAAACCGTCCGCGGAGGGCGATCGCCAACGCTGGCGATTTCGATCGCCGCATCCTCGTGCAGAAATGCGGCGGCAGCGCAGCCATGACGGCGCTTGATACGTTCGGCTTCCGGAATCGGCGTGCGCAATCCGACGGCAAGATCATTCGTGAAATGATCGCCGCCAATCGCAACGGCGCTCGTGTGGCGAATCACCCCGCCGCCGTAAACAATGATTTCCGTTGTGCCGCCACCGATGTCCAGCAGGCAGCAGCCCATGTCGCGTTCGTCCTGCGTAAGGCACGCTTCGGACGAAGCGAGCGGCTCGAGAACGGTGTCGCTGATCAAAATCCCAGCGCGATTCGCGGCAGTGACAAGGTTTTGCGTGGCAATGACCGAAGACGTGACGATGTGTACGTTCGCTTCCAGATGCTGGCCGACCATGCCGATGGCGTCGCGAATACCGTCGTGCGCATCCACGATAAATTCATGCGGCAGAACGTGAAGCACTTCGCGGTCTTCGGGAAGCGTGACGTTGCGCGCGGCATCCACGGCACGTTTTACGTCGTCGCGTTCGATGTCACGCGGCCGGTTGCCGAGCGTGATGCCGCCGCGGCTGTTTACGCCGCGAACGTGCCCGCCGGCGACGCCGAGCAGCGCGGATTCCACAGGGACGCCGGAAACGGATTCGGCTTCTTCGACGGCGCGGCGAATCGAGCTGACGGTGGAATCGAGATTGACGATCAATCCTTTTCTAAGGCCTTTCGATTCCGCTGCGCCGAGCGCGAGAAATTTCAATTGCTCCTCGACAATTTCCGCGATGAGCACGCAAGTTTTTGTGCTGCCGATGTCCAGCGCTACGATGTATTTGTCTTTCTTCGACAAGCCGCCGCCCCCAAAAAAACTTTTATCTCGACTTCGACTTTGCCTCGACGCGTTCACCGCAACCCGAATTATCCGGATTGAGGACGATCTGGCGCGTAAACTGCAAATCCACCGAATGAACGCAGCCGGCATTGGCCTGCCACTGCGCGAAATTTTCAACCAGCATGCGGTACTTCGAAGTGAAATCGCCCGAGCCGAACTTGATGTTCACGGCCTGGGTGGCGTTTACGCCAGGAATTCCGGCCATGACGATGCGGACGTTCTTCGGGTTCGAGAGATCGACTTCGCTAAGCTGATTCGAAGAATCCGCGTTTACCGTATTCAGGTCACGAACGAGTTCCTGGTAAATCTCCATGCGGCGTTCGGCTTCATCTTTCGGGAGCGCGTCGGTGATTCCCGAAACGATCGGAAAGCGCGCATCAAGATCGGTCGGCCGATCCAAGATAACGCCGTGTCCATCGATAAGCGCGACTTCGCTGCCGTTGCGAACGAAAGCGATGGGATTACGCTCGGTAATTTCAACGCGAATGCGGTTCGGCAAAATGCGTTGCACGCTGGCAGACTCCACCCACTTGATAGTCCGAATTTTATCGCGACGCTCTTCGAGCGGAACGGTTAGAACGCTCTTGCCGCGGTCGCCATAAAAGATATTGACGAGCGATTCGCGTGCGACAATGTGATTGCCGGCTACGTCAATCTGATCGGTTTTGATAAGCTGCATTTGCGGCGAATAGAGCGCAAAGCGTCCGGCCAGAACGGAAACAGTGATGACCGCGGCGCCGATGAAAATCCAAAGAAAAATGCGGCGGTAAGACGACAGATTTTTCGCGCCGAATTTTTTGCGGCGGATTTCGACGGGCTTCTGACGGCGCAAGTAACGCGGCTCGTCTTCGACCAATTCCGGCCGGTACGCGTCGCGCTCAGCAGCAGCGGTGGCGTTGCGCGAGATGGCCTTTACGCGTTCCACACGACCACCTCGTTTTCGAGTTTTACGCCATACGCTTTTTCGACGCGCTCGCGTACGCCTGCAATGAGCGACAGCATATCTTTCGCGCTGGCTTTGCCTGCATTGACGAAGAAATTGGCGTGACGGTCACTGACGCGCGCATCGCCGAGGCTGAAGCCTTTGAGACCGAGTTCATCAATCATGCGGCCCGCGGAAGCGCCCGGCGGATTCTTAAAGATGCAACCAGCGCTCTTCTGCCCGAGCGGCTGACTTGCTCGGCGCTTTTCGTTGCAGATGCGAATTCCTTGGATTATTTCTTGATACGACTTGGAGGGTAGTTCTAGCGTCACTGCCAGCATCATATCATCAGGCGCAAAAGAAGTGTGACGATATTCGAAGGAAATTTGATCGCCGCTTAAGATTTCAATTTTGCGGGCGGCGGCCCGGTAGAGTTTGACTTGGCGGACGTAGCTACCGATTTGCATGCCGTAGGCCCCGGCATTCATGCGAAGTGCGCCGCCGACGGTGCCGGGGACGCCGATGAGGCCTTCCATGCCGCCAAGGTCGTGCTTGGCGCAGTAGGTGACGGTGCGGCCGAGGTCGGCTGCGGCATCCACGCGGGCAAACTTTCCGTCCAAAACAATTTCCGGTTCGGGTTTAGCAAGTTGAAGAACAATCCATGGGAGTTCACCGTCGCCGACGAGAAGATTCGAACCACCGCCCAGAAATTTGTGCGGAATGCAGTTGTCGTCGAGCAAGCGGAGCAGGCCGGGAATGGACTCGTGCTTCTTGATGAGAAGCAGATCTGTCGTTCCGCCAATGCCGAGCGAGGTGTAGTCGGACATGGCGATGGCGGGCTGATGCTCGACACCGAGTTCAGCGATGGCCGCTCGGAGTTTGGAGTCGTCAAGACGCATGGGGCGAAGGGTGCTCCGTTCCAAGTAAAACCATAAATTCGCTACTTGCGCGGCTGACGTTTCCGGCACCGATAGTGAGGATGGCGTCCGCGGGCCTGGCTTTCTTCAACAAGAATTCGATGCCGTCCTGCATGGTGCGGAAATAATGGACATTTTTGTGGCCGGCTTCGCGAATAGCGGCGGCGAGAGCCTCGCTGGTTATGCCCGGGATGAGACTTTCGCTGGCGGCGTAAATGTCGGTGAGGACGAGGATGTCCGCCTGGTTGAAGGCTTTCGTGAAATCGTCCCAGAGATGCTGCGTTCGCGTGAACCGATGCGGCTGGAAAAGAACGAGCAGGCGATTGAATTTGCAACCTCGAGCGGCCTCGAGCGTGGCGCGGATTTCGGCGGGGTGATGGCCATAATCGTCGATGACGGTGACATCGGCCACGACACCCTTGATGTCGAAGCGGCGGCCAACGCCGGTAAATTTGGCGAGACCTTCGCGAATTAGATCGGACGGAACATTCAGATATAGCGCGACGGCAGCGGCAGCGGCGGCGTTTCGAACGTTGTGAATACCCGGCGGATGGATGAGGTTGAACATGCCGAGGTCGTCGCCTTTATAGGTGAGGCGAAATTCGCTGCCGAGACCTTCCATGCTGATGTCGCTGATGACGAGATCGGCTTGCGTGGAGGTGCCATAGGTGATGATGGGGCGCTTGACGCTGGGAATGATCGCCTGGACGTTGGGTTCGTCGAGGCAAAGTATGGCGGCGCCGTAAAACGGAATGCGATTCACAAATTCGACGAAGACGGATTGAATTTCCTCGAGCGACGAATATTGGTCGAGATGTTCGCGGTCGATGGTGGTGACGACTGCGACGACGGGCGCGTAATAGAGGAAGCTGCGGTCGCTTTCGTCGGCTTCGACGACAAAGTATTCGCCTTTACCGAGACGGGCGGTTGTTCCGGCCTGATTGAGTTTACCGCCGACGACGAAGGTTGGGTCGAGATGAGCAGCAGTGAGAACGCTGGCGACCATGGAGGTCGTGGTGGTTTTGCCGTGAGCGCCCGCGACGGCGATGCCGTACTTGAGGCGCATGAGTTCAGCGAGCATTTCCGCGCGCGGGATGACGGGAATCTTGCGCTTGTGCGCTTCGACGATTTCAGGATTTTCGGATTTGATCGCCGACGAGATAACGACGACGTGCGCGCCTTCCACGTTCGACGCTTTATGACCTTCGTAAATTGTGGCGCCAAGATTTTGCAGGCGTTCGGTAGTCGGTGAAGGCTTGGTGTCCGAGCCGGAAACGGAATAGCCCAGCGTCAACAAAACTTCGGCGATGCCGCTCATGCCGATGCCGCCGATGCCGACGAGATGAATGCGCTGAAAATTCCTGAAGGTAACCATCATGACGCACGCCCTTTGAGCCGTGGGCCCGCCGCTTGTTCGATCAGGTCCACGATGTCGCGCGCTGCGTTGGGTTTTCCCAAGCTGCGCGCGTTGCTGGAGAGTTGTTCTAGCTCCCGGGGCTGGTCGAGGAGTGAAAATATTTCTGAAGCAAGGCGATCGGCGGTCAGTTCATTTTCAACGATCAACCGCGCGGCCTGGGCTTTGACCATTTCCTGCGCGTTGCGGAGCTGATGGCTATCTGTCGCGCGGCCGAAGGGGACGAAGATGGCGGCACGTCCGGCAGCGGCGATTTCCGCCGCGGTGATGGCGCCTGCCCGGCAAACGAGGAGGTCGGCCCAGGCAAAACGTTCCGCCATGTTCGAAAGAAAAGGAACGACCTCCGCATTGAATTCGCGCCGCGCGTACGCAGTGCGTACCGCATTATAGTCGCGTTCGCCGGTCTGGTGCACGACGTTCAAATCGGCCTTTCGCGCGGCGAGGCGATCCATGGCGTCCACAACGGCGCGATTGACGGGCAAAGCGCCCTGGCTGCCACCCGTAATCAGGATGCGGAAGGGTTTTTCCGGTTTGCGCGGAGTGATGGCGAAAAATTCGGCGCGTACGGGATTGCCGGTGAGCACCGCTTTGGCGCCGAATTTTTCCGAAGTGATGGAATAGCCCGTCGCGATATTGCGCGAGAGGCGCGCGAGAACTTTGTTGGTGAAGCCGGGTTCGGCGTTAGGTTCGAATATGACGTTGGGGATTCCGCGCAGCCACGCAGCTAGAAGCATCGGGCCGGCCGCATACCCGCCGACCCCGAATGCAGCGACGGGCTTGTGTTTGCGCGCGATAGAGAAGGCGTCCGCCATGCCGGGAAAGAGCGTGGCGAAATTCCTGATGAGCGTGAGCCCGCTTTTGCCTTTTAGGCCGGCGGCGCGCAGCGTTTCCAGCGGCAGCCCGGCCTGGGGCACAAGCTTCATTTCCAGTCCGCGTTGAGTTCCGACGAGCACGACTTCTCTTTCCGCTCCGCGTGAAAGCCATTCGCGCGCGATGGCGATGGCCGGGAACACGTGGCCGCCCGTTCCTCCGCCGGCGATGAGTAGCTTCATCGCAGCGCCCAGGCGAAATCTTCAATCGCAAGGGCACGATGTATCGTGCCCCTGCTTGAGAAACTGTGAGATCGCGATGGTCTCAACAAATTCATTCGGTCCGCGCTTGCTGCGAGATATTAAGGAGCACGCCCGTAGCCAACAACATGACGAGCAAACTCGAGCCGCCGTAGCTGACAAACGGCAGCGGGATTCCCTTGGTCGGCACCATGCCGAGGACGACAGCGAAATTGATCAGCGCCTGACAAAGCACCATGGCTGTGATGCCGAGCGCGAGGAGCCGGCCGAAACTATCCGGGGCAGAAAATGCGGCGCGCAGGCCGCGCCAGCCGTAAACGGCGAAGAGCGCGATTACCATAATGGCTCCGATAAAGCCGAGCTCTTCCGAGATGACGGCAAAAATAAAATCGGTGTGCGCTTCGGGGAGATAGAAGAGTTTTTGTTTGCTTTCCATGAGGCCGACGCCGGTGAAGCCACCGGAACCGACAGCGATGAGCGACTGAGTCAGCTGAAAGCCTGCGCCTTGCGGGTCCAGGTCCGGATGAAGAAACGCCAGCAGGCGGGCCTGGCGGTAACTGGCGCTCATGATGAGAAGGAAGAGCGCGGGAACCGCGGCCGCAAATCCGGTGGCGAGCCACTTCCAGGAAAGCCCTGCGACAAAGAGAATCGCGGTGGCGATGAGGACGATGTCCACGGATGTGCCGAGGTCAGGTTGCAGCAAAATCAGAGCGATGCAAACGAAGATGGGGCCGATGGCGGGGAGAATGTGGTGGATGAAATCGTCTTTGGTAAATTCCAGGCGCGTGGCGCTTTTGCGTTTCAGGTCAAGAAACCAGGCGAGATAGAGAATCACGGCGAGCTTGGCAATTTCCGAAGGCTGGATGCCAACGGGACCAAAACGAATCCAACGGTGCGTCGCGTGAGACTTATCGAGGAAGAACGCGCCGACAAGCATGAATACGACAAGACAGAGCACACTGTAAACGACAACCGGCTCGCGCAGCTTGCGGTAATCCATGCGCATTAGCGCGAACATTCCCGCGATGCCGAAAACGAGCCAGATGGATTGGCGCAAAAGAAAATAGTAGGAGTGACCGTAATCGTGCTCGGCGGTGACGGCTGAGGCGCTGTAAATCATCACGGCGCCAAGCAGGCAGAGCCCCACCGTCACTCCAAACAGCCAGCGGTCGCTTTCGGTACGTCGTGGCATTCCTTCACCTTTTTCCAGAAGCCGAGTGGGCCGGTTGTTCCGCCAGCTGCCCGACGAGCTGCTTGAACACGCGGCCACGGTGTTCGTAATTCTCAAATTGATCGAAGCTAGCGCAGGCTGGCGCGAGCACCACGATATCGCCGGGCTGCGCGGCTCGCGAAGCGATCTCAACGGCGCGCTGAATCGTGCCGGCGCGTTCGACAGCAACGCTTCCGGCAATTTGCTTTTCGATTTTGTCCGCGGCGGCGCCGATGAGCAGTGCGAGGATGGCTTTCTGGCGCAGCGGCGTTTGCAGCACGGTGTAGTCGCTGCCTTTGTCCTTGCCGCCG
>Ga0247693_1000145_pt1 | contig 12408 bp, 15 predicted proteins | sample CNK34_metaG_FD_182712 | JGI IMG/M metagenome (GOLD analysis project Ga0247693, IMG submission 182712) | Soil microbial communities from Purdue University Martell Research Forest, Indiana, United States - CNK34 | ecosystem: Environmental > Terrestrial > Soil > Temperate forest > Bulk soil... | reverse complement strand
GATTTGGAGCTGCGTGATCCCGATGTACTTGTCGTCATTCCAGATGTGCTTGGAGATGACTTCCATCGGCAGCGGATCGGTGCCGTCTAGATATAGCCCCTCGGTTAGCGCGTAGAGCGTGCCGCTGGTGCGATCCGAGACGATCTGTTGGCCGACGAAATTGGCGAACTTGGTGCCCAAGAAGTTGGTACCGTTCGACGCCTGCCACTCGGACCACACGCCCGAGAGCCCGTCATAGCACCACGCCTGCGCATCGCCGATGAAGTTAATGAGGTACATCGGATGCCCAGCAACGCTGAAGCCGAAGCCCTCGGCATCGACCACCGATAGATATCGGCTGATGATCCCATCGATATCCACGTCGCTGATCTTCTTCAGCGAGAAGCCTTGCATGCGCGCAATGGTGAAGTTGCCCGTGCGGTCCTGAAACAGACCGACCAGCGAGTTATCGAACTGAGAGATCGACCACGGCGCGGCCAAGCCGAACTGCTGGGCGCTGCCAGGAATCTTGGAAAACGGGAAATCTGGCGAGCCCGTGTCCTGCCAAAACTCGGTGTAGACGTCTCCGAACAGGTTGAGCACCAAGTGGTCAACAATGCCACCGCGCAGGTTCCCCGAGCCGCTGCCGGCGAAGTTGATCTGAATCGCTGGCCACACGGTAGGATCGATCGATGGCGTAATCTGCGAGAGCTGGAATTGGCGCCCATTGCTCGCGGTCACGATGAAATAACCGTCTAGCCACGTCACCGTGCGCGGTGCGGTCGTGAAGTTGCCATCGGTGATCTGCGTCAACGTCGTAGTGACCATGTTGTAGACGTAGCCGAAGAGGCCGTCCACGATCACCAGATACGTACCATCGTCGGCCATCGAGATGTCGCCGAGCGTGGTGGAAAGCGTGCCTAGCGTGGTGACGTTGCCGCTGTTGTCCACAGAGAACAGCGTGCTCGCCTGCACGAAGAAGAGCAGAGGCGTAGTGAGGGTATTTACCGCCCACATGCCACGCGTTGGGCTACTGCCCGTCGAGGTGACGAAATCCTGCAGGCCTGGACGGCCGATCAGAGAGAACGCAGTGCGATCGTCCTCCTGGCGGCGCTCAACATAGCAGTTGATGCGCCGCTGTGCGGTGATGGCCGGTGACGCCGATTTTGTGCCGACGCCAAAGAGCTGTACCCTCAACGCCTGCGCCCTTTGCCGCTTTCAATCCATCGCTGATAGGCCGCGTCCTGCTGGGCCTTCTGCATCTGCAGGATTTGTCGGTATTGCTCCGGCGTGACGCGCTGGGTTGGATCATTGCCGAGCGGCTGTAGCGCTTGTAGCGGATTCGTACCCCCAGCCTGCGTCGGGTAGCCGCCGACGCCACCGAGGTCTGGATCCATGCGCAGCGCACGCTCGGTCTGTCCAGAAGCACCGCCTGCGGCCATCATCATTGGCATCTGATCGAAGTAGTTCTGCGCCTGATCCGGCGGCATGCCCTGCACCATCTGCATGTAGCGCATGTAGCGCTGCATGGCCTCAGGGTCGTTCATCATCGAAAGCGGCATTCCGGGCGTGTTCAATTGCGTGGGTTCCCATCGCTATAAACGTTATAGGTCGCATAAGACCGGCTCACGATCGCGTCATCGTAAGGCGCGATAATCTCATCCATGTTGGTGCGCTTGAGGTTCGCCTTGGCGTCTGTAGCATTGTTGATAAGCGCGCTCAGCTGTTGCGTATTGAGCAGACACGGCCAACCGGCTCCCATGAGCTCTACGGCCAGATTCAGCACGTAGGCGCGTTCATAGCCTGGCGGCATGGATAGCGTCTGCGTCATGGTCGAGAACGTCACCTGATTGAGCGTGGACGTGAAGTAGACCGTATAGGGAAGCAGCGGGATCGGAAAGATATTGATGACGCCGTTGGGGAACGTGCGGTAGTACCACAGCGTCGTCGGGATCTGGCTCGTGATCAGCTTGTTGCCGATATCATCCCATTCTGGCTGCGCGATCACGTTCATCTTGTAATCAAGATTATTGGTGTCGCGCACGCGCGCCGTGATGATCTCAAACGGGCGCACAAGGCTGATATCAGGCGTGCCGCTCTGGCCGATCGTATAGCTCTGCTGGCCAATGATTAGCGTGAACGTTTCCTCTTGCGTCACGTAGGCCGTGAGGAACTCGCCGCCGCTCCACGAGTCGAGCATCGCATTGAATGTATCAAGCGCCGCGTTGGCATCTGAAGCGCTCAGCACTTCGGTAAACCCTAGATAGCCCAGCGCGCGGGCTGCGCGCGTCAGGATATCGGCTGCAGTGGTCACTGTACTGCCCCTTTTTCAGGATCTTTCAGGTAATTGTGGAAGTTACCCTGCCACCCCTTGATGCCGTAGTGGCCGATGTTGGCATTCGGGTAAATCCACGCCTCGACGCCGATCTCTTTCAAGCGCCGGCCAAACACGCGATCCTCGCCCCAGCGCAGCATCGGACCTTCGCCGCCCATCTGCGCACGCTCGCAGGTAAAGAACTCGGTATATACGCGATCTACGTAGGATGGATCTGCACCGGCGTCCAGATAGGTCAGGTGCCCAAACTTCTCTTTGTACTTCTCGAGCGCCACGCGCGTCATGCGCAGATAGCCGCCGGCCAGATATTCGGCCTTGAGCATCGCGTCTCCGTTGCTCATCAACACGCCTTCAGGGACTTGAAGGCCATCGCGCTCGGTGAGCTTCGGGCGCGCCGTCCAGATGTTCCAGCCGTTCTTTTGCGGATAGCTGCCCATCACCACCTCGAAGGGCATATTCAGCATGTTGACGAATGACTGCGAATCCCATTGCATGTCGCTATCGATCATGAATAGATCGGTGGCGGCAGGGTCCTCGAGGAACTTGTTCAAGATCGTATTCTTGGCGCGATCTACGTAGGAGTCTCCGGAGAGCTCCCAAAACTCATGCTCGACGTTCATGCGCGTGAGCACCTGGACGGTTGCGGCCAGGCTCGCGATGTAGGGCGAGAAGCCGCGCATCTCATAGAACGGCGTGGCAATGATCACCTTGCGCCGCGGTGCGAAGTAGCGCGACTTGATGCGGTGGTAGTCCTCGCGCAGCTTCTGACGGTCTGCGCGCTCTTTCAGAATGCTCTGCTGGCCATCGTGCCCGCGCGTGTGCGTCAGGTTCTCTTCAATGATCTTGATGTTCTCGCGCTGCAAGAGCTTGAGATAGACGTCGTAGTCGCAGATGCAGCCTACGCTGTCATCCCAGCCGCCCACGTCTCGGAGCGCTTGAGCGCGATAGAGACCGGCGCCGAAGTAGTGATTCCCGTAATAGAGCACCTGCAGCCATTGATCACGCGGCCGGTTGGTGGCTTTGGGAATGCGGTGAAACGGATGATCTGCCGCGAGCGGTGCGCCGGTCTCGTCAATGAAGTCGGTTTGCGAGGCCACCATCTCGAGGAACGGATCGTCGTGGAACTCCTTGAGCGCGCGCTCTACGAAGGTCGGATCGAGCAGATCGTCAGCGCTGAAGGGCAAATAGAACTCGGTCTCGCACATGGCCAGCATGCGATTGTTGGCTGCGGCGACGCCGATGTTCTCTTCGATCTTCTCGAATACCGTTCCAGGCGGCAGGATCTCGGCCAGCACATCGGCCGTGCCGTCGCTGCTCGCATCATCGATTACGTGCAGCGCGCAAGGGACCGTTTGCGCCAAAACGCTATCAATCGACGCCTTGACATACTTCTCCATGTCGCGCACCGGAATGCCGATAGTGACGCAGGCCTTGACCGGAGTCGGCGGGAGAACGATCTTGTGCTTTTCATGCAGCCGCTTCATGTCATCATCGAACAGATGTGCGCTCTCGACGCTTTTTCTGCCGTCAGGGTGCGTCGCATCGGCCAGTCTGTATGGCAATATCCAGCCCTGATACTTCTGGAAGAAGCGCACAAACCATTCCAAGTCTGACACAGGCGTAAATTGCGGGTCAAAGCCGCCAATGGCCTGATAGCACTCGCGGCGCATGAGCATGGCCGCTCCACCAATCGGGATGTTCTCCAGGCGTAGCAAGGTGCGCACCCATGCCTCACGCGAGCGATTGTGTGCGCCCATCTGGTATTGTTCCCAGCTTGGCCGCTCGCCCAATTCCCAAGGCTTGCCGATGTTCGGCGTCGGCAAGCCCCACGTGCAACCAATGCCAGGATGCTCATCCATCCAGGCGACCTGAACCTCGAGCTTGCGCTCCCAGATGAATTCGTCGGCGGCTAGCAGCTCGACGTAATCGCCGCTTGCCAGACTCAGCGCATGGTTATAGCCCTGCTGAAAGCCTCGATTCTCTGGGAATCGAACATAAACCAGACGGGAGTCCGCATAGCTCTCGACTAGACCTTTAATGTCATCGGTCGAGCCGTCGTCCACGATGATGTGCTCCCACTCGGGTATCGTCTGCGCGCGCACCGAATCGATGCAGCGAGCCAGCAGATCACGCTGATTGAGAACAGAGGTGCAGATACTTACGCGCGGATTCATGCTTTTCTCCCGCAGCATAGCGCCATCAAGTAGTGCGCCATCTTGTGATGTCCAGTATGGATGAGCTCATCATTCATGCTGAACATGAACACGCTATGGAAGAAGCGCTGCAGCATGCTTTTAAGATCGGGCATGCTCTTACAATTTACATGTCCCTCTTTGCTGATTTCCGAGGCATAAGCCTGCGACTCAAGCGACGGCATGCCGATGATGGCAGCGCCGTTTGGCGCGAGCGATGACACCAAATTTTCCATAAATATACCTTCGTTTTGAGGGAGGATATGTTCGAGCACATCCAGCGCATAGATACCGTCAAATGCGCCAGGAACTGGACCGGAGAGCATGTCATGCTGCACACACTCGAAGCGCCAGCGATCGCTCATGCGCTTTTTCACATCGCGCACAAAAGCCGGGTCGAAATCTACTGCGAGCAGATTGCCTGTCGATGCCACTACCAGGCGCGTGAAGAATGCGTCTCCGCAGCCGATCTCCATGACATTGGGCATGCCATCGAACATCTTCGCAACGAACTTATAGCGCGCGAGCGTGAAGATCAGGCGTTTGGGATCGTCCAGCCACGCCTGATTGGTCATTAGCCCAAGCGTCTCGAGACCGTGCTGGCGCCGATACTCAAGCATCACTTGGAACTGGCGCTCCTGCGTGCGCTCATCTTCGTTGCTTACAACCATTTTCACTTGTCCACCTCGCAATACCAGAAGTTAGATTGGAACCGGCACCAGGCCTGCGGGGCTTGCGTCTTCACCAGATACGCCATGTAAAAGACCAAGCTCCACAGGCATACGACTATGCACCAGCGCTTCATTTAATCAGCTTCACGAACCCCAGAAGCGTCAGCGCGTCATCGCGAATACTCATCAGCAGGCCGCCGCATGCAGACTGGAACTGCGTCTTGAACGTGCTTTGTCCCGCGCGAATCTTGATGATGCGCAGTCGCTCTGCCGCAGATACGACACCTTTCACCTCGCCATCATTGATCTTGAGCGATGGCAAGGCCTCGGTCACGAAGCGGTTACAGGTGCAAGCTAACGGATCAATCGGCGAAGGATCGGTGATGGAAGTCGGAGAGCAAGCCAGAGCAGTCGCCGCAGCAAAATCTTCTGCCAGCTTGCTAACGTCCTCATCCGTTGCAGGCGCCGCAGCGCTTGGCGCTGGCTGCGCCATTGCTTGGGCTCCGATATTTGCTGCATGGGCGCTCCCGACACCGAACAGGATCACCATTGCAATGACTACGAGTAGCACGATTGCGGTGAACGCGATTCCGTTCATGATGTGTTGTTGTTGTTCAATCGTTTTCATTTGGACTTTTCCTTAAAAGACGCCTAACAATCATCAAGCACACGAATCGAATATCATGCATGCAGATACTCGCCCATGTAACGAGACTCCCTAACGCGACCTGTACATCATCAGGCAGCGCTTCATGCGTGTGCAGCTTCCATGCGTAGTTGATAATCACCGCGACCGGTAGACCAATACCTACTCCGGTTATGGCCCTCGACTTCCGATCATCCTTTCTGCGATCCAACATCGACAATTACTCCGATAATGCTGGGTTCCCGGAGCACAACCAGCTCTTGACCGTTGATTATTGTTATTTGATGCCCATTGGTTGAGAACAGCACCTTATCGCCGACGTTGACTGCTACCGGCCGTCTCGTATGCGTGCCGCAGTGCTTACAGCCGTACTGCTTCCCCTCGCCTACGCTCACCACAATGCCTATGTCCTCTTTGTAGTCCGAGTCCCAGGCGAGTAAAACTCCGCCATCTGACACCTCGGAAGGTGGCAGACGGCGGATTACAACTACATCTGATCTTGCTTCGATCAACACAGCCCCATCTGTTTCAGCTGCACGATTGCCAAGGCGATACTCGACGCCGTGGCGGCATCAACGAAGCCGAAGCCAGCAGAGCTGGCCGCGGTGTTGATGACGCTAGACGCCGCCATAGTGCCCTTCGCTACGCACGTGGTTCCATAAAAGCCGAGCAGATCGGTAGCGCTGATGCCCATCGCCGTACCTTGCGAGTTCCCATCGCTTAGCTGGCGTACCGCGTTACTCGATGAAAGTGGCATGGCACATCTCCATTACGCTGCAAACGTGGTGCAGTTAATCAACCCCAGCCGGTTCAACTGAAACGCTAGGGTTGAGGCCAATGCACCCGAACTGATTGACACACCGTTACAGCTCAACTGCGCAACGCCGCTAGTGCCATAGAACCCGATCAGATCAGTCACCGACTGACCGTAAATCGTGCCTTGGCTATTGCCATCGCTAAGCTGCCGAACTGCATTACTGGAAGAAAGAGGCATGATTAACCCCCCAGACGGCAAGCCAACTCGTCGTAGTAGACAGTGGTGCCGTACAGCATATCGAGACGCGTCGGGAATACGTCGTTGTTAATGTCGTAGGCCCGGATCACACGCAACGAAATGTTGCGATAGGTCTCGCGCGCCGAGAAGTCCACACCCTGCGGAATCTCCATCGGCACCATCACCAGACCAAACGCATCGCGCGTAAACGCGAGGTTTTGAATGGTCGCGGTCTGCGTCGCGGTCGTACCGGTCAGGAATGTGACCGCCGAGCCGGTAGAGGCCGGGCCAGAGACGTTCTGATAGGGTCCGCTGGTCACAATCGCAGGCGAGAATGCTACCGTCCAGGTGCTCGAGGATGGTGTCGTGCTGGCCGTAACCACGAAGTTCTTGAGCACGCCAGTCGATACGCGAGACTGCGGGTTGACGTTGAACACGCCGGCGACAGTGAAGACTTCACCAAGCGCCATGGTTTCGGCCGGTGTTCCACCGAACATCGACGTTGATGCGCCGTTGCCCTGCGCGGTCGTGATAACCATGCTGACCGTTGAGTTGTGCGCCGCCGAGTTGCCACGGACCACGTTTTGGTCCATGTACATCTCGAAGTTGCCGATCGTGGCCAGATAACCTTTGACCAATGCATCCTTGGCCGTCGGCATCACAAACGAGGGCGTCAAACCGTTGGCGATGGCCCAATAGGCAGCCGGATTCAGCACCAGGTTACGATTGTCCTGCGGCGCTGCGTTGTCATCCATGCGCTGGCCGACCAGCTGCACAGAGGTCGAGAACGCTGCAGGCGTGACGGTCGGAGTCCCGACATAGTTGGAGATCGATAGCGTCTGTGCGAGCACGTCTGCATCGATCTGGTTGGCCAGAGTGGCCATGGCGGGCTTGAGATAGCGCTCTGAGAACTCTTCCACCGTCAACGTCAGATCGGTAGAGGTGAACTGGAAGTCCACACCCTTCTGAGTGTTGATGGTGATCGTTACCGAGGGCTCGGCGATGTTTTGGACCGCGAGGCCAGCGCCCGAGCGTACCGTAAACCGATTCGGCTTGCGGATCGTCAGCGAACTGCCGATCTTCACAAACTGGTTCTCAAATTTACGGTTAACTCGATTCGCCGCCACGAGATTGTTCTCCAGGATCACCAGCGATTCCTTGGTGATGATCGAGGGAGTAAGCAATACCTGTGAGGACATGGTTTAAAACTCCAAAGGGGTCAGTGCCGCGAGCGCCTTGCCTGCGGATCTGCCCATCCGGCCTCTTTGCGACGTCGCGCGGCGTACTGCTCCGGTGTTTCGTTCTCCGGGTCAGTGCGCACGGCTTCGCCGCCGGGCGTGATAGGTGTGATCGGCTTGGGTTTTGGTGCTTGCGGCTTTTCGATCGCTGGTGCTTGAGGCGGCGGTGCAATTGCCGCTATCGCCTTGGCCTCGATGCGACCCAGCTCGATAAATAGCTGACGCTCCGGGAGAGTAAACAGACGCTTGGCTTCCTCGGGATTCTTCCCGAGGTAGTAGACGATCTGCGGACCATTCTCCGACTTGAAAATCTCGGGCACGATCAGCATGGGAATCTCGATATCTGATCGCATGGCCACTTCCGCATAATCTGGAGCAAACTCCTTGAACTTCGCGGTGCGATCTTCAAACGCTTTCCCTACAACTTCACGCTCGCGCTGATAGCGCTCCTGCGCGACGCGCATGTCTGCCTGTCTTGCCGTAAATTCGATCTTCGCATCGGTGTAGAGCATGACGGCCTCGGCGAATGTCTCCGCGTCTGGATAGTCAGCCCTGTTTGGTCGCTCCGGCGGCTGCTCGCCCGCAGGAACATCAACGCCCTGTGGCCGCTCTTGCGCTGGCCTCAGCTGCTTGATGATCTCGAGCGCTTCATCTAACCGTCGTGCATTCGCCTCTGCAAGCTTGCGCTGCTCTTCTCTCTCTGCTGTCAGCCTGTCGAGCGCTTTCTGAACCCCGCGGGGCTTTTTTTCCGCCGGTTCGCCGGACTGCTCATCCGTAGCCGAAGTCGCCGATTCTTCGGGTTGTTCTGCTTCCTCAGTCGCCGGTGCTTCGGCTTCCTCTGGAGCTGCGGCCGGTGGCGCACCCTCATTCTGTGCGTCCGGTTTTGTCTCTACGACTGGCATGTCCGAAGTAGTAGACAAAGCCGGACCACTCTGCTGCTGGTCGAGCAGATCTAAGGTGATACCGCGATCAATGTTCAGTGCTGCATCTGGCATACATGGGCTCTCTGGTTAAAAAAAAAGCGGGACATGGTCATGATGACCTCGTCGTCATCCTCGTTTTGCAACTGATCGATCAGCAATTCAAGCTCATCGGCTAGCTCGGATGCGCGCGCAATGTAGGCGTCCGCGGTCTCAGGCGTGGGCATATCTTCGATGAACTGGTCGACCGACTTGGTGAGCTTCGCGATCTTCTTGGCTTCGGGCTTGGGCAAAATGCCTAAGTCGATGCGGATCTGGCGCTGGCGCTCGAGCTCCTTGGCCTTGTCGGCGAGGTCGCGATACCACCACGGCTTGTTGCTGCCGTCGAAGGATTCATAGCCCCACCAGGCACGGCCGCCGCGCGGCGTGACTTGGATCGGGGGCGCGTCGCTGACGCCATCTCCTTGACTCTGGAACGCGCGCAGGAGCTGAGAACCACCGCCCGCGAGGCCGATATTGCCGCCGCCGAGCTCGAGCAGACTGCGCAGGGTATCGAGGCCGCCGCCGGTCAAGTTCGTGGTATTGCTCTGGATCGTGCCGCCGCCCGATTCGGTGAAGGCGCGCATGTTATCGAGGCCGCCGCCGGTGAGGTTCACCGATGCAGCCGAGGTGCCAAAAAGCGGTCTGCGAATCTCAGGCCGCATCCAGGAGAATGGATCGGCTTGCAGAGACAACACCTCGCCTGCCGTCAAGGCGCGGTCTTTCCAGACCACTGCATGATCGATCGCGCAGATTTCTGAATTTGCTCCATTGCCTAAAGCTATGCCGCCGGCAGTGCCGTCACCCGCGGCAACACCAGTCTTGGTAGTTTCCAACACTCCATTCAGGTAGGCCTTGAGATTCGATGTGCCGTCATACGTGCAGACCACTCGATACCAGCGCCCACCGACCATCGGTGTAACGATTTTGCACGCGGTAAAGTTGCCGAGATTGTCTTTATGCGTCGGGGCTTGCTGGAAATTAGCGTCGGTATGCGACCACGAGAATGAGAACGTCTGTCTGTTGGTGTGGGTAAATGGCTGACCGACATATCCACCCGAAGGCGCGTTATCTGCCTTGAATACGATCATCCAGCTATAAGCGCCATTGAAAGCGAATGGCGATTTCGTAGAGACGGACGATGTAGTGGTGTTCGATGAAAAGTAGAGCGCTTCTCTGCCCGTAGCGCCAGGCACACTTTTCAGCGTTCCCGTAGGCGTCAAGGCGCCATAGTTGCCCGCTTCATCGATCAACGTGCCTTGCGTCGTGCCGCGGCATATAACCGCGCAGACAATACCTCTCCCAAGGCCCGACTTGAGAATTGTCGCGCCGGGCGGCGGTTTGCGATTGCGTACGCGATTTGTCAGGATCATGAGAATTGGAACTGATCAGCCACGACGCGCAGCTGCGAGGTCACGTTGGTCTGCCCGCTGCGATTGGTCAGGAATACCTGATAGAGCCGCGGATACAGATCGATCTCCTGCGAAACCATACGCACGGCCGTGCTCGCCGTCGGCGCTTTATTGAAGATGAACGAGCCGACGTAGGCATTAGGGCCAATGCCGCTCGCCGATCCCGGTGTATTCGTGGCATCGAAGTCAGGGAAGTTCGTGCCATCGATCGCCGGCAGCAGGAACAAGTCGGCCGCATTGCCGCCCACCGACATACCCGTTGTCACGTTCCAGAGCGTGATCAACTCCGCGCGCAGTACAAACTTCTCCACGAGCCCCGTAGATCCGCCCGATCGGCAGTCGATATTGCCGAGCGAGATCGATGAATTGTTCGGCGTGGCGCCTACCGCGCTGCTCACAGTAAAGATCGAGGAGCTTGCTAGCTCTTGCCAGAAGATCGAACCTGCCATTTAGGCTCCCATCGCCGACTGCACGTCGGTATTGCTCAGCACAACACCGTACTGAGATGAAACGGTCGCAAGCCCCGCCGCAGTCGTGAACAGCGCTTCAAAGCGCGTCGCCGGCCGCTGCGCGAGGGCCAGCAATGCCGCCTGCGTGCTAGGCGCTGCCGATGCGGTGAACACAGAGGCGAATCCGTTCCGAATATTCGCGTTGGTCGCGTCCACAAATGGCGGCTGCGTCAAGATCGTGAGCCGCTGAGTCTGGTCTGAGGTGAAGGTGCTGACCTCGGCCCATACGAAACCGCCAACGAAGTCTTGGATCGATAAGTCTTTGCGCCACAAGATCGCTGCGTTCGTGACGTTGTAGAAATTTGCGATTCCAGGCCAATCGGCTTGTGCGAGCTGAGACGAGACCGCAGCGTTGCTGGTGATCGACGCGCGCAGCTTCGCGGCTGCGGAAGATGAGAGCGACATGTCATAGCTCCGGTAGGACCACGGAATAGGACGTCACTGTCACGGACACGCCTTGCACGACGTTGTTAGTATTGAAATTCAGATCCGCGCCAGCGGTGGAAACGCTGCCGTACGCCACGCGCGCACGCGATGAGCTGTAGGCCGCATAGAATGTCGAGATTCCAGTTGATATCGCGGCAGTCGTGGCAAGCACCGCTGTGGTGAATGCCGTAAAGGTGCTGGTCACAACCGTCCCCGCCAAAGTCGAAAACGGCAGCTCCGCGAGGATAAATTCTGATCCAGTGGTATTTGTATTGGCGCTCACCGGTTGCGTACCAGCGTAGAGGCACAGCGCACCACCATCGAGCTGCTTCCCGAAGTTCTGTACCGCAGAGCTCGCGGCCTGATTGCTGATCATGAACGTCATTTCTTAGGCCCTATCACGCCGCCGCCTGTCGTCACCGGCACTTTCGTCTGTCCACTCATCAGTGCACCTTTTCCCTCTTTCCGACCTTCGGGCGCCCCGTCTTCGGGTCGCGATGAATATTGATTCGCACGCCGCCGCGCTTGACTGACTTGATGCGGCCCGTCTTTTCATCGTGCTCGAACTCGACATCGGCCTCGTTGTCAGCCTCGGCTTGCTTGAGCCTAGCCTGCAGCTCTTTGATCGTCTGATGCGCTTCGTCGACTTTCTTGCGGTCGGTCTCGCGGCGCATGCCGTTCTGTGCCATCTCGCGATCTTTGTCCGCGCCCTCTTTGGCATCCTTCTGGGCGGCCGCCTCGAGGTGATGCTTGGCCTCTGCCTCGGCTAGCTTCACCAGCATCTCGTTCGTATGCTGCTTATTGCGCGCGTCGATCTCTTCGAGCTTGGCCTTATGATCCAGCGCGTTCTTGGTGATCTGCGCGGTGAAGTCGGCCTGGATCTCGCGCAACTTCATGTCCATCTCGGCACCCGGATCGCCGCCCTTGGCCTCGATCTCCTGCATCTTGGCCACAAAGGTAGCCTGCACATCGGCGATCTTGGCCTCGTAGTTGGCATTGATCTTCTGCACCTCGACGCCTAACGCCTGGCGCTGAATCTCGCGATCC
>Ga0247693_1000143_pt1 | contig 12704 bp, 10 predicted proteins | sample CNK34_metaG_FD_182712 | JGI IMG/M metagenome (GOLD analysis project Ga0247693, IMG submission 182712) | Soil microbial communities from Purdue University Martell Research Forest, Indiana, United States - CNK34 | ecosystem: Environmental > Terrestrial > Soil > Temperate forest > Bulk soil... | reverse complement strand
GTTGATCGGCGTACAGCGTGATTGGACTTTGAACAACTTCAAACAAACCACTCTCGCGATACGCCTTCCTGAGTGCGTGGTAATTTGCATTCGGAGGCAACTTCACAATCGTCCATGGAATGTTTTCGAGTCGTCGTTGCTCGGTGACATTGTGTTGGCGGTGGAGGGCTCGAATGGCATTTTCCTTGGCTTCATCGTTACGCCGATGCTTGAGCATGAGCACATCGCTGGCCGATTCCTCAAAAACAGATTGGCCAAACAGATTTATAGCCGTGAGAAGAAACAGGATGATGAATAATCGCATAAGTAGAGACTCACTCACTTTCGCTGAGTGTCAACGAAAAGTCGCCCGTCAGGAAACTAGACCCAACGGGCGACAGTGTATGAGGAAGGATTAGGCTGCTGGCGTATTCGCGACAACTGCCGCGCTCAGGGCGTCTGCGGATTTTTTCAGAGCGGCCACTTCGTCAGTGACAGGTACGAGTTCTTCCGCTGTAGCGCCATTGGCGATAGCGGCGTCAACTGCGGCTTGAATGCGGGCAGCGATGCCGTTGATGAGCAGAGTCGCGGAGTCTTCCGCATCTGTGTTGGCTTTGACCTGTGCGGCCAGAGCATCGAGTACTGGATTTGCCATTGTATTTCTTTCGATTATTGATTTCGTTCCACGGCATCCTTTAAGGCTGTCCCAGAGCGATTGAGTTGCTCAATCAGCTTTCGGATTTCCGCCTTGTCATGTTCCAACGCGACCTGCGCGATGAATTCTTTGATGCGACGCTCGCTTTCCGCGAGATCGTGCTTGGTCACTAATTGACCAAACCCAAAGAGTAAAAGGATGCGTTTCACAACTTATTTGCTCACACTGACGGCAAACCGCCCATGCGTCAAGCGCACGCTATGGGGGATTGACCTTACCTTCGTGTTCGACGGCGAATCTCTCGCAGGTCATTGACGCTGAATTCTACACCTTCACTATGTTTGTCCAAAAACTCTCCACGTTTATCAGGTGCAAGTTTATTGGCTTCATGGACTAGGTATTCTTTGTAGTCGCGCAATTTGGAGTGTTTCACGATCTCAGGTAATGCAGCGTACTTTTCCGAAGTCATCCCCGGTAGTGGACTAATTCGGCCAAGAAGCTTCTGAGGATTAGTGCCTTCACCTTGGACAATATCTGCCCCGGTTGCAATAAATGGATTAGCCTCCTTCGCGGCAGTCGCAAGATTTATCAGTCGTTGACTCTGCTCCGGTCGAGCGGTCGGTGCTGTTTGCGGAGAAAACACCGTCGGACGCCCTAAAAGGACAGTCGAAGCAAAGCGTTCGCCTGGTCCCCATCCCGGTGATAGAACCGCGCTGCTGATTTGCTTCAGTCCAGATTCAATCGTGTCTCCCGTTCCTAATCCGGCACGCTTTGATTCAACCGCGCCGCCTATGCCTGTCACTCGTAGTCCACGCCCCGGACCTAAAAGATCACCTACCGGAAATCGAAGTGGTTTTCCGTTCTTGTCATCTGTGCCGAGGTCAATGTCCATCAGACGGGTTCCCTCTCTGCCGTTTACTTTGCCGGAAAGCATGTAATTCAGCACGCCGCGCAAGACAAACATGCCTACGATTCCTCCAAGCATATTGGCTCGTAGCGCGATGGCAGCCCCAATGGAGCCTGCTTTGACTCCGGGACTGAGAGCGAGTCTTCGGACACCTAAAACATTGAAAGCCCTACCCGCCGTTGCAAATGGTCCTACTCCCGTATCGCGCAGCCATCGCATCAGTGGCCCTTGAGCACGTTTATTGTATTGACCAACCTGATTGATGTACTCCCGTCGAGCAGTCTCAGTATTCTCAACTACACCATTCTTGGCAAGTTGCTGATAGGCGTCGTCAAGGATGAGTCGTACAGTTTTATCGAACCACGTGATTACCTTGCCAGTGGCTACGCCTCCAAAATTCTCTCGCAACGCTCCGATTTCAGCGAGTTTGGACAATTGCTCAGTATTGTTGGACAGGCTCTTTTTTAGAATACTGAACATCGTCGGAATGACATCTGCCCTACCAGACACTTTTAGTAAAGCATCGCGCAGAAGATTTCCCTTCGGAAGATTCAGAGCGGCATCGGCCAAATTCCACATGTGCCCCGTAAATTCCCCGATGCTGAGGATGGATGCTTTGTTGAGGACATTTAGAAATGGTTGCAGTCCGGGCACTCTCCCCGGCGCATCGACGTTAACAGCAGCGCGATATTCTTCCTCAAGGCTTTTGGGCAAATAAAGATTCTCGTTTTTGGCGAATCTTTTTCCGTTCGACAGGATGATTCGATGCTGCAACGGATAGGCGCGAGACGGTGCTTCGCCCGCAACCGTTGTTGGTGCCTTCGGGCCAACAGAAGCTAATCCATGTTCCAAAAGCATTCGGGTAAAGTGGTTCTGATTGGCAATCTCAAGTTGTCGAGCGTAGGTGTTCGCGATGATTTCGTTGTAATCTGTCTCGTATCGCTCTCCTGTCCCTTTAGCGTGCCGGGCGAAAGGGGACTTTCGTTTGAAGGTGGAAAGCAACGATCCGCGTCCAGCAGTAACGACACGAGTGCCGCCCTCGTTTTCTAAAAGAGCCTTTAAATTGATCCGTGCGCCCGTCTGAAGGCCGCGAGATGGCAGATCAACATCGGCATCAATTCCTTGCGCCATCTTGTATTGGGGGTCAATTTCCTGCTCCCAAAGTTGCTTGTGCCGCTGAATCGCGTCCTGAGTCTTTGGATCGCGCAAGAATTCCTGATATTCAGATTCGGTCTTGAACGGAGATTTGTTGGAACCAATCAGTGATTCTACGGCATTAGCGGCTTCAGTGTTTCCTTCTTTGATGAAGTCCTGTTTGATGGATCGAAGATTGTCCTCCGTCAATGCTGCGCCTAATTTGTTCGCATCCACACCTGATGCTAAAACGCGACTGGTGAACATTAGCGATTTGTACGGTGCGGCAATCTTCGACGAAATGTATCGTGCCCCCGCCTCTCCTACTTCTCTGGCTTTGGCGGTAATCTTCGGCAACGTATTACCTGCTACGCCTTTGATGGTTGCCACCCAATCACGTCCCGATTCAGTGGCAGGCTCATTGGTTGTCGGTTCTGTCCTTGAAGCACCTGCTGATTTACGTTCGTAGTAATTCTGTGAACGTCGATAAATCGAGTCCAGATGCGGTTTAATCCAAGTGCCGTGATCATTGATCATTCGTTTAGACCAACTCGCGAAGTCTCGCACGCCTTGTTCCAATAACGCCGCGCCTTTAACAGCAGCAGCAGCGAGGCGACGAACTTCTTCCACTGGATCGAGTCCCAAGCGGCCCTTTTTACGAGGGTCTTCATTCATCACCCTATCGGCCCATTCTTCTAAAGCGGTACCAACGATCATTCCTTTTTGTTTTGCAGTTTTTAATGGCGTGCCACGGAATTCAGATGGTACTGTTGGGAATTGCTCTCCGGTGGATGGCGTCAAAGGAACATTTTTTTTCGTTCCGCCTTCTACGGCTTCAACCGTGCCAGACGGCGGCGTTTCTGCCTGACTCAACTGACGTGGGATTGATTGTTCCCCGATAATGACTGGGGATTCTTGTGCCGCTCGTTTTTGAGGCATCGGAATTCCTTCCGTTCTGCGCCCTAATGGGAACTCCGCTTCCGTTTGCTCAACTGGAAGAACCTGCGCGGGTTCACGGGTTTGTTCTGGAGGTTGTTCCGCTTGCGGCAATCGTTCTGGTTCTGCGCGATACGTTACGTCAGAGATTTCTGGAACACTTGCCCTACTTTGGAATGTGCCGAGTTGTTCAGCAGTTGGCGGATACTCACCTTCAAAATCCTTAAGCAATTGTTGGCGCTCCAATTCCAAATCATTGATCTGTTGCTGAACAGCAAGTTTGGAAGGTTCGTCCTTCGCCTCAGACAAAGCTTTCTGCAAGGCATCGGAACGAGATTCCTGTTCCATGAATTTCTCTGGCAAAATAAGTTCGCCACGAGGTATGGTCTGTTCTCCAATGACAACAGGAACGCCCTGCGAGGCTCGTTTTTCGGGTGATGGAACGTCCAAAGCTTCTTGGATTCCATAATTGTTCAAGAATCTCTGAATCTCGTCGATTGTTTTAGGTGGTCCAAGTGGCTCCGGTGCAGGTTTGGGACGTTTCGGACCAGCAGGCATCTCGAATGCAGGAGGACGAAGCAATCGTTCTGCTCTTGTCTCAGGTTCTACCGTTGTTTCAACGACGGGTGCGGCTTTCGGTCGAAAGGCAGCTTTTGTTTTGTAATACGCCAGTCCCAGGAACGGTAGGGCTGTTTGCATTCCGGCGTTCATGGCAAGATTTTCGTACCATGGCGTGTTCAGTCCCAATTTTTGTTCACCAAGATTTTCAACTACTTGACCGCCGCCAGCAACACCGCCCATTTTTAACGCGGTCTTTAGTGTTTCTCTTGCTCCCGAAAGTTTTGCTTGAGGAAGAAATGCAGCGGTTGCTCCACCGACAGTGGCTCCACCGACAGCAGCTTTCTTGGCGATCCCCACAGCTTCTTCTGGCGTTTTGCCTTGAGCTAACGCCTTTAATCCTGCTCTGCGAAATTCGTCGTATGCGCCAGCGGCAGCAAATGCTCCGATAGGGCCAGCCTTTGAGCGCGTGGCAGCAGCAGTCAACAGCCATTCGCTCAGTGAACCGGCTAATCCTCCGGCAACTTCGCCGACTTTTCCAAGCGTGGTCGGTTCTCCTTCTTTCTGACTATTGGTGAATTCATCTTGAAGATGGTCGGACAGTTCTTTATCGCTGGCCAACGGAATTTGAAATCCTCCCGATGTAGCACGAAAAGGAGCGTTGGCGCTACGCGCAAACGATGTGAAGAATCCAGCCTTGGTTTTACTCTCCGACTCTATTTGATCGAAAACATCCCGCTTTGTTCCCAAATCAGCGTCGCTAATCTCATCAAAGATGTCTGGCATATCCTACAATTCATAGCCTGCTTCACGCGCTAACGCACGCGCCTTTTCTTTATCGCCTTTGGTCTGATGTAAGAATTCAATCGCTTGCTGTTTGGTGATTGGTTTTGGAGCCGTTGAGACGGGAGCAGTGGGAGCGGCAGACGGCTTATTGTAAATCTGATGGATGACATTCGTTGCCTGCTGCGCTTGAGCGAGAGCGTTGGAGTAGCCCTTAGGATTTGTCCCCTGCAATTCCGCTGCGATCTTCGCATTCGCCGTCGCGATGGCAGTTTGATATTTAACTTGCGTCTGTTCTTCTGGGGATAAATCGGCGGAGGTTCGTTTATGAACCGTCACACCCTTCCCGCCTGCTGATGGGACTCCAAAGAAATCTTTGTTTGTTTTGCCTTGTGTGTCAACAATGGGAATTTCGGTGACTGATGCTGGTGGTCCTGTGACAGGTTTATCAAGTCTTCCCCACCGATCTATTTGCGCCTGCCTAAAAGCGTTTGTATCCACCAGCGCATTCGCCGCCTGCTGTTCCTGTGCCAATTGGTGCGCTTCCAAAGCCTGTTGGTGCAACTGATTCGCTTCATGTACACGTAACGCCTCAGCAGCACTCTGCCGCGCCTGTTCACGTAAAGCCTGCTGGTTCACCACTTCACCCGCCAACTGCGCGTAGTGCAACTGAAGTTGGTCAGCAGCGGATTGAGCGCGTTGAGATGCTTCTGCCTCCGCGAGATTGGCCTGCCGAATACCAAGTCCCAAGTGAGCGCCAGCCTGCATCGGGCCAAGCACGTCGAGTTTGGTTAGCCATGGAGGGAGAGCCATAGATTACGTGTTCCACCAATCTTCATCCCAGGGGCCGTAGGATTGGCCGGGGACTAGGGGTGCATCGTAACGGGTAGGGAAATACGGTTCAAATGTGTCGCCGAAATAGCGGTCTAATTCCTCCTGAGTGAAATCATTCATGGTTGGCACTCCGTTACCGTATTCGATTCCATTTTCCGTAATGAAGGCATTCGGATCATCCCAATACGAACCACCAGTGAAATTCATTCCGTTTGGACCAGTGCTCCATGTATCGCCGTATTCGTTGCTGAATGAGCCAGTTCCACCACCCCTTGTGGGTGCTGGCGTTGGCGTCGAATATTTTCCAGTCCCACCCGAAGGCGCTGGCTTCAACGCATTTAACAATTCCTGAAATCTGTCACCGTAGCTGCCTGTCCCGCCACTTGGTGCACGGCCCCCACCACCGCGACTGAGCGCGGCCAACTGTTGCTGAAACAACTGTTGCTGATATGCGGCTTGTTGTGCGGGATCAGGTGCAGCCGCCAATTCCAAGTCGCGTTCCTTCGCGGCAATCTGCGTCTCTGGCGACACGTTCAGGCGTTGGTTATCCGCGAGCAACGCACCGTAATCCTGTAATCCAGCCCGTTGAATGTCTTCAGTTGTGCGCCCCAGATCGCGAGCCGTGCGAAAGCGAGCAATCCCACTTCCCGGCATTCCCGACGCCACACCAAATCGAGCGCCAATGTCTTGCAATGCAGCCTGTGTCTCTGGTGAAAGTTGGCCCATCAATCTTGCCGTCACTCCACTTGCTGCCGATGCGTTCATTGCCGGTAGCGTCGGTAACCGCTTCAGCATGTCGTTGTAGGCGATGTCGCTTACGTCACCAATTGGCCCCGGCACAAGACCGAATGGCCCTTGACCGGCATGAGGCCCAATCACAGCGGCAGGATCGGGCTTCGGCGCGTGATTCCACCACGAATCGTCCACTGACGTAATCGGCACTGGTTTATTGGTGTAATATGAGTCGAGCCAAGACATAGCTTCAATATACGAGTTGCATTCCTACGTCAGTATTGCCGAGCACGCCAAGCGTGATAGGAATGTTGTTTTGATCGCGGTTGTAAAGATCGAGGTTGAGTTCACGGATTGCTGAGGCTTCCAGTTCTTGTGCGAGTTCGACGTTGCGAGCCTCCCGTTCCTTGATGCTCTGCATCTGATCTTTCAGCGCGTCTAAATTCTCAATCAGCACCAAGTCAGTATCATGTTTGGCTGCGATGAATTTTAGTTTCACCAACGCCACAATGCTCTTGATGTTTCCGCAACTGCCGTTTCCTGACCCGCATCGTGGCGCGTGTAATTTATACTTAGCGAACGACGGATTCACTTCGCTTGGGTCGTAGTGCGCGAGGTCTTCCAGCACGTCGCCAGCTACGTTGTAGGCGTAAAGATCAATCACGCCTTCTGTTTCGTATTTCAACACACGGTCAATGTGTCGAACGTAGGTGTCAGTGGAAACGTAAGGTTTAGCGAGTGTAAGCACTTTGCCTTCACGCCAAGCTCCAGTCTCATCTTGGTGCATCAAAGTTTGACCGCCGTTATCAGTGCCGAAGATTGTCACCGTTTTACCCACGTCAGCATTGACGCGCAAGTAGGCGCGCACCAATCGGCCTTCTCCAAGAATATCTTGTGCTACAGGCGACGTTCCTTGTCCTTCAAGGTTGCATTGTGAACCGCACCAGTTCGACCAGCAACGATTCCAGTCACCTTCAATCTGTGACCACCACATGTTGACGACCGGAAACTTGTTTTTGCAAATGTTCGTGGTGCGAATGTCACCGACATAGCGGGGCATTACAAGACACCCGCTGTAGGCGCAAACTTGTATCGGGATTACAGTTCCAACCCAATCTCCACGTCGCAGCAATCGGCGTGTTGCCTCATTCAGCAACGACAGGAATTGCGGTGTCATTGGACAAGCTCCCGCAATGTTTCGCAGCGTGCTTTCTCTCGCTTCAGCCAAAGTCGTTAACACTAGCGTTTCCCCTTCTTCCGTTGTTCAGCGTCCTCGAATTCGCGCAGCACCTTTTTAGGCGGACACTTCTTCGTTGCCTTGCTCGGATTATGAGCACAAAGGCGGAAGTAACGGGCCTGCTTTTCGCTGCGATAGGGCATATCAATAATTTATACGGTATCCTTCGCGGCTATAGGCGGGTGACGGTTGCCCTGCCCATCCACCAGTTGTCATTGGTTTGCCTGACTGAAAAGCGATCCAACCCGGCGTTCCTTGCGGATATGGATTGCTACTGCCTGTCTTAACCTTATAAGAGTCAACTGGAATAGAAGATGGCGGAATCCATGCAGGCAATTGACCCGATATTATTGGCCTTCCAAATGGGTTCTGCTGACCGACACCAGTGCCGAAGCCGCCTCCAACGTGGTATTGTCCAATCGGGGGTCGTTGCATTGGATTCTGCTGCCCCTGATACCGTTGCTGTGGCATCATTGGTGGTTGCAACGGATTCGTAGGATGACCGACACGGTTTCCGAACCCGCCTCCACCGCGATACTGCTGCCGCCATTGATCGAATGGATTCATCGTTGGCATCTGACCTGAGAAAAATGAAGGCGTCATCTCAATTGGCACTAAAGGCTTTCCACGCTGATTTGTCAAACCATCTCATAGCTTCTGCAACTGGAACGTCGGATTCGGTGAACCGTCCGTATTGTCGTTGTAAGGCGAATCCCAAAGGAACATGCCGATTTTACCACCCGAATGTGCAATGTTAATAAACAGTCCAGCCGTGCCAACTTCGGCATCGGCCTGACTGCTATACAACCCTGAAGTCGGGAAGGTCACTTCATCGCCACTCGTGTTGATGTAGTAGCCGCGTGCTTTTCCACCTGCAACCACGCCATCGCCAACCAACCAAACATCACCGGGACTCTTCCAAGCTCCGGTAACGTAGGAAATACGATAAGCGCCAGCAGGCAAATCATCACCGTCATTCCAATACGTCGGCGTACTCGAATCAATGGCTGGAACAATGTTCCCGTAATCAGCAGGGCACGACTTGATCTTGATGATGTAGTTGCGTGACTGTGAATCACCACGGAACACCACAGTCACTTTGACTGTAATCGGATAATCACCGGGGGTTGTAGGCGTGCCTGAAATAGCCAAGAACGATGACGTGCTACCGCCAGTGGAGGCGCTCATGCCCGGAGGCAATGTTCCGATGACTTCCCAGAAGTTTGTTTCTGGGAATCTGGCTAGTGCGCCTGTGGCCTGAATCGTTTCAAGTGAGTCTTCCCCGGCACAAATCTCAATTTCCTTTGGTTCAAGGCAAATTTGGTGCGCTCTCGCCAACCGGCAGGCTTCAGCGTGTGCGGCGCGATTGGCTTTGTCTCGTGAGATAGCCAAGAATCGGCCAGCGGCAATGGTGTAAACATAGGTTCCGCCCAACGGACAATTCACTGAGCACTGTTGCGGCGTGTTGAAATACCAAATGACAGGCGGTGGTGGAGGGCCGCAATCAACGCATTCAGGGGGAGGCCAAAATCCGGGAGGCGGGGGGGGTGGACAATTCGGAGGGCAATCATCGTCACAGAACTGTTCCAAGCGCAGGCATTCTCGCAGGAACGACTTAATGATTTCTTCGCGTTGCGGAATGGTGGCAGTGGGCGGAATGGTCACTGACAAAACGCGATCACAGCAAACCAAGCTGAACGTCTCATTGACGCAAAGGAATCCCGGAGGGCAATCGAGGCCAAATCCGAAGACTGGCCCTTGCAACGAATAGAAGTCTTCCAAGGATTCGTCGGGACATGGCAGTTCACCACAAGTTCGGCAATCATCGCGTTCCTGCGGAGGGCGAACACCGTGACCGTGCGCCTTGGATTCAACGATCAGGGCATCACTGGTCAGGCTGAACATGCCTGTAAACGGGACAATGCCAATGACAGCATCAGACGTGAGCGCGAAAGCCGAAGCGGGAAGAATCAGGGCATCACTGGTTAGCTCGAATGAATTCGGCGGGGCAATCTCCGCATCAGAAGTCAGCGTGAAACTGTTTGGTCCTACAATCTCCGCATCGGAATTTAAGGTGAACGATAACGTGGCCATTACAATCCTTGCTCAACCGTGCCGTCTTCAAATAGATGGAAGCCATGTCGTTCACCGTTCTGAATGCCGATACCGTATCGAATGCAACGCGGTGGAGTGATTCGTTTTCCAATTTCCATTTGCATCGTGCGAAACCAAATCAATGTTCCGGGTTCACCTTGGAAAATAGTGGCAAGGTTTTGCATAATCTTGCCTTCCTTGGGGAGCACTATCAATTGGGTGCCGTTCAGCGTGACAGAAAAAAGGTCGATCAGATTATCAGGCGGACGGCGTTTTCCAAGAATGCCGACCCCTTCAATCTGCTGTTCTCCCATTTGTAATGTCCATGGCGGCTCGAAGTTCACTTTCAAGATTCATTCCATTGAAAAATGAATACCTTCTGATTGACCGGGCCTGTCGGTGTCAATAGCGTGCAGTTCACTGCCAACTGTAGCGCGAAATAATTGGTGTAGGTTGGTGCTGCAACAATTGACCCTGAGTACGCACCTCCAATTCCAATATTTTGTCCAGCAGGTTCAGAAGTTGGAAACGCTGCTTGTTGAATGGGCGAATTGTTTGGTTGCGTATTTACGGGAGTTCCGTAGGATACGTTGGCAGCGTTCGACCACCATAGGGCTTCTCCATCAACATATGCACCGGAACTTTTCCACACCTTTGGCGTATCAATGAGCAGGCTGTCACCCATGGCATTTACTTTAAGCCTCCAATACTTTTGGAAGCTCCATGAATTACCAACGGAAGGACCATTGGAAGATGCCCTTACTATTGGGTGATCTGCTGCAACAACTTCAGGCAAGTCAACGCCGCCGAAATTGCAATTGGCTACGTTGTCGGTAACGGTAGCTCCTGCTCCATTTGTCTCACTCAAATATACTGTGGCTGCAACAGGCATAGTTTTCCTTTAAGTAAAATTTACTGTTTCTGTAAAGCAAATTGGCGTACAGGATTGTGGCGCAAAGACTGGTTCCGGTACCGCGCAAGCCATAAACCGTGCGCCAAGCAATCGGCAATGGCCGGTAATCACCAAGCGCCACTGAAAGTTGTAAGCCTCGCGCACAGGTCTGCCAGTGGATTCGTCGCAAGGGTCTGGGGATGGTTCACCTAATCCTATGCGTGGCCTGAATTGAGGTTTTCCATTCCTCCCGACCTTAGCACATTCCTGCCAAGCAAACCACGGCTCCCAACAACCCTGTTCAGGTTTGTACCACGTCATAAAGTCCACGATGCCTTGCAGGTCATCGACAAAAATCTCTCCACCAAGCAATCGCAACAGCATCCTCTTACGAGGATCAGTTTGGTTGAACAGGACGGGTGAATCTAAAACCCAAGTGATTCGATCACGGCCATTATCGTAAACCTCGCGCCCCTGCATCTCTGGCGTTTTGCTCTTCAGGATTTCCCACAACTCAAGGACTGACCCTGTCTCCAAATTCAACGTCATCGCGTAGGAACGGTCGATATTCGCGAATTGACCTGTGCCAAGTTGCAGCACATTTAATCCTGTCCAGAGCGTTGAGTCGTACACCGATGGTGCTTTCCCTCGTAGTGTACTGATCGGATCGAAGTTCAACGGAATTAATCCACGCCAGTAAACACCTTTGGAATGCAGCACTGGCAGGCAGGTCATCAATAGCCGGTTATCGAACACAACCGCTGAACCGAACCTTAACAAGTCTGGTGAATCTTTGGCCAATTGCGGATCGACTTCACGCGAGATTGGCACATTGCCCCACGTATCAAAATCTCGTCTGCCAAGAATGAGTGATCGGATGCCATCCAATGAACGCGAGATGGTATCACCATTTGCCGCCACAGTGGAGTTCTGCCCTAATCCACCACCACCGATGAGTGATTCGGTCAGGATTGGATTCGTCACATCCTGCCATTCGAGTCTGTCCACTGGCGCTTTGCACGAGAACACTTTCTTTGGAGTGAACACCTGAAGCGGCCCTTGCCCAAGTGACACGTCCAATGTCGTGGCAAAGATCATAGCTCGAATATCGCCGGGGGAACCTGGGACAGTGAAGTTTCCACCACCAGCTAAATACAGGTTCTCAGTGATTTGCAGGACAGCATCCCGATATTGTTCGGCTTGAGTGCCGCTTGAACCGCCCACTAGGTCTGAGGCAACGAATTGCTTTGCGTCGGGGAGCGCCATCCAATTTCGACCAAGACCATAAGCACCCATGAGTCCCGGTGGAAGCTGCGTGCCAATGTGAATCCATGAAAGTGTTGTTCCCGAAGCAACCACACCTCCGACCGGGCCAGAAGTGAGATTGACCATCGTTACGTTCAGTGCGGCAATCGAGAGCACCTGATAGGTGCCTCTGTTCTGAACCGTGATAATGTCTCCGGACACCACGTTTGCAACGGAAGTGAACGCGACAACGACATTGGTGCCTACAGCCGGGATTGTGAAGTTGGCCGTTGTGGTGGTCGAGAACGGAACCGAAGTCGCGTAATTAGACCGCACGGAAGTTTTGCCATCGAAGAATATCGGATTCTTTATTCCCTGCTGAACGATCACCCATTTCTCAGATTGCCACAGCCATGCCTGAAGGTCATTCGGCGGGTTAGGATCACCCGGTATCGTCACTTCTGTCACCGTGGCAGTTCTGGCGAATGGGTCTGGAACAATGAAGAATAATCTTCCACCAATCGACGCCACAAATCCTTCTGGACCGAAGTCCGGTTTGTAGAAGCACCATCCTTGGAACGGCCCCGTCGCCAGAGCAGAGGCAAGCAGAGCGAGTGAATCGGCGTCGAAAGTTAATTTGTAGAAGGGCGGACGCGCCGCGGCAAATGAGCCTCGAACCGTGACATTGAGTGCGTTCGCAAGTTGATTTTTCCCTAAT
>Ga0247693_1000142_pt1 | contig 12722 bp, 16 predicted proteins | sample CNK34_metaG_FD_182712 | JGI IMG/M metagenome (GOLD analysis project Ga0247693, IMG submission 182712) | Soil microbial communities from Purdue University Martell Research Forest, Indiana, United States - CNK34 | ecosystem: Environmental > Terrestrial > Soil > Temperate forest > Bulk soil... | reverse complement strand
GCAGCAAGAAAGCCGCCAGTCATGACGCTGGGTTGGTGTCGCGTTGGAGTCCCTCGCTTCCGGAAGCTCTAGCCCTGGCACGTTCGCCTGGGCCAGCGTGCGGGAATTACCCCTGAGAGGAGGACACGATGAGTGATGAACAACTGGCCGTGGTGCTGAGCACGGAGGTGGAGGGCGACCGACTGGTGGTCGGGGTCTTCGGCCCGTACGAGACCGAGGCCGAGGCGAGTGAGCACGTAGGGATCCTGCGGGATCCAGAGAGGCTCAAGAGAGTGAGGCGCGAACTCCCGATCTTCACCAGCGAGCACCCGCTGGAGGCCCCCTCTGCCTTCGTCGAGCGGGTCGAGGGGATGCTTACCGGGCGCGAGGGCTGAGCGCAGACCACTGCTACGCGGCGGCCCGCACGAGGGGCACACGGCTGGGCGAGCGTCACTCTCGCCTGAACGACAGCTACTACGGGTGCGCGGCATGGACCCAGTGCGGGCCGCCCCAGCTGAGGTCGTACGGGTAGTGGTGGATCACGTGGGCCCAGATCGTCCACGCGATCCAGCGTGAGGTGCCGTAGAAGAACGCGGCGCGATAGAGGACGATCAGCGCCCCACGGGGGACCCAGCGGTTCAGCCAAGGCCAGAAAGCGTCGGCGCGGTAGATCAGGTTGTCGAAGTAGTCGCTCGTCAGCACGCGCCAGCTCCAGAAGCCGTAGACGACGAAGACGAGGTCCCACATCGAGCCGAGGCCGCTGAAGTAGGCGGCCGCGTCGGTCGTGCGGCCGGTCTGCCCCGCGTACGCCCACGCGCCGAGGTGGAAGTGGAACGTCCACGGGAAGAGCAGCATCGTCCCGACGGTGTCCCCAGTGTCGGTGATCGCGTGCGCGAACTGGCCGACCAGGAAGCTGACCGCCCAGAGCTTCGAGCCGAACAGCTTCCAGAAGATCAGCGCGATCGCGATCCCGTAGATGAACGAGTGCGTGAAGCCGAAGCCGGGCCAGCCGCGGTGGAACTTGGCCGGGTCGCTCGCCTTCAGGTCCCACGGGCCGAGGTGGATCCCGTAGACGAACCACTTGGTCATCATGTCCGGCGAGTACGAGCCGATCAGCAGCGGCACGAAGGCGAGCTTCAGCTTCGTGTGCTTCTGGATCGCGTACGGCTCGAGGTCGTGCGCCGCCCAGCTCATACGAAGCGCCTGACGAGCCTCGGCACCAGCCACGCCACGATCAGCAGGTAGCCGAGGCCGACCCAGAACGAGTACAGGAAGTCGGTGTACGCGGCGCCGATTCCGATGTAGAGCGCGGCGGCGGCGCAGTAGCCGCCGAACACGATCAGGTCACTCCGGTTCGGCCGGTCGAACTTCAGTCGCAGTCGCACGTTCGCTGGCCGTGGAGGATCCGGCGTCCACACGACGCACATGACTGCTCTCCACGTCTGAGTGCCTTCCGTAGGCCTGGGAGGGAGAGCGCGCCGGCGAACGCGAAGGCCAGCAGGACAGCGGCGAGTTCGGGATCTAGCACTTGCGCGCGACTATGCCACGCCCGATGAATAGGTGTCGGTCGAGCAGTTGGGATCCGAAATCGGGTGTAACCTGGCCATGCGAGTGGTAGTCGGCCAGCATCGGTGGACTTCGGATCCGAAATCAGAGAGGATGGCGCGCATGAACCGCTTGCTCTCGAAGTTTCGGCATGGGCAGAGGCAGAGAGGCGCCAACAGCAACGGCGTGAGCCACGTCCGGGTCGTGCGCGCCTCGGCCGCGCATCCCCGGTCCGGCTACGTGCTCACGGCCGCCGAGACGGCCCCGTGCACGTGCCCGGACTTCTGCGAGCGGGACCACGACAACGAGTGAGCCCGTTGGTCGCAGCCGAGCTCCACGGCAGCGCTCCGCGCGCCCGCGACGTGCTCACGCGGGAAGCGCTCGCCTTCGTGCTCGACCTGCACGAGCTCTTCGGCCCGCGACGGCAGGAGCTGCTCGAAGCGCGCGCGGAACGTCGCGCGCGGATCGCCGCAGGCGAGCTCCCGGGTTTCCTCGAGGAGACCCGGGAGGTGCGCGAGGGCGACTGGGGGATCGAGCCGGTCCCGGCCGGCCTCGGCGACCGCCGCGTCGAGATCACCGGCCCGACCGACCGGAAGATGGTGATCAACGCGCTCAACTCCGGCGCGCGCATGTTCATGGCCGACTTCGAGGACGCGAACTCGCCCACGTTCGCGAACATGGTCGAGGGCCAGGCGAACCTGACCGACGCCATCGAGCGGACGATCGAGCTCGAGACGCCGGACAAGACGTACCGCCTCGACGACGAGGTTGCGACGCTGCTCGTCCGGCCACGCGGCTGGCACCTGCCCGAGCGGCACCTCGTCGTTGACGGCGAGCCGGTCTCGGCCAGCCTGTTCGACTTCGGCCTCTACGTCTTCCACAACGCGCAGCGCCTGCTCGACCGCGGCGCAGGCCCGTGGCTGTACCTGCCGAAGCTCGAGAGCCACCTCGAAGCGCGGCTGTGGAACGAGGTCTTCACGTACTCCGAAGGCGCGCTGGGGCTAGAGCGCAGCTCGATCCGCGCGACGGTGCTGATCGAGCACGTGCTCGCCGCATTCGAGATGGACGAGATCCTGTTCGAGCTGCGCGAGCACGCCGCCGGACTCAACGCCGGGCGCTGGGACTACATGTTCAGTGTCATCAAGACGTTCCGCGACCGGCCGGAGTTCGTCCTCCCCGATCGAAACGCGGTGACGATGACAGCCCCGTTCATGCGCGCGTACACCGAGCTGCTGGTGCGGACGTGCCACCATCGCGGCGCGCACGCGATGGGCGGAATGGCTGCGTTCATCCCGAGCCGCCGCGACGCCGAACTGAACGAGCACGCGCTCGCCAAGGTGCGCGAAGACAAGCAGCGCGAGGCCGGCGACGGCTTCGACGGCACCTGGGTCGCACACCCCGACCTCGTCCCGATCGCCCTCGCCGAGTTCGAGCACGCGAACCAGCTCGACCGGCTGCGCGAGGAGGTCGACGTCTCGGCAGCGGAGCTCCTCGACGTCCCTGCCACCGCGGGCGAGGCGACCGACGAAGGGCTGCACAACGATGTTGCGGTTGCGCTGCGCTACCTGACGGCCTGGCTTGCGGGGACCGGCGCGGTCGCGATCTTCAACCTGATGGAGGACGCGGCCACGGCGGAGATTGCGCGCTCTCAGGTGTGGCAGTGGATTCGGCACGGCCGTACTGAGCGCGCGCAGGTCGAGCAGACGATCGAGGAGGAACTCGCCCGGCTGCGTGGCGAGGTCGGCGCCGAGGCGTTCGAGCAGAGCCGCGTTCTCGAAGCGCGGAAGATCTTCGAGGAAATGGCGCTGGGCGAGGAGCTCGTCGAGTTCCTGACGCTGCCTGCCTACGACTACCTGGAGAGGGGCAACGATGAGGAGTAACGGCAACGGCGCGGCGTCGCGCCGCTGGGATGGGATCGAGCGCCCGTACGGTGCGGAGGATGTCGAGCGGTTGCGGGGGACGGTGCACGTCGAGCACACGCTCGCGCGGCTCGGCGCCGAGCGGCTCTGGGAGTTGCTCCAGTACGAGGACTACCTCCCCGCGCTCGGTGCGCTGACCGGCGGCCAGGCCGTGCAGATGGTCAAGGCCGGCTTGAAGGCGATCTACCTCAGCGGCTGGCAGGTGGCCGCCGACGCGAACCTCGCCGGGCAGACGTACCCCGACCAGAGCCTCTACCCGTCGAACAGCGGGCCCGCGCTCGTGCGGCGCTTGAACAACGCGCTGCTCCGCGCCGACCAGATCCACGCCGCCGAGGGCGACACGGAGATGTACTGGCTCGCGCCGATCGTCGCCGACGCCGAGGCCGGCTTCGGCGGGCCGCTCAACGCCTTCGAGGTGATGAAGGCGATGATCGAGGCAGGCGCCGCCGGCGTGCACTTCGAGGACCAGCTCTCGTCGGAGAAGAAGTGCGGTCACCTCGGCGGGAAGGTGCTCGTGCCGACGAGCCATTTCGTCCGCATGCTCGTCGCGGCTCGGCTCGCCGCCGACGTGTGCGGCGTGCCGACCGTGCTCGTCGCGCGCACCGACGCGCTCAGCGCCAAGCTGATCACCAGCGACGCCGACCCGGCGGACGAGGAGTTCCTGACGGGCGAGCGCACTCCGGAGGGCTTCTTCCATGTGCGCGACGGCCTCGAGCCGGCAATCGCGCGCGGACTCGCGGCCGCTCCGTATGCCGACCTCGTCTGGTTTGAGACCTCGACGCCCGATCTGGGCGAGGCGCGCGAGTTTGCCGAGGCGATCCACGAACGCTTCCCGGGCAAGCTGCTCGCCTACAACTGCTCACCGTCGTTCAACTGGCGGGCGCACCTCGACGACGAGCGAATCGCAGCCTTCCAGCAGGAGCTGGGAGAGCTCGGCTATCGGTTCCAGTTCGTCACGCTCGCGGGCTTCCACTCGCTCAACGCGGCGATGTTCGAGCTCGCGCGCGGGTACGCGAGCGACGGGATGAGCGCCTACGTCGAGCTGCAGGAGCAGGAGTTCGCGCTCGAAGCGCACGGTTACTCCGCGACGCGCCACCAGCGAGAGGCGGGGGCCGGCTACTTCGACGCCGTCGCACAGGCGGTCAGCGGCGGGACGAGTTCGACGCTTGCGCTCGAGGGCTCCACGGAGGCGGCGCAGTTTCGGAGCTAGAGCCAGGCACCAAGGCGGACGAGATCGCCCGCGCGCTCGAGCAGGCGATCGTCTCGGGCGAGCTCGCGCCCGGCTCGGTCTTGCGGCAGGAGACGCTGTCGGAGCGCTTCGGCGTTAGCCGCACGCCGATCCGGGAGGCACTGCGCAGGCTCGCCGCGACCGGCCTCGTCTCGTTCGAGCCGAACCGCGGCGTGCGGGTCCGGACCATCTCGCGCGAGGAGCTGCGGGAGGCGTTCCTCGTTCGGGCCGAGCTAGAGGCGCTCGTGACCGAACTGGCGGTGCCGCGCTTCGACAGGGCCCGCCTGCTCGCGCTGCGTGCGGCCGAGGCCGACTTCGCACGACTCACCGACGAGCTGCTCGAGCGGGGTCGGGACCCGGACGAGCGGAACGCGCTCACGGGCGAATGGGTGCGGGCGAACTACCGCTTCCACGACGTGATCTACGAGGCGGCGCAGGTCCCGTTCGTGGAGGCGGTCGCGAAGAGCGCGCGCCGGACCTTCCTGAGCCGCTGGCGCGCCGGCGGCCCAGAGATGGATGACCTCTACCGGCAGAACACGCGCGAGCACCACGCGATCGTGTCGGCGATCGAAGCTCGGAGTGCCGAGGGGGCGCGAGCGCTCGCGCACGAGCACGTGCTGCACTCATGCCGGCTGCTCGACGTGATCCTCGACCACGTCGCGCCGGCAGCGTAACTCCGGGAGCCGGCGGCCCGCGACCAAGCCCGCCAACACCGGCGGTGTCGCCGCGATCGGCGAGGTGACGAACAGGAGCAGGCCCCAGAGCGCGGCCGCGACCCCGGTCGTGACCGCGGCCGTGAGCCGTCGCCGGACGAGCAGGCCGAGGAGCGCGGGCGCCGCGAAGTCGAGCCAGCCCATGGTCGCGGAGCCGAAGTCGATCTGCTGGAGCTCCGGCAGCGGCCGCCCTGCCGGTGCCGGCGGCACCGCTGCCTGCAGCGCCGTCATCGTCGGCTCCACCTGGCGGTCGCCCCACACGAGGATCGCGTCGAGCACCACGAGCAGGACGAGGCCGGCGGTGAGCCACGAGGGCGGAGCCACGCCCGCGACGAGGCCCGTGATCGCCAGGCATGCGCCCGCAATCAGTGCGGTGCGGGCGGCGTTGGCTCCGAGCGTGTCCGCCCGCAGCCACGCGAGCTCGTAGAGCGGCGGCACGCAGAGCGCAGGGAGCCACGGGAGCGGCCAGCGGCGCGCCCACCCGGCTCCGGCCGCGAGCAGCGGGGTCGCGACCGCCGCCAGGGCGGTGAGGAAGTCGGCGCCGCCCGCGAGCTGCGCGATCACGACGCCGCCGACGAGCGCGACCGCCGGGATTGCGAGCCCGAGGAGACGCGAGCCGCCCAGCCGCCGCGGCCTCCCGGGCGCGGCCACGAGCGCCGCCTGCACGGCGACGAGCACGCCGTATGAGGCGACGAAGCCGATGCAGACACGGTACTTCGGCATAGAGTCGCGGGCAGTGCTCCGATTTGGCCTGATCGGGACGGGCTACTGGGCGGACGTCGCCCACGCCGCCGGGATCGTTGCGCACCCGGAGGCGGAGCTCGTCGGCGTCTGGGGCCGCGACCCGGCCAAGGCCGCCGAGCTCGCGGAGCGCAATGGCGCCCGCGCGTACGCCGACCTCGAGGAGCTGTTCGACGCGGTCGACGCGGTCGCGTTCTCGGTACCGCCGGACGTCCAGGCGGAGCTCGCGCCACGCGCGGCGGCGGCGGGCAAGGCGCTGCTGCTCGAGAAGCCGCTTGCGCTCACGGTCGAGGCAGCCGAGCGGATCGTCGAGGCCGTCCGCGCGCCGACCGTCGTGTTCTTCACGTTCCGGCTCGAGCCGATGCTGGCCGCGTGGTACCGCGACGAGGTCGACGAACGCCCGTGGGACGGCGCGAGCGTTCTCTACCTCGCGTCCATCTTCGAGCCCGGCAATCCGTTCGGCGAGTCGCCGTGGCGCAAGGAGCGCGGCGGCCTCTGGGACGTCGGCCCGCACGCGGTCGCTGCGCTGCTGCCCGCGCTCGGCGCGGTCGAGGAGGTCGAGGCGGTGCGCGGGCCGCGCGACGAGGTGCACGTCGCGTTGCGCCATGCGTCGGGCGCGGCGAGCAGCGTCTCCGTCAGCCTGACCGCCCCCGCAGGGGTGCACGAGGTCGTGTTCTGGGGCGCCGACGGCCTCGTCCGCCGGCCCGGCGACGGTACTGCAGACGTAGGCGCTGCGTATGCGGCGGCGATCGACGCGCTGCTGACGGAGGATCCGCGGCTCGACGTGCGGTTCGGGCTCGAGGTCGTGCGGGTGCTCGCCGCGGCCGAGGCTCGGTTAGTCGGCTAGCCGGGCAGCTCGTCGAACTGCGGCAGGTCGTCCGTGATCTCGAACCAGGGCGCCTTCGAGGCAACGTGGATGTGGCACTGCGGCCGGATGCTCGGCTCGTCGGCGAGCGAGCCCAGGGCGACGTGCACCCAGCCGCCGCCGCGGACGACCGACCAGAGCAATGAGCCGCACACGGCGCAGCGCGTGTGGTTTCCCTCGTCGTCGCCCCAGACGAGCAGCCGGTCGGCGCCCTCGACGACCTCGAGCCGGTCTCGTGGGATCCCGCCGAGTGCCTTGAACGCCGATCCGGTCCCGGCGCGGCAGCGCGAGCAGTGGCAGTTCATCGCGTACTCGAACGCGTCCGCTACGCGGTAGCGCACGGCGCCGCACTCGCAGCCACCCTCGAGCATGTGCTCCTCCATCGAGTCCTAAGACGGCGCAGGACGCCGGAATTCATCGTCGGCGCGGGCGGCGCTGCGCGCAGTCATCCGGGGAACGACGTACCGGGGATCCGGCATCTCCCCGATAGCCCCAGGTCTCGGCGGCGCTAGGTTTCGGCCGCAATGAAGCGTCCGAGCCTGCTACCTGCCGTCATGGCGGTGGTGCTCCTCCTCATCGCCGTCGCCGCGCTGATCGGGTTCGGGGCCGGCCACTACACCAGTCCGAAGGCCCCCGCGACGACCACTTCCGCGGTGAGCTCCGCGCCGGTCGACCCCAAGGTCGCGGCCGGCGCCCACGAGTTCGTCCAGTTTGCATGCGCGCAGTGCCACGGGATGAACGGCGAGGGCGGGGTGTCGCCCGACGTGCCTGCCCTCAGCTCGGTCGGAAGCACACTGACGGTCGCGCAGCTGACCCAGATCATCAACCACGGCCTCGGCGAGTCGTCGAACCCGAAGAAGCCGTACATGCCGGTCTGGGGAGCAGTCATCTCTAAGCGGCAGGTCGCGGAGCTCGTCGCCTACATCCGCGCCGGCCTCCCGAGCGTGCCGGACGCGACGCCGGTGTCGGTGCCGACCGATCAGGGCGAGGCGGTCGCGGGCGCAGCGCTGTACGTACGCGACGGCTGCATCAACTGTCACGGCCCCAACGGCCTGGGCGGCGTGCCGAACCCGCAGTCGCCCGACAAGACGATCCCGCCGCTCTCGGGCGCGGACTTCCGGCACGAGTTCAACACGGACGCGAAGATCGAGAACGTGATCCGCAGCGGCAGCGTGATCGGCCGGGCGCCGATCGTGAGCATGCCGCACTGGGGCGGCGTCCTCTCGGACGCCGACCTGGCGGCGCTCGTGGCCTACCTCAAGACGCTCAAGTAACGCCCGGCGCCGTCTCGCTCGTGGTCGTGCGCACGGTGGACCCAGGGGCCGGCAAGGGAATACGTCGCGCCTGCGAGTAGCGCGCCGGCGGCCACCGAGCTCACGACCAGTGCCGCGCGCCGACCGACCGTCCGGGTGGAGAAGACGAGGCGCGGCAGCCGCGGCGCGTAGAAGAGCACGTGCACTGCCATCAGGAAGAACCACAGGACGAAGGACGTCTTGTGCAGGCCGAGCAGGACGTCTCGATGGTCCCGCGGCCCGAGGGCGAGCATCGCGACGCCGGTGCCGAGCACGGTCAGTGTCGTCGCGACGAGCAGCGGTGCCAGCACGCGCATGAGGATGTGCGGCGGCCCTTTCGCCGCGTACGCGGCGCTGCCCGTGTAGTAGCGGACGAAGCGGTAGCCGATGCTCACGAGCTTGAGGGCGACCGGTGGGATCAGGATCAGCCCGGTCACGATGTGCTCCGAGAGCAGTGGTCTGATCGAGAGGATCGTCACCCCCTCCGCCGCGAGCAGGAGGAGCAGCAGCACGGCCGTGGTCGCGGTCAGGCGCTCGTTTCCCGCCGTTGAATCCGGTGGATCCACGAGCTCAACCTCCCACGCCGAGATGAGGCCGCAATGAGAGCGTTCTCATCCGTGGCTCATCCGCGGGCGCACAATGACCGCGTGCGCGTGCTCGTGGTCGAAGACGAGGAGAAGCTTGCCGCGCTGCTCGCGCGCGGGCTGCGGGAGGAAGGACACACCGCCGATGTCGCGGGCCGCGGGGAGGACGCCCTCTGGATGGCGCGCGCCGTGGACTACGACGCGATCGTGCTCGACGTGATGCTCCCCGGCGTGGACGGTCTCGCCACGTGCCGCGCGCTGCGGGACGGCGGCGTCTGGTCGCCGGTCCTCATCCTCACCGCGCGCGACGCAGTCGAGAACCGCGTCGAGGGCCTCGACGCTGGAGCGGACGACTACCTGACGAAGCCGTTCTCGTTCGCCGAGCTGCTGGCCCGGCTCCGTGCACTGGCCCGGCGCGTGCCGTCCGAGCGGCCGGTCGTGCTCGAGGCCGGGGACCTCCGTCTCGATCCCGCAGCGCACCGCGCGTGGCGCGGCGAGACGGAGCTCGAGCTCTCGTCCAAGGAGTTCGCGCTGCTGGAGGTGTTCATGCGCCGTCCCGGCCAGGCGCTCTCGCGCCTCCAACTGCTCGAGGGTGCCTGGGACCTGGCGTACGAGAGCCGCTCGAACCTCGTCGACGTCTACGTCCGCTACCTGCGGCAGAAGATCGACCGCCCGTTCGGCCGGCAGTCGCTCGAGACCGTGCGGCACGTCGGCTACCGGCTGCGCGAGGACGGCAGTTGAGTCGCCTGCCGATCCGAGTGCGGCTGACGCTCGCCTTCACGCTTGTGATGGCGGTCGTGCTCGCGGCGATGAGCTTCTTCGTCTACGCGCGCGTCGGGAGCACGCTGCTCGCGTCGATCGACCAGAGCCTGCGCGGGCAGACCGCCGACGTCTCACGTCTCGACCGCGGACGGCTCGACCTGGATTCCGCGGCGGGAGGCGGAATCGCAGAGGTGCTGCGGCCGGGCGGGCACATCCTTTCGTCCGACCCACCCGGACTGCCGCATCTGCTGCCTGACGAGACCGTTCGGCGCGTCGCCGCGGGCCAGCGCCTGTTGCGCTCGCAGCACCTGCCCGGCCTGAAGGAGCGCTGGCGCGTGCTGGCGGAGCCGACGACCGTGCGGGGTCAGCCCGCTGCGCTGATCGTCGCGAGGTCGTTTGCTTCGCGGAACGAGACGCTCGACCATCTGCTGGATGAGCTGCTCGTCGCCGGGCCGCTAGCGCTGCTCCTCGCAGCCATCGCCGGCTACGGCCTCGCCGCCGCGGCGCTGCGCCCGGTCGAGGCGATGCGCGGCCGTGCGGAGGCGATCTCGGCCTCGACGCCGGGAGCGCGGCTTCCCGTCCCCGAGGCTCGGGACGAGATCTCCCGCCTTGCCGAGACGTTGAACGAGATGCTCGCCCGGCTCGAGGCCGCCTTCGCGCACGAGCGGCGGTTCGTCGCGGACGCCAGCCACGAGCTGCGGACGCCGCTTGCATTGCTGAAGACCGAGCTCGAGGTCGCGCTTCGTCGTCGGCGGTCTCGCGAGGAGCTTGAGCGGGCGCTGCGGTCGGCGTCAGAGGAGACCGACCGCCTCACGCGCCTCGCGGAGGACCTCTTGCTGATCGCGCGCTCCGACGCAGGCGGCCTGCCGACGAGGCGTGAGCGGGTGCCGGCCGCGGAGATGCTCGACACCGTTGCCGAACGCTTCTCGGGAGCAGCGCGTGAGCACGGGCGCACGGTGGAGGTCGTCCCGCCGAACGGGCTCCTGCTCGACGCAGACCCCGTGCGGCTCGAGCAGGCGCTCGGGAACCTCGTCGACAACGCCCTCGCTCACGGGCAGGGACGGGTCGTGCTCTCGGTCCGGGAGGGCGAAGACCGCATCGAGCTGCACGTCGAGGACGAAGGCTCCGGCTTCCCGCCCGAGTTCATCTCGTCGGCGTTCGACCGCTTCACCCGCTCCCCGGAGGCCCGCACCGGACGCGGCAGCGGCCTTGGCCTCTCGATCGTCGAGCTGATCGCCCGGGCGCACGGCGGCGAGGTCGGCGCCGGGAACCGGCCGGCCGGCGGCGCCGACGTCTGGATCGCCGTCCGACGCGATTCTTAGGCGCTCCTCAGCCCCGGCTCATCGATCTCTCATCTCGCCCCGCGACCCTGGCCGCATGGACGACTCGCGCTCCGACCAGCGCGCCCGGGCGAGAGACCTGGGCCTGGCGCGGCTCAGGCGCTCCACGCGGCTCTCGATCGTCGGTGCGACGGCGCTCGCCGGTGCCTTCGCGGGCGCTGCCGCGCACTCCAACCCGGGCCACAAGGCGCCCGCGACCGCCGCGCGGCAGCGCCCCCAGAAGGCGACGGCGCAGGCCTCGCCGCCGGTCACGCAGGCCCCGACGCCGGAGACCGAGACGCCGCCGCCCGCCACGGCCCCGGCGCCTCCGCCTCCTGTCGTCACGACCGCTCCGCCGGTCGCCACCACCGGCGCCACGTGATCGCCGAGCTCGCGTCGGTCTCGTTTCCGGCGCTCGGGACGACCGCGTTGCTATGCGTGTCGGAGCCCGCCCGCCTCGCCGAGGCGCGGCAGGTGCTCGAGCGCGAGCTGGTCGAGATCGACCTCGCCTGCAGCCGCTTCCGCGAGGACTCCGAGCTGGTGCGCCTGAACGCCTCGGCCGGGACCGGGCCGATGCCAGTTGGGCCGCGTCTCCTCGAGGCGGTCGAGGTCGCGATCGACGCTGCGCTGGAGACACGCGGCCTCGTCGATCCCACCGTCGGCCGGACGCTTCGGCTTGCCGGCTACGACCGCCGGTTCGCGACCGTCACGCTGCGCGACGGCGCCAGGTTCCGCGCCCGGTTCTCGGTCGTGCCCGGCTTCGGCGGCATCCACGTCGACCGTCGCCGCCACACGATCGGGCTTGATCCCGAGGTCGAGCTCGATCTCGGCGCGACGGCCAAGGCGCTTGCCTCCGACCGAAGCGCACGCGCCGCGGCGCGAGTCGCGGGTTGCGGCGTGCTCGTCAACCTCGGCGGCGACGTCTCCGTCGCAGGCCTGGCGCCCGAGCCCGGTTGGCCGATTCGCGTTGCCGACGACCATGCCGCGGCGCTCGACGAGCCTGGTCCGACGGTCGCGATTCGCACCGGCGGGCTCGCCACCTCGGGAACGACCGTGCGGCGCTGGCGCGCTGGCGCCGTCGAGCTGCACCACATCGTCGACCCGCGGACCGGCCGTCCGGCCGTGACGCCGTGGCGAACGGTCACGGTCGCCGCCAGGTCCTGCGTCGAGGCGAACGTCGCCAGCACCGCTGCGGTCGTCCTCGGCGAGGCGGCACCAGCGTGGCTCGAGGCCCGAGGCGTCGCGGCGAGGCTGGTACGCGATTCGGGCGACGTCGTGCTCGCCGGGCGCTGGCCGGAGGACGCGGCGTGATCCTTGCGGCGACCGGCCCTAGCGCGTACTGGTACACGACGCGCGGAACCGGCGTCGTTGCGCTGCTCCTGCTCACGGCGGGCGTCCTGCTCGGCGTCCTGACGTCGACGCGATGGTCGTCGCCGCGCTGGCCGCGCTTCGTCGTCTCCGGGCTGCACCGCAATCTGACCCTGCTTGCGCTCGCCTTCGTCGTCGTCCACGTCGTGACGACGGTGCTCGACGGCTACGCGCCAATCGGGATCCGCGACGCCGTGGTGCCGTTCGCTTCCCGCTATCGCCCCATCTGGCTGGGGCTGGGCGCCGTCGCGTTCGACCTCTTGCTTGCGCTGATCGCGACGAGCCTGGTCCGCGGGCGGATCGGACTGCGTTCGTGGAAGCTGGTGCACTGGCTTGCGTATGCGGCGTGGCCGGTGGCGCTCGTCCACGCGTTCGGGACCGGCAGCGACGCGAAGGCCGGCTGGTTC
>Ga0247693_1000141_pt1 | contig 12789 bp, 15 predicted proteins | sample CNK34_metaG_FD_182712 | JGI IMG/M metagenome (GOLD analysis project Ga0247693, IMG submission 182712) | Soil microbial communities from Purdue University Martell Research Forest, Indiana, United States - CNK34 | ecosystem: Environmental > Terrestrial > Soil > Temperate forest > Bulk soil... | reverse complement strand
CCGGCGCGGACGTACTGGGGGAGAGTCTCGCCGGTCCAGCGGGCGAACGCGTCGGCGACGGTCTGCCCGGAGTCCGACGGGATGCCCTGCGCGAGCTTGGTCTCAAGCGCGGCGCGTTTGTCGATGGCCTCTTTGCGGGTTTTGCCGTAGACGTAGCGGGGGCGGGTGTCGATGCCGCCGCCGGGTGGGTAGGCGCGGGCTTGCCAGCGGCCGTCGGCGCGTTTCCAGGGTTTGCCTTCGCGGTTGGGCCGCGCCCCGGCCGGCTTCCCGGTCACTTCCGGCGGCCTGCGGGGAACGCCCGCCTGCCCGAACCTTCACCCGGCTTGCATGACGTGCTGGAGTTGCGGACGTGATACCACTCGCCGTTCCTCATCAGCATGATCGGCTTCCAGCAGTAGCCGCACTGAGGCTGACGCGGGGACGGCTGCGCACCCCGATCAGAGGCGGCCCCGGCAGCCCTGGGGCTGGTCCGCGTGTTTCGAGTGTCAGTCCCTGCATCAGCCATACCCGTAACACTACCCGGGATGGACATGTCTGGTCTAGAGTGGACTCCGGATGTCTCCATTTACCGTCAACCGTGGCGGGAGAACACGGGAGCCTGTCTCCAGGCCCCGGCAGGCGAAGGGATCACGATGGCCGAATCCAAGCCCGGCTGGGTTAGTGACGCTGAGCGGCAGATTGAGTCCGCAGGCCGTCTGATCGCGGGATGGCTAGAGCGTGACGGGAAGTACGCGGGTTATTACTACTACGACGATGCGGCCAGCGTGGACCCAGGCGAGCCGGCGGCGCAGCGATGACCGAGCGGCCGGGTGAGATCGACGTCGGCACCGCGGTGCTCGGCCTCATGACGATCAAGCAGGTCGCGAAGCTGCTGAGCTACTCCGAGAAGAAAGTCTACCGCCTGACCAAGTCCGGGGCGCTGGAGGCCATTAAGGACGGCGGGTGCCTGCGGGTCCTGCCGGAGTCGCTGATCGAGTACAAGCAGCGGCTGCGCGGGGATCCGAAGCCGGTGTGCGAGATGTGCGGCGGGGTGCCCCCGGAGGGGTTCATCTGCACTAAGTGCGGCCGCGCGAGCCGGGTGGCGTCATGAGCGCCGCCGAGCGGGAGCGCGACGAGGCCCGCGCCAGGCTGGCCCGGGCGGAAGCGCTGATCGGCCAGCTTGAGCGCATCACCACGGCCTGGACGCGCGGCATGTACTCCGCGCGGATCGACTGCTGGCGCGGGGACGTGAAGGCCGCTGTCGAGTGCCTGTCGGAAGGCCTGGACGGTTACGACGGCCCGGAGTGGGACGGCACTGAGACCGGCGCCGAATGGTGGGAGCGCACCAAGGCGGAAGAGGGCCTGTAGCCATGACTTCCGGGCGGCGGCGCCGGTTCGCTAGATGCCGGTTACAACAGCGGCCTGCCCAGGGCTTTCCGGACGATGCGCCTGAAGGCCGATAGCCGCCGCCCGGAACCACGAAAACGCCCCGCCATCTGGCGGGGCGTTCGCGCTGAGCGGGTCAGTCAACCCAGAATTTGATTCCTTTCGGCAGTGGCGTGCTGGCGGGCCTGGTTCCGGTGTGGAGGGCGTTCTCGTACGCGGCCAGGTCGTTCCCCAGCGTCCCGTAGTGGACGGCGGTCATGCGCAGCAGGGTCGAGGGCACGGTTCCCAGCTTGGCGGCGAGCTGGGCGAGGGAGAACTGCCCGGCGGTGACGTACTCGCCGCGGAACCTCTGCGGCGCCTTGTCACCCTGGCAGGCGAGCGCGGCGAGGTCGTCGATCGACCCGTGGAACACCGAGCAGTCGCAGACCCCGACGCCGGGGACGGTGAACGCGTCGGTGAACTGCCACAAGGTGTGCTGCACGTCCGGCTCGCGGGTGCCGTACGCGGCGACCCAGGTGACCGGCTGCAGCCCGTGATCGCGGGCGAAGAACAGCCCGGAGTAGTCCCACGGCGGGTCACCGAGCCCGGCGTTGATGACCTTGGCCCAGGTGACCCAGCGGGCCTGCTGGGAGCCGGTCCCTTCCTCGATGTCGGCGATGACCTTCTCACCCGGGCGGAGGCTGCCGAGCAGGGAGATGAGGGCCTTGGCCTGCGCGGTGACGTCCTGGCCGCCCCTGATGTAGGCGTAGATCCCGATGAACCGGGCGCCCCCGGCGTGGAGGGCGTCGCGGCGCGCGCCGCCGTACCAGGCCTCGTCGACCCTGGTGCCGTAGAGGGCGCGGATGACGATGGCCTTGGACCAGCGGAGGTATGTCGCGTCGGCGATGTCGGGCTGGAACTCGCTGACATCAGCCATCAGCACGACCTGGCCGCTGGCCACGCCCGCGGCGGTGAGGTGCGCGGTGGCGGCGGCCAGCGGGGGTGTTTCGCCGTCGCGTCCGGCGCGGAACGGCACGGGCTGGTCTGGTGTCAACGCGTGTCTCCGTTTCCAGGGGTGGCCCCGCATCAGGCAGGCCGGCCCGGTGTTGGTGCAGCCTCGCGGTTTGCCGCAGCAGCCGGTGTCTTTCGCCCATTCGGGGCCGAACGTGAAGCTCACGGCGGCTGCGCACGGGTTCCGAGGTCGGCGGGGACGGGCCCGGCTGGCCGCCAGCCGAGGCGGCACGCGGTGCACGTCTTGTCGTCGTCCAGGGCGGCGAAGACGCCGCACCGGCAGCAGTAGGCCATGGCAGTCCCCCTAGACGGCCAGGGCTGCCGGGGTCCGGGGCAGCGGGATGGGTGTCCGCGCCTGGCTCCCGCCGCGGCGGGTCACTCCGGTGCGGCGGGAGGCTGGATCAGGTAAACTAGCAGGTAGAGGCCCCGGCGACCGTGCAACCGGCCCCGGGGCGTGGCCACTGCTTTATAGGAGCAGCGACATGATGACCGTACCCCTGGGCGGCAAGAAAGCTGCCGGCCGGGTCGCGCTGGTAGACGATCAGGACTTTGAGCTAGTCAGCCAGTATCGGTGGCATATCTGCGAGGCAACGCGGCCGGGACATGACGGCGGCCCGTACGCGGTAACTACCATCCGGCAGTCCCCGGGCGCCATCCCGGGCGCGCTCCTCATGCACACGCTGATCACCGGCTGGCGGCGCGTCGATCACCGCAATCATGACGGCCTTGATAACCAGCGCGCCAACTTGCGGCCCACGACGGACTCCCAGAACATGGCGAACTCACGTCCGCGCGGCAATGGGACGTCGAGATACAAGGGCGTCTGCTGGGAGGGCCGCAGATGGAGGGCGGGGATCAAGGTCAACGGGCGGCGCAGGCGCCTCGGTAACTTCGTGAACGAGGAAGACGCCGCACGTGCTTACGATGCCGCCGCGCTGGCCGCATGGGGTGAGTACGCGTGGTTGAATTTCCCCCAGCTTAGGCAGGCGGCTCTGCCGCCGGCGGGGTGATGAGGGTCTTCTCGGGCGGCGGGGTCACGGTCACGTTCGACGGCATCACCAGCTGCACGGCCGGCGGGCGCGGGGTGTGCTTCGCGAGGTACCCGGCGGCGAACGCGAGGGCCCCCGGCACGAGCACGTAGACCCAACTCACGATGACGTCGGGTACGCCGCCCTTGAATACGTAGGTGCCCAGGGCCCACAGGATCAGCCCGGACGCGGCGGCGGCCCCGGTTGACGCGGTGACCTTGGTCTCTATCTGCGGCACCGCGCCCCCTACTTCTTGACCACGTACAAGATGAAGCTCACGATGGCGATCAGGACCGCCGCCGCGGCGATCACCGTGCCCATGTTGAGCCGCTGGTCGGAGCGCTGCCCGGCCGCGCCGGCGCCGGTGGACTCGATCCGGACGACCCGCTCCTTCAGGTCCGTCAGCTGGTCGGAGAGGCTGGCCAGCCCGGTCTGCGCCTGCGCGGCGTTCGCCGCGATCGTCTCCTTCGTCGACGACTCGCTCTTGCTGATGGCCAGCGTGTTTGAGTCGTTCTGCGCGGCCACGGCTTTCTCCTGGGCGGCGAGCGCGGCGGCCAGCGCGAGGGCGTTGGAGGCGAACAGGGCGTCGACGGCGGCGAACTTCTCCTCCGCGACGTCGCCGGTCCGCTGGGTCTCGGCGCGGGACAGGCCGATCTGGCTCATGGTGTACTCGCGTTCGGCGCGGAGCGCCTTGTGGAAGTCGCCGGTCAGGTCGACGGGGATCTTCTCGATGTGCCCGGCGGCGACCTTGGCGGCGGCGTCGAGGTCGTTGAGGCGCTGGGTGATGACTTCCCGGTCGTGGGCGTCCCGCTGGATGAGCTCCTCGCGGAGGTGGCCGCGGGATGTCTCGTACAGGCCGGGGAGGTTCCGGAGGCCTTCCCAGAGGCGGGCCCGGTCCTGGTCGGCGGCGTCGAGGCGGGTTTCGAGGGTTTCGCGGAGCGCCTGGATCTCGCGGCGGAACACGCCGGTGGCCCGCTCGACCGCTTCGGTGGTGAGCGTGGTCGGGTCCGGGACGGGGACCCAGCCGCCGCCGGGGGTCCGGCCGGGCCCGGTGGCGCCGCGCTCGGTTTCGCCGTCGGCCATCCCTGCCCTCCCCCGCGCTTACAGGGTCAGGTGACTTGCCCGCCCCAGACCATTGACAGCTGCTGATTGAAGTTGAAGGCGGGGGTCTGCGCGGCGGTCCCGAAGTACACGGCGGCGACGGTGTGCAGGTAGGAGATGACCGACAGTGCGAGGGCCGCGTCGGACACCGACCCGGGGTTGGCCGGGTTCGACGCGTTGGAGTACCCGATGGACTGGAGGTAGGCGAGGCCGGCGCCCTGCCCGTTGACGGACAGGTCCAGGTCGGCGATGTCCTGCGCGACCTCGCGGAGCCGCACCGCCAGGCTGGTCATGATGTTGTTCATCTGGTCCGAGCCGATGGTGGCGCCTACGGGCATGGTCTCCTCACATTCTCCGCGCGGTCTTGGAGCGGTACACGGTGACCTTGTGGCCGGTCAGCAGGGTGGACCCCCAGAACCCGAAGATCTTCAGCGTGTTACTGGTCGTGGTGTCGATCGCCTTCCCGGCGCCGACCGTGGAGTACGGCTGCGACATCTCGACGGTGGAGGAGCCGCCCAGGAGGTTGCCGACGTTGCCGCCCTGCTGCTGGACCGTGCCCCAGGTTGACAGGGTGCAGGTGCCGCCCGCCCCGGTCGCCTCGATGGAGCACCGGCACGTGCAGTTGAAGCTGAACGTGGACCCCTGGATCAGGTACACGCCGCCGAGCGTGACCACCCCGCCGATCACGGACCCGTTGATCATCATCTGGATGGTGTACGCGATGCCGGGGTTGTTGTTGACGAACCCGGTGCCGCCGGTCGGGGCGGTGATGATGCCCTCGATCTCGATCTCGAACTCGGACCCGACGTTGGCCTCGGCGGACTGGATGGTCAGGGCGGGGCTGATCGCCGTGGCGAGCGTCTGGGTGGTCATGCTGACGTTGGTCTGGGAGACGATGGACCGTTCGAGGGCGGAGTCGTCGCCGACGGAGGACAGGTAGCGGGGGCGGCCGAGGGAGGAGGAGTAGAACGTGGACGCGCCGGTCACGGCGGCGGGCGCGGATCCCTGGTTGTCGAGGGTGAGGCCGCCGGACTGGATCTCGATGCCCGCGGCGTAGGGGTTGCCGAATGAGTCGCTGCCGGCGACGGGGGAGATCGACACGTCGAGGTTGCCGAGCGCGGGGGTGGATGTGTACGCGAGGAACTGGCCGGATGACCCGGACGCGACGTACTGCAGGGCCTTGATGACGGTGGCGTCGACGAACCCGGCGTACACCTGCCCGGCGGCGATCAGCGACGCGGTGAGCGTCGACGCGGCGATGTTGCTGGCCACGATGGTGCCGGCCTGGATGGTGGCGCTGCCGTCGAATTTGAACGGCGCCCAGCTGGACCCGTTCCACTGGCTGATGAGCCCGGTCGCCGACGCGATCCAGATGTCGTTCGTGTCCGGGTTGGAGGGGGCGGACGCGGAGATCGTGATCCGGTTCCCGCCGAGGGTCTTGACGGTGATCCCCTCGTTCAGCATCGACGGGGTGATGAACCCGTTCTGCATGAGGCCGCCGAGGCCGCCCGCGCCGGGCGCCGTCGAGGTGGTCGCCCCCGACCCGGGGAGCTGCGCCGTCTGCACCGTGCCCGGCGAGAACCCCGTCTCGTAGGGGCTCTCGGGGACGCTGTTGAAGCTGAACGTCCACTCCCTGGGGGTGCCGCGGATCACCTCCGTGTACCCGACGGCCAGCTGCTTGATCGTGCTGGCGGTGAGGAACGACGGCGGGTTCGTGATCTGCAGGTAGTCCCCCGGCCGGAGCCCGGGGATGGCGGCGAACAGGGACGCGAGGGATGCCTTGACCATCTTGACGGTGATGACCGGGAACCGGATCTCGTCGACGCTGCCGACGTTGAGCAGCCAGTTCGCTATCCCGGCGATCTGGCTATCAGCGGCGGCGGACACGGACCGCTGGTAGCTGTACCCATTTCCTATGCCGCTGGGGGGATTCAGGATGCTCATCGACCCGGCCGTCAGTATGGCCTGCTGCGTGTACCCGGTCCAGTTGGTGACGGTGACGTTATTCCGGGTCTGCTGGTCGTCGAACGCGGTGGTCAGGGACGGGTCCAGCGTCGCCGCCGTGTAGGAGATCGTCGCGGCGGCCGCCTGGTTCGCCATCGAGGTCAGGCTGCGGTACCCGAGCCCGAACTGGGTGCGGGATTCGAACAGCAGCCCCATGTCGGCGTCCTCGATCGTCTGCAGGACGTTGGTCAGGGTGTCGTCGAACTGGGGTCCCATCGCCGCCGTCGTCGAGGCGGTGCCGATCGTCTCGGCGGCGATGCCCATCTCCCCGCAGATCCTCGTGAACCGGTCCATCGCGAACTCGCCCACGTACCCGCCGAGCGCGTACGCCGCGGGCACCATCAGCGGCACCGCGCCGTAGGTCACGCTCAGATGCCCGACGGCCGTGTCCATCAGCACGTTGGCCCGGCCGAACACGACCGTGGATACCGCGCCCACGGACGCGGTGGTGATCGTGCCGGTCATCGACTCGGTGATGGCGACGGCGCCCGGCGTGATGATCCTGAACGCGAAGGCGACGTTCCCGCCGGACGGGGTGAGCTCGCAGCTGGCCAGGACCGGGACGCCCTTGACGTTCGTCGTCGTCGTCCCGGACGCGATCACGGTCCCGCCGGAGTTCCGCAGCTGCATCAGCAGCGTGCCCGTCGCGTTGAGATAGATTTCGAATTTCGCGACGGTGCCCGCGCTGTTGACCTCCACGAGGTTCCAGTTGGTCGTGCCGCTGGCGCTGTCGCCGTTCGCGGGCACGGAGATCAGGAACCGGGTCACGTTGTTGGTGGCGGTGCCCCCGGCGGGGACGGTCGCGGTGATCTTCGCGGCGTTGAGCTGCGGGATCCCGTCGGACCCCTTGAAGTCCGTACACGCGGCCAGGGACAGCCCGGCCTGCCCGGCGGTGAACGACTGCACGGCGTTCGCCGTCGACGCTACGGAGTCGACGGAGACCAGCTGCCCGGAGCCGGTGCCGTCTTCCATGGGCCAGTAGCAGCGGGGCTGGCTGGTCCCGGTCAGGGTGATCGAGTTGTACCGCTGGAACGCGGAGCCGAGGCTGGTCTGGAGCTGCGACATCCGCCGCCAGATGCCGTTCGCGGTGATGTCGACGTAGACGTCCCGGCCGGAGGTGCTCCACTTCGGCGGCCACTCGGCCACTTCCCCCCAGAACCGGAAGCCGCTGTAGGCCACGGCCGTGACCGACGTGGCGTTGACCGATACGCGGATCTGGGTGTTCCGGGTGATGTTCGGAAAATAGGCGCCCGCCGCGAGCTTGGGGGTGAACCGGCCGTCGTTGGCCAGCGTCAATGTGAGGGTGGCGGCCTGCAGCGTCGACGTCCAGTCCGTCCGGCCCATCCCGCTGATCGTGATCGGGTTCCGCAGCCGCACGTAGGCCGTGATGTCGGTCCACACGGCGTTCAGGAGGAGTTCTACCTTGACGCCGAGAGAGTTGGCACCAGCGCCAGGAAATACCGCGATGGCAGCTCACTCCCTACTCAACGCGAGCCATAGGCTCTTTGCACGTCGCCGCCGCCCCGGACCCGGACGTTCTTGCGGATCCACCGCTCCAGGTCATCGCCGCCGTTCCCGCCGACCCACTCGATCTGCAGCTTCCCGCCCCCGCGCGCGGGCACGAGCGGCTCCGGCCGGCCGGTCCCGTTGTACACAGGGTTCCAGCCGGGCTGCAGCGTGCCGCCCCGGTCGAACACCATCCCGCCGCGCGCGGCACCCGTGAACGGCCCCAGCGCCGCGGCGAGGATCACGCCGAGGTTGTTGGCGACGTCCCCGCCGTACGTGTGGGTAACGGCGGGCAGCACGGGCCCGGGGACTGCCGCGGGGTGCGCGGCGATGTACGCGTCGGAGTAGCCGAGCATCTTGCTGATCGCGGCGACGGTGGCCTTGTCGCGGCCCATCTGCGCTTTCCAGCCCTTGACGGCCCCGGCCAGCGACGGCAGGTTCCCGGCCGCCCTGATCTCCTTGTCGAGGGCGAGCTCGCCGAGGCCCAGCTGGGTCCGCCACGCCCGCTCGGTGGTCAGCTCCTTGCCGAGCACGCCGAGGCGGCGGGTCTCGTCGGCGGCGGCGGCCGCCCAGAACCGGCGCTGCCCCGGGGACAGCCCGGCGGCGCCGGACAGGGCTTTCGCCCGCTGGATCGCGGCGGCCATCTCGGGGATCTGCTGGTTCACCGCAGTCGGCCCCCAGGCGGCGCCGAACCCGCCGCCAGCCCGGTTCTGCCACGCCTTCAGCCACGCCGCGCCCTGCCCGGCCACCCCGCCGGACGCGAACCCGGGGACCAGGCCGCCGAGCGCGTAGCCGTGGCCGGACCCGATGCCGCCGTAGGCGTTCCGCAGCCCGGGGCCGTAGTTGGCCTGGGCGTACTTGATGGCGGCGTACACGTTGGCCAGCGGGTTGACACTGACGCCGTACTCGAACGGCCCCACGTTCCGGTACCGGCCCGCGTATGCCTGGTACGTACCCCTGATGACCTGCATCAATCCGACCGACGGATGGCCGGCGAACCAGTTTGAATCGGTACGATTCACGATGGTCGGATTGCCGCCGGACTCGGTCTGCATCTGGTAGAGGACCGCGTCGGTGAGCTGGGCGACGTTCGCGCCGGCGAGGCCGAGGGCCTGCCGGACGACGCCGCGCCACTGCGCGACCCCGGCGCCGGGCTTGTAGTTCCCGATGCCGCCCGCGGTGATGGCCTGGGCGGCCTTCTGCGCGGCCGTCATCGCGTTGAGGATCGCCTGCGCGGTGTTCTGGGCGATGGCGGTGTCGGTCGCGTTGATCCGCCCCCCGATCCACGACGGCAGCCCGGACACCTTCCCCGGCCCGTAGGACCCGGCCACGCCCCCGGCGGCGAACCCGGGGATCGACCCGCGCAGGTGGTCGACCGCCCCGGCCCGGACCATGTCCGCGGGCACGATCAGCTCGCCCCGGGACGCCCGGATCATCACGTCGTCCGCGGTGGGCCCGGTGCCCCGGTTGATGTACAGCCCGGTCGCGGCGCCGGGCGCGGCGCCGATGTTCTGCGGGCCGTGCGCCACGCCCGGGGTGATCGACGTCCCGGTCACGGACCACTTGCCGGTGCCGGTGACGTGGATGGGCGTGTTGATGAACTTGATCAGTTCCAGCTTGTTCAGGTAGCTGACCAGGGTCCGGACTTCCTCCCAGTACTGCCGGTTCTTCGTCTTGGCCGAGTCGAGCGCGGGCAGGCCGTTGCGGATCGCGGTGATGGCCGCGTCGGTGCCGTGGCCGCTGGTGATCGCCGTGGTGGCCTGCCGGGCCAGGTCCCCGATGTACGTGTTCGCGGCGCCGAAGCTGTCGCGCTGCGCCTGGGTGTGGAGGCCGATCTGCCCGGCGGAGGCCTTCAGCTTGTCGTGGAAGGTCTGCGCGTCGTTCGCGGAGGTCAGGATGTCGTTGCCGTAGGCCAGCTGCGCGGACACGGCGGCGTTCTGCGCGTTCGCCAGGTCCGTCGTGGCCTTCGCGGACGCGGCCACCCACTGGGCATAGGACTGCGCTTTCGGCCACGCGCCCTTGAACGCGTCGCCCGCCTTGGCCGTGCCCGTCCCGGCCTTGTCGGAGTTGTCGCCGATGACGCCGAGCCATTTGCCGAGTGCCTGCGCGGCGGGGATGCCCGGCAGCAGCTGGCCGAGGGCCTTTTTCCCCGCGTCGGCGAAGCGGCCGAGGAACCCGCCGGACTGGCCGGCGTGGGTGCCGAGCTTCTGGATCTTGTCGTTCAGCGTGACCGCGGCGTCGGCGAGCTTGAGCGCCCCGCCTGCCGCCTGCAGCAGCTGCACCGCGATCGGCTGGATGTCGGTGAGCAGCTTCGGGAGGGTGTCGAGCAGCGGGAGGATCGCATTGGCGAGCAGCTTCATGTCCGGGCCGGCCTGCTGCGCCATGAACCCGAAGAAGTTCTGCCAGGTCCGGCTGCGGAACTCGGCGTCGATCTGGCCGAGGAACCCGTCGAACGCCTTCCCGGTCGCCTGCGCTACCGGCTGGATGTCGTGTAGCAGCCCCCCGGCCACTTTGATGCCGGTGTTGAAGATGCTGAGGACGGTGGGCTGGAGCGCCTTGGTGAAATCGGCGAACTGGGCCTTGAGCGGGGCGAGCTCGGCGGCCATGAGCTTCTGGTTCTTCGCGACGCCGAGCGCGGCCAGGCCGAGGCCGCCGAGCCCGACGCCGAGGGTGGCGATGACGGGGGACAGCGCGACTCCGGCGGCGATGGCGGCGCCCATCCCGCCGCCGGGGATCCCGCCGGCCCCGGCGAGGCCGGCGAACCCGGCCCCGGCCTTGAGGGCGGTCTTGGAGGAGTCCTGTATCGAGTCGTCGAGGCGGCGGATCGCGGCGTCGGCGAGGACGGCCCGGGCGGCGACCCGGTCCTCGGCGTCGCCGGTCTGCCGGAGAGCGCTGGCCAGGATCTTCGACTCGGCGGCGGTGCGGTCTTCTTTCTGGCCGAGCTTCTCGATCGCGTCGGCGAGCACCTTGGCGCCCTTGGCGGCCAGGACGGTGTTGTCCCCGACTTTGCGGAACCCGGAGGCGGTGCTGTCGGCGCCCCGGGTCAGGAAGTCAAACGTGATGGACTGGCCGGCCACGCGTTCACCCGCCTTCCGCCTGCCGCTTGCGTTCCCGGGTCCGGGCCGTCATCATCAGGGCATGCACACGCTGCTGGTCACCGACTTCTGGCTGCTGCTCGCCGCCCTGGCCGTCGCGTTCGCCGGCTCGCTGCTGACCGGCGCGTGGCGCCGCCGCCACCGCTTCTACGTCTGACGGCCTAGTCGCCGACCGGGGCCTCGATGTAGTCGATGAGGGCCTCGAAGTCGGCCACGCTCAGCTTCTCGATCTCCCACGGCCGGATCCCGAGCCGCTCCGCGAAGACGCCGACGTACCGGTGCCGGTCCCAGGTGTGCCAGCCGGGTCCGGGGGCCCGGTAGGGTCCGCCTCCGCCGCCTTCTCCGCCTCCGCCGGCTCGGACATCGACTCGAGCATCTCCATCAGGTCAAAGTCGGCCTTCCCGTCGAGGATGTCCCCGAACGGCACGTCCCGGCCGTCACGCCGCCAGATCAGCCACGCGAGCACGCACATCGCCTTAGCGGACCCCGCGGCCAGGTCGGACTGCCACTCGGCGTACCGCCGCTCATAGACCCGCTCGATCGCGAGGGCCTCGGACATCGGCGCTTTCGACCCGTCGTACTCGAACGTCTCGCCGCCCAGGACGATCTTCACTCAGCCTCCCTTGACTGCTCTGCCGGCGACGTTTTCCAGCGCCTGCTCGATCGCCTCGCGGACCCGCGGGCCGCCCGCCTCCGCCGGGCCGGTGAACCAGCCGGGCGTGACTTCCTGCCTGAACCACCGCTCACGGTCACCCCAGAGGGGGTGATGGAGTTCGCCGGCGTCCAGGCTGCGCAGCTTCCGGGCCTTCGCGGTGGCCTGCCCGGTGACGGCCACGCCCGGGTCGCGCTCATTCGTGCGGACGTTGACGCCGAGCCGCAGGTCAGCGTCGAGGGTGGCCGCGTACCGGTCGGGCAGGTGCGGCTTGAGGCCCTCGCGGATCTGCTCCTGTACCGGGCCGGCGGCGTCGCGCATCGCCTTGGTGACCTCCCGGAGCAGCTCCGTGTCCCCGGCGCGGCGCAGCCGGAACGCGAGCGCCTCCAGTTCCGCCGCCGCGTCAGCCAGGCCCGCCATCAGGTGTTGATGCCGCCCCACTGGGTGTACCGCACGATAGGTCCGGCTGCGGCCCATGTCGCCTTGAAGTTCACGGGGCCGCTGACCGCGCCGTCGGCGCTGAAGTCGACCAGCACAGTCCCGTAGAAGTACGAGCTGGGGTCGTTGGTCGCGTCCCAGTAGAGGTAGAAGTTGCGACTGAGCCCGTCTGAGGCGGCGACGTACGTCTGTGACGTACCGGCATCAAGGAAGCCGCTGAAGTCTCCTGATGCATCTGGGAGCCCTCCGACATATGTCTTGTTAGCGTCGGAAAATGCAGTCACTTCGTCGCGGTCCGAGGCCTTGTTGATCGACCAGGCCGCCTGGAACGGCAGCGGCACCGCGACAGCGCCGTTGGTCGCGCCGAGGTAGATCTGCCCGTTCCGGCCGTGCCGCCTGTTGGATGGCATCTGTTTTCTCCCCTACATTCTGACGGGCTGCCGGTCGAGCAACCGGAGCAGTTGTTTGGCGTGCTCGGTGAACGTGCGGCCCTCGACCGCGGCCCGGGCCTTGCCTGCCGCGGCGGCGCGCTGGCCCGGGTGGGCGACCGCCCAGCGGATGAGCTCCGACGCCTCGGCCGGGCTGGTGAACGACGGCAGCATGGGGAACA
>Ga0247693_1000140_pt1 | contig 12893 bp, 13 predicted proteins | sample CNK34_metaG_FD_182712 | JGI IMG/M metagenome (GOLD analysis project Ga0247693, IMG submission 182712) | Soil microbial communities from Purdue University Martell Research Forest, Indiana, United States - CNK34 | ecosystem: Environmental > Terrestrial > Soil > Temperate forest > Bulk soil... | reverse complement strand
GGCTTGGTGCTAGCGACCGAGAGATCGACCGCCATCACCGGAAAAGGCACTGATGGCCCTCACGATCCTCGAGGGCTCGACCTTCTGCATCTGCGACGAGCACGGCGACATCGACCGCCAGGCCCACGGCTTTTTCGCCGACGACACGCGCTTCCTCTCGCGGCTGGACCTGACGGTCAACGGCGCCAAGCCCCTGCTGCTCTCGTCGGGAAGGGTCGAATACTTCTCGGCCGCGTTCTTCCTGCGCAACCCGATCGCCGGCGGGCTGCCGCAGGACACGCTCTCGATCGTCCGCCACCGCTTCGTCGGTGAGGGGATGCAGGACACCGTCGTCGTCCAGAACCAGGGCATGGAGCCGCTCTCGTTCGAGCTCGAGCTGGCGCTCGGCGCCGACTTCGCGGACATCCTCTCGGTCAAGGAGCACGACTTCGCGCTCGGCGACCCCAGGCGCGCCGCCGCGCTGCCCGACCCAGCACCGGGCAGATACGAGGACGAGCACAACCAGTTCGTCTTCGAGGAGCCGAACGGCAAGGGCGCCGCGCGGACGCAGGTGATCCTCTCGCAGCGCGGCGAGATCCAGGAGCAGAAGGTCGTCTACCGGCTCGAACTGCAGCCGCGCGAGAAGTGGGAGCTTCGCCTCGACATCCTCGCGTCGATCGACGGCGACGCGGTCGCGCCCCGGACGGCCGAGCGGCGCTTCGGCGAGGAGCAGACGCGCGTGCGGGAGTCGCTAGCGGCCTGGCAGCTGCGGGTGCCCCAGGTGCGCGCCGACTGGGAGCAGCTCGACGACGCGTTCTTCCAGTCCGTCGCCGACCTGGCTTCGCTGCGGATGCGCGGCGGCGGCCGCACGGGGCGGATGCCCGCAGCCGGGATGCCGTGGTTCATGACCGTCTTCGGGCGCGACACGCTGATCACGTGCCTGCAGACGCTGCTGTTCGGCCCCGAGCTCGCGCGCACGGCGCTCGAGGTGCTCGCCGAGCTGCAGGCGCGCGACGACAACCCGGACGTCGACGGCGAGCCGGGCAAGATCGTCCACGAGCTGCGCTCCGGCAAGGCCGCCGAGAAGTGGTTCCGCACCTACTACGGCACCGCCGACGCGACGCCGCTCTACCTCGTGCTGCTCTCGGAGGTCTGGCGCTGGACCGACGACTCCGCCTTCGTCCGCTCGCTGAAGGAGCCGGCCATGGCCGCGTTGCGCTGGATCGACGAGTCCGGCGACCGGGACGGCGACGGCTTCGTCGAGTACGAGCGGCGCACGCCCCGCGGCCTGGCGAACCAGTCGTGGAAGGACTCGGGCGACTCGCAGCGCTTCCACGACGGCTCGCTCGCGTCGACGCCGATCGCGCCGGTCGAGGTGCAGGGCTACGTCTACGACGCGAAGCTGCGGACGGCCGAGCTCGCGCGGGAGGTCTGGCGCGACCGGCCGCTCGCCGAGCGGCTGGAGCGGGAGGCCGAGGAGCTGCGACGCGCGTTCAACGAGCGCTTCTGGACGGACGCGCGCGGCGGCTACTACGTGCTCGCGCTCGACGGCGAGAAGCGGCAGGTCGACTCGCTCTGCTCGAACATCGGACACCTGCTCTGGAGCGGGATCGTCCCGACGGAGCGGGTGGACGCGGTCGTCGACCAGCTGATGGGCGAGGAGCTGTGGTCGGGCTGGGGCGTCCGCACGATGTCGACGGGCGACGCGGGCTACAACCCGCTCTCGTACCACAACGGCACGGTCTGGCCCCACGACAACTCCCTGATCGCGCACGGCCTCGGCATCAACAGCCGCTGGCCCGAGGCGCAGCGGATCGTGCGCCGGATGCTCGGAGCGGCCTCGCATTTCGGCAACCAGCTGCCGGAGGTCTTCGCCGGCCTGCCGCGGGCGGAGACGCCGTTCCCGATCGCGTACCCGACCGCCGCCCGCCCGCAGGCCTGGGCGGCCGGGACGCCGGTGCTCCTGCTGCAGGTGCTGCTCGGCCTCGAGCCCGACCGGCGGCGGCATCAGCTGTTGACGCGAGCGCCTGACGAGCTGCCGTCGTGGGCTGGGCGATCGCTCAGGCTCACCGGTATCCGCGCCTTCGACCGCATGTGGGACGTGCGCGTCGAGCACGGACGTGTCACCGTGGACGAAGCGTGAGAATTGCGATCCTGAGCCCGCCGTGGTTTCCGGTGCCGCCGACGGGCTACGGGGGGATCGAGTGGATCGTCTCGCTGCTCTCGGACGGCCTGACCGACGCCGGGCACGACGTCACGCTCTTCGCCTCCGGCGACTCCCGCACCCGGGCCAGGCTCGCTTGGGTCTACGACGAGGCGCCGAGCGAGCAGATCGGCCGCACGATGCCCGACCTGCGGCACGTGCTCTCGGCCTACGAGCGGGCGGACGACTTCGACGTGATCAACGACCACACCGGTCCGCTCGGGGCGGTCCTCGGTGCGCTCGTGGAGACCCCGGTCGTCCACACCGTCCACGGCCCGCTGAACGGCGAGCCGGGCGAGGTGTACGAGTCGATCGCGCGGGTCGCTCCCGAGGTCGGCCTGATCTCGCTGTCCCTCAACCAGCGCCGGCCGAAGCCGAACCTGAACTGGGCCGCGAACGTCCCGAACGCGCTCGACCTCGAGCACTACCCGTGCCAGCCCCACAAGGGCGACTACCTGCTCTTCCTCGGCCGGATGAACCACGAGAAGGGCGCGCACCGCGCGGTCTGGCTCGCGATGGAGCTCGGCCTGCCGCTCAAGCTCGCGGGCAAGATGCGCGAGCAGCGCGAGCAGGAGTACTTCGCCGAGCTGGTCGAGCCGCACCTCGGCCACGGGATCGAATACCTCGGCGAGGTCAACCACGGCACGAAGGTCGAGCTGCTGCAGAACGCGCGCTGCACGCTCTTCCCGATCGACTGGGAGGAGCCGTTCGGCCTCGTCATGATCGAGTCGATGGCCTGCGGGACGCCGGTGGTCGCCACGCGGCGCGGCGCGGTGCCGGAGGTGATCCAGGACGAGCGCGGCGGGATCGTCGTCGACGACTGGCGCGAGGCTCCGGCAGCGCTCGAGCGGGCCGACGAGCTCGACCCCGTCGAGTGCCGGCGCTACGCCGAGGAGCGCTTTGCGCCGGAGCGGATGGTCGGCGACTACGTGCGCGCCTACGAGGCCGCAGCGGCGTAACTGGTCGAGGGATCGAGGCTGCGCGGGGCGCGGCCGATGATCCTGGCTCTGCCGCAACGGAAAGGAGCCGCACCATGCGAAAGCTCGTTGTTGACGTCCTGCGCTCGTCTGCTCGCGACGAGCTCGGTCAGACCATGGCCGAGTACGGCGTCATTCTCGCGGTCGTCACGCTCGGCGTACTCGGGGCGATGACGCTGCTCGGGAACAACGTCAGCGCCGCGTTCTCTGGCGTCGCCGGCCTCCTGCCCTAAGTCGCAGGCTCCACCACAGGCTCGCGCAGCTCGACCGGGCTGCGCCTGCGCAGCGTCCGGACGTCGCGGACGAGGAGCACGGCGAGCGTCGCCGAGAGGCTGATCGTCCCGGCCGCGAGCAGTGTGGCCTTCGTGCCGATCGCCTCGGCCACCGGCCCGGCGATCGCCAGGCCGAGCGGGATCAGTGCGTACGAGCCGAGCGCGTCGTAGGAGTAGACGCGCGAGAGGCGGTCCTGAGGGATCTCCTGCTGCATCGTCGTGTCCCAGAGCACGCCGAAGGTCTCGTTCCCGATCCCGGCGACCGCGCCGAGCCCGATCACCAGGACGAGCGGCAGTGGGATCGCGAGGCCGAACAGGAGCGGGACGGTGAGCAGGTAGCCGAGCGTCGCGACGAGCAGCATCCGTCGCGGCCGCATCCGCAGCAACAGGAGCCCGCCGGCCATCAAGCCGGCCGCCGGCGCCGCGGCGATCAATCCCCAGCCGGCCGCGCCGTGGTAGTGGTCTTTCGAGACGGCCGGGCCGAGCACGCCTTCCGAGCCCTGCTCCACGGCGTTGACGACGCCGAACTGGATCACGATCGCCCACAGCCACGCCCGGCCGGTGAACTCGCGCCAGCCGAGCTGAAGGTCGGCGAGGAAGTGCGACGACTCCAGGTGCAGGCTGGGCGGAAGGTGCAGCAGCGCCGTGAAGATGGCGGCGACGAGGAAGCTGACCGCGTCGACAGCGATTCCGGTCGCCGGGCTGGTCGCGTAGACGACGAGGCCCGCCACGGCGCCGCCCACGATCACCGATCCGTTCAGCCCGAGCCGCAGGATCGCGTTGGCGTCCTGCAGGAGCGGCGCCGGCACGGTCTGCGGGATGATCCCGCTCGACGCCGGGAAGAAGAACGCAGCGCTCGCGCCGTTGACCGCGGCCAGGGCGCCGAGCTGCCAGATCTGCGCATGGCCGGAGAAGAGGAGCGCCGCGATCGCACCCTGGGTGAGGGCGGAGAGCACGTTGGAGACGACCATCACGTGGTGACGCGGCAGGCGGTCGGCCCAGATCCCGCCGCCGAGCACGAACAGGACCATCGGCACCGTCCGGGCGGCGAGCACGTAGCCGAGGTCGGCCCGCGAGCCCGTCAGGTCGAGCACCGCGAACGCGAGCGCGATGTTCGCGAACGCGTTTCCGATGAACGAGGTCGTCCGCGCCAGGAAGAGGAGGCGGAACTCGCGTTCCGCCAGGACCCGCAGGCTACGCAGCCCGTTTCTCCCAGTAGCGCCTGAGCCCTGCGTACGACTGCCACGGCGGGATCGCCTGCACGTACGCGTCGCGGTCGGCGGCGAGGTCGGCGACGGCCAGGCGCTCGAACTCCTCCTCACTGGCGCCGTCCCGCACGCGCTCGGCCCAGGCGCGTAGGCGCTCGCGCAGCTCGCCGAGGTGCCGCTCGACGTCCTCGAAGACGCCGAAGTGGATCAGCGCCAGGCGCTGGGGCTTGCGCGCGGCGATCTGGTCGAGCGTCCGCTCCCACGCCTCGAGGTCGACCTCCGGCGGCGGTGTCGGCGGGAGCACGAACTCGCTAGGCCGGATGCGCACGCCGGCCGCGTCGCCCGCATAGAGCGTGCCGTCGGGGGCTTGGTAGCAGACGTGGTGGCGCGCGTGGCCCGGGCTCGGGAAGGTCGCGAGGCCGAGCGTCTCGGCCCCGACCCGGTGGACGTTCTCCTCGGGCACCGGTGCGAGCTCGCCCCAGAGGCGGTCGAAGTCGTCGCCGTAGAGCCGGCGCGCACTGGCCTCGAGGCGGCTCGGGTCGACGAGGTGCGGCGCGCCGATCTCCGAGACGTGCACCTGGAGGCCCGGGTGCTCGCGTACGAGCGCGCCCGCGGCGCCCGCGTGGTCGAGGTGGATGTGCGAGAGCAGCAGGTGCCGAACGTCCTGGAGCTCGAGCCTGCGCTCGGCGAGGCGGGCCTTCAGCTCCGCGATGCAGGTGGACGGCCCGCAGTCCTGCAGCGCGAGCCCGTCCTCCGTCTCGAGGAGGTACGAGCCGATGACGCGCTCGTGGCCGAGGTGACGCAGGTCGAGCAGTTCCGGCTCGGGCGCAGGCACGCTCCGATCCTACGCACGGAAGCCGGAGGTGCCGCTCAGCCGGCCGAGCGGCGCCTCGCGACCAGCACGGCCGCGCCGGTCAGCAGCACGGCCCCGGGGATGCCGATGCCCAGCAGCAGGGCCGAGCTGTCCCCGCCGGCCGCCTGCTGCTGCGGGCGCGTGCGCGGAAGCCCCGCACGGACGAGCGTCCGCTTGAGGTCGACGCCACCGCGGTACCAGCCGCCCCGGCTGCCCATCCCGAAGATCGCCTGGTCGGGCTTCATGTAGGTGACCGCGCCTCCTCGGGCGTACGGGTAGAGATCTTGCGTCAGGTGGTAGACCCGGTCGCCGGGAACGACGTAGTGGATCGTGTAGCGGGGCCCGAGGTTCGCGGGCCCCCGAGCGAGCATCGGGCTCGGCTGCTGACCGAAGGCCGCCGGAAAGAAGCCGGCGTACTGCGTCAGGTCGCCGAGCGCGCCGCTCATCTCGGTGCCCTTCACTGCGAGCGCGCGGTCGAGGCCCGGCCCGGTGATCCTGGCGGCCGAGGGACCCTTGGCGAGCGCGGCGGGCGCGAGCGCAGCCGCCGCGAGCAGGACGAAGGCGAGGCGTTTCATTGCGGAGCTCCTTTCGGAGGGACGCCGCTTCTACACCGCGGGTGGCGCGCAGGTTCCGTCACGGTGCCAGGCGCCTTCGAACGTGGACGTTCTGCCTGGCACCGATTGCGCGGTGTCAGAAACCGCCAGCCGCGGCCGCAGGACAGCGACCCACCGCTAGCTAACGCCGCGAGCTCAGGCGCCTGCAGCAGCGGTCGATCGCACGAGTGCGGCCTCGAGATCGGCGAGCAGGTCCTCCGCCGACTCGATCCCGACCGAGAGCCGAATCAGGTTCCGCGGCGCCGCGAACGGCGCGTCGGCGGTCGACGCGTGCGTCATCCGCGCCGGGTGCTCGATCAGGCTTTCGACGCCTCCGAGGCTCTCGGCCAGGCGGAAGACCTTCGTGCGGGCGCAGAGCGCGACCGCCTCCTCCTCCGACTCGCAGAGGAACGAGACCATCCCGCCGAAGTCGCGCATCTGGTGCGCGGCAATCGCATGGCCGGGATGGTTGGGCAGCCCGGGGTAGATCGCCTTCTCGACGCGCGGGTGGCGGTCGAGGAAGCCGGCGACCACGTGTGCGTTCTCGCAGTGCTTGCGCATCCGCACCGCCAGCGTCTTGAGCCCGCGCAGCACGAGCCAGCAGTCGAACGGCCCGGGCACGGCGCCGAGCGACTTCTGCAGGAAGTAGAGGCGTTCGGCGATGGTCGGGTCGTTGGTTGCGAGGAAGCCGCCGATCAGGTCGGAGTGCCCGCCCAGGTACTTCGTCGTCGAGTGGAGCACGACGTCGGCGCCGAACGAGAGCGGCTGTTGCAGGTACGGCGATGCGAACGTGTTGTCGACGACCACGAGGGCGCCGGCGGCGTGCGCGGCGTCGATCGCGGCGCGGAGGTCGACGATGTTCAGCAGCGGGTTCGTCGGCGTCTCGAGCCACACGATCCGCGTCCGCTCGTCGAGGTGCTCGGCGAGGTTGGTGTTGATCTCCTCGGCCGGGACCCAGTCGAAGAGGTAGCCCTTCGGCTCGTAGACCTGCGAGAACATCCGGTAGACCCCGCCGTAGACGTCCGCGACGGCGACGACGCGGTCGCCGGGGTTGACGAGATGCATCAGCGTCGTCGTCGCGCCGATCCCGGACGAGAAGGCGATGCCGTGCTCGGCGCCTTCGAGCGACGCCAGGCAGAGCTGGAGCGCGGTGCGCGTCGGGTTCGAGACGCGCGCGTAGTCGTAGCCCTTGTGCTCGCCGACCGCGTCCTGGACGAAGGTCGACGTCTGGTAGATCGGCACCGTGATCGAGCCCGTGGCGGGATCCGGCTCCTGCCCCTCGTGGATCGCGCGGGTCTCGAAGTCCACGCGGCGATTCTACGGGCGGGGCGGCAGGCTGCGGCGTGGCGGCGGGGAGCCGGCGAGGACGTGCTCGAGCGTCACGAGCAGGTCGGTGAGCGCGCGCGCCTCGTGGGGCGGAAGGCCGGCGAGCACCTCGCCGAGGCCGCCGTAGACGCGCCGGGTCGCCGCCTGGAACACCGCGAAGTCCACCGGGGTGAGCGTGAGGGGGTGGCGCCGCCGGTCGGTCTGCTCCGGCTCGCCATCGACCCGACCGGCGGACTCCCGGAGCGCGAGGTACTGCGCGAGCGTCAACGGCGGCTCGCCGGAGGCGAGCAGCCGCTCGATCCGGCGTGCGGCGAGCGGCGCGACGCCGGCGAGCGCCTCGGCCTGGCTTGCGGGCTTGGCAACCGTGCTGCTCTGGGCCTCAGTAGCTGAAGGGCTTCACGACCATGTCGAAGACGATCACGAACATGAGCGCGACGTCGGCCCGAGCGACCAGGAGGATCCGCTGCAGGCGCGCCTTCGCCTCCGGCGAGTCGGGTCCGAACTTGGCCGCGATCGCGTTCAGCCGCTTCGCCTCGGGGCCGAGGAACAGGATCCCCGTGGCTGCGGAGGCCGCCCAGGCGATCAGGCCGAAGACGATCCAGAACTGGTTGTAGCCGATCCCGCCGTTGGCGGTCATCGCGAACCCGAAGCCGAGCACGACGAACGACATCAGCGGGAACAGCCGCCCTGCCACCACCTCGGCCCAGTGGCCGATCTGCAGGAGCTGCTCGTCGTTGTCGGCGAGCTCCGCCAGCAACGCGCAGATCGTCAGGAACAGGCCGCCGCCCACCCAGACGACCGCGGCGCTGACGTGGAGCATCTTGAACACGAAGTACCACGGCGCGCTCGCTGCGAACACGATTCCGATCACGACCACCGCGAGCGCGATCGCGCCGGTGACGACAACCGACGTTCGCCGCCGGCTCTCCGCGCTCGGAGTTACTGCTACCTCTGACATCTAGCCCTCTCCCGATCGAATGACCCGGCGAGGGAATCTAGCGCCGTCAGGCGACGGTGACTACCCGCTCTTCGCCCGCGCCGCGGTACTCGTCGCCGAGCCTCTCGCGCAGCGTCTGCTCCAGCTCGCCGCTCGCCTCGAGCTCCTCGACGATGTCGGCGCCGCCGACGAGCTCTCCTCCGACGAAGACCTGCGGGATCGTCGGCCAGCCGGAGAGCGACGAGAGCTCCTCGCGGATGCGCGGGTCGGGAAGGATGTCGACAGCCGTCACCGGCGCGCCTGCGCGCCGCAGCGCCTCGAGCGCTCGGTGCGAGTTGCCGCACATGACGAACTGCGGCGTGCCCTTCATGAAGAGGGCGACGTCCTCGGTCTCGATGATCCCCTTGATCTGTTCGTGCATGTCGGTCATTCGCTCCCCTTCGTCTTGATCCGCAATTCGTGAATGGTGCCATCGGCGAGCGGGGTGGCGAGGGCGTCGTAGACGAGCCGGTGCTGCTCGACCAGCGAGAGCCCGTCGAAGCGTGCGCTCGTGACGGTCACCTGGAAGTGGTCGCCGCCGCCGGTGCGGTCGTCGACCGCGACCTCGTCGCCCGGAAACGCGGCCTCCAGTAGCTCAGTGAGCGTTTTGACGGCCACGGGCCAGATACTCGAGCAGGTCGGAGCGGGTGAGCATGCCGGTCGGCTTGCCCCGGGTGGCGACGACGACGGCGGGGCTGCCGCCGCTCAGCGCCGAGAAGACCGCGTCCAGGGACTCGTCGGCCTCGACGGCCGCGAGCGGCGGCTGCATCGCCGCCGCGACCCCCTCGCCGAGCGCGTCAGGGTTGCGGAAGACGAGGTCGAGCAGGCCGCGCTCCTGCAGCGAGCCGACCACGTCCGCGAGCGAGCCGCCCGAGTCGTGCCGCATCACGGGCAGCTGCGAGATCGAGTACTCGCGCATCAGGTCGATCGCCTGCCCGACCTTCTGGTGCGACTCGATCGTGATCAGCTCCGGCGCCTCGCCGTTTTGCTGCTTGAACTGCACGACCTCGCGCACCTTCGGCGTCGGTGCCTCGCGCTCGAGGAAGCCGAGCTCGACCATGTAGTTGTCGTCGAAGAACTTCGACAGGTACGCACGGCCCCCGTCCGGGAAGAGCGTCACGACCGTCTTGCCGGGACCTAACTCCTTCGCCTGCTCGAGCGCGGCCCACGCCGCCGTCCCGCCGGAGCCGCCCACGAGCAGGCCCTCCTCCCGCGCGAGCCTGCGGGCGGTCAGGAACGAGTCGCGGTCGCTGACCGTCACCCACTCGTCCACGACGGACGGGTCGAAGGTCTCGGGGTAGAAGTCCTCGCCGATCCCCTCGACCAGGTACGGGTGCTGCTTCTCGGGGCCCGACGTGTAGATCGAGCCCTCCGGGTCGGCGCCGACGATCGTGACGTTCGGGTTCTGCTCCTTCAGGTACCGCGCGGTGCCGGTGATCGTGCCGCCGGTTCCGACGGCGATGACGAGCGCGTCCAGCTCGCCGCCGGTCTGCTCCCAGATCTCGGGCCCCGTCGACTCGTAGTGGGAGCGCGGGTTTCCCTCGTTGCGGTACTGGTCGGGCTTGAATGCGCCCGGGATCTCTTCGGCGAGCCGGTCGGAGACCGAGTAGTAGCTCTCCGGCGACTCCGGCTCGACCGCGTACGGGCAGACGATCACCTCGGCTCCGAAGGCCTTGAGCAGCGAGATCTTCTCGCGGCTCATCTTGTCCGGCATCGTGAAGATGCAGCGGTAGCCGCGCAGCGCAGCCACGATCGCGAGCCCCGTGCCGGTGTTGCCGGAGGTCGGCTCGACGATCGTCCCGCCCCGCTTCAGCTTCCCCTCGCGCTCGGCCGCGTCGACCATCGTGATCGCGATCCGGTCCTTGACCGAGCCGCCGGGGTTCAGGTACTCGAGCTTCGCGAGCACGGTCGCCGCGCCGTCGGGGACGACGTTCTGGAGCCGGACCAGCGGGGTGTGGCCGACCAGCTCGAGCAGCGTCGGGTACTCGCGCGCCACGCGGGAAGCGTACTCAGGCCGCGGCCTGGGCGGGCTCCCCCTCGGGAGCCTCGACCTTCGTGCCCCGCAGCAGCACGAACGCGAGTAGCGCTCCGAGCAGCGCAAGCGCGATCAGGGCCCAGAAGGCGTGCTGGTACCCGGTCGTGATCACCTGCGCGGCGCTGCCGCCGCTGCGCAACGTCGGCTGCAGGTTCGAGTTGACGTACGAGGTGAAGACCGTCGAGGCAATCGCGACGCCGATCGCACCACCGATCTGCTGGCTCGTGTTGATCAGTCCCGAGGCGAGCCCGGCGTCCGACGGCGCGACCTGTGAGAGCGCGGCGATCGTCACCGGGACGAACCCGAACGCCAGGCCGAGCGCGAAGATCAGGTAGGGCGGCAGCAGGTCCGGCCAGAAGTGGCCGTCGACCGGGAGCTGCGTGTACCAGGCCATGGCGCCGGCCAGGATCAGCATTCCCATCGTGATCACCGGCCGGGGGCCGTAGCGCGTCGTCAGCGCCTGGGCGACACCGGCCCAGATGACGACCGTCCCCGCGGTCGCGAGGAACGTGACTCCGGTCTTGACCGCCGACCAGCCGAGTATCTGCTGGACGTAGAGGGTCAACACGAGGAAGTTCGCGAAGATCACGGCACCGAGGAGGAAGCCGACGACGTTTGCGCCGAGCACCGGCCGAATCTGGAAGATCCGGAACGGCACCAGCGGCGCGCTCGAGCGCCGCTCGATCAGGACGAAGACCGCCAGGATCGCGATCGAGGCGAGCAGCAGCAGGATCGTTCGCGCCGACCCCCAGCCGACGTCGGGCGCCTTCGAGATCGCGTACACCAGCAGCGCCAGCCCGCCGGTGACGGTGACGGCGCCGGCCACGTCGAAACGGTGATGACCCAGCTCGGCACGGCTCTCGGGGACGAACGGCAGCGCCAGCGCGAGCACGAGCGCGCCGACCGGGACGTTGACGAAGAAGATCCACTCCCAACCGAGATACTGGGTCAGGATCCCGCCGATGAGCACGCCGGCGGCAGCGCCCGAACCGCCCAGGGCGCCCCAGATCCCGAGCGCCTTGTTCCGCTCCGCGCCTTCCTCGAAGGTAGTCGTCACGATCGAGAGCGCGGCCGGCGAAATGATCGCCGCGCCGACGCCCTGGACGGCGCGCGCGCCGATCAGCACCGAGATGTTGTTGGCGAGCCCGCAGACGAGCGAGGCGACTGTGAAGAGGACGAGCCCGACGAGGAAGATCCGCTTGCGGCCGAGCAGGTCGGCCATCCGGCCGCCAAGCAAGAGGAAGCCGCCGAACGTGATCGCGTAGGCGATCAACACCCATTGGACCGTCGTCTCGGTGACGTTCAGGTCTTTCTGGATCGACGGGATCGCGACGTTCACGATCGCGACGTCGAGGACGGTCATGAAGAACGCGGCGCCCACGATCGCGAGGATCAGCCAGCGGCGGTCGGCGGTAGAGCTCATGTTCCTCCCCTCGTAGAGCGGTACTGGCGGTCGAACGTGGCTCGGCGGGGCCCTATTCCACAGGCCACCAGCGCGGCCTCTGCTCCTGCGGGGCAGGGTAGCGCCGTCACGATCCCGGCACAAAGGCGCATCACACCTGTACGCGTTTCGCCGTTACGGTGTCCTCGGGGGAAAGCACGCGGGGGTCCCCCGGGGGGCAAAGGTTCACGCGCGAGGCCGGCGCGGCGGGTTTCCGGAGAGGAACTCCGCTCGATGCGCCAAAATGCGCAGCCGTGGCCAGCGACCGCCCGTCGCCGTCGGGCGCGATGACGCGCGACGTGCGGCCCCAACGACCTGCGCCCGCCGCGCAGTGGCTCTGCCTTGCGGGGGTGGCGCTGGTCGCCGTGCTCGCGTGCGCGGCTGCCGCGGTCGCCGGGAGCGGCGGTTCGCCCTCGCGGTGCCTGCCGATCGCCTCCGAACCGAACTACCTGAACGGGCTGCTCCAGACTCTCCCGCTCAAGCGCGACACGTGGGGCGACCAGCTGCTCGCGGCGCCGGGCGGCCCGACCTACGACGCCGTCCGCGCACGACTCCACCCGCTCTTCCTCGTCGGCCGGCCGGCGGGGCTGCGGCCGAAGCGGTTGACGGACTCGGGCGTCTACTACCTCGCCTTTGGCATCCCCGCGGGGCCTGGCGGCGCGGCGCACACGCAGCTCCACGTGGCCGACGGGAGCCAGGTCGTCTCGCAGGTCGCCGACGGGCGGCGGCTGACGGTCTCGGTCGGCACGAACGGCAAGGAGCGCTACGGCTCGTGCCTCAGCCGCCTCGCGACGCCGGCCCTCGCCGAGGGCTACCAGCCGGTGCTCGAGACCGCGTACACGGACGCGAAGGGCATCCGCTACCAGCAGGAGTCGTTCGCTGCGCGGATCCCGCAGACGAAGGCGCTCGTCAGCTTCATCGCGCTCTCCGTCGACCCGACCTCGGCGCCCGGGCACGTCGCGCGCGTCCGTTTCACGCCGTCGTTCCGGCTCCGGCGTGTCGGGCACCAGCTGCGCCACGGCCATCGGAC
>Ga0247693_1000139_pt1 | contig 12902 bp, 13 predicted proteins | sample CNK34_metaG_FD_182712 | JGI IMG/M metagenome (GOLD analysis project Ga0247693, IMG submission 182712) | Soil microbial communities from Purdue University Martell Research Forest, Indiana, United States - CNK34 | ecosystem: Environmental > Terrestrial > Soil > Temperate forest > Bulk soil... | reverse complement strand
CTCGCGCGGGACGGCGGCCCCGTGCTCCTCGAACGCCGCGACGTGTTGCTGCGCACGAGAGAACTTCTGCCGCAGCGCGCCGTCTCCCGCCGGCAGCGAGCGGAGCACGCGTCGCTGGAAGACGTAGTTGAGCTGCTCGCCCTGGGGCAGCGCGCCGAAGCCTCGCTGCAGGGCCGCTTTGGCCAGCCATCGCATCGGCGGGCGAGCATAGCCCGCGGCTGAGAGATAAGTGGTTCTAATGCTTGAGATTAGGATACGATGCGGGCCGTGGCCGAACGGGTCTCATTCGACGTGCTCGTCGTCGGGAGCGGCGCCTCGGGGCTTGCGGCAGCGCTCTCAGCGGAGCGAGCCGGCGCCCGCGTCGCGCTGGTGACGAAGGGCTCGCTCCAGTCGTGCAACTCGGCGAAGGCCCAGGGCGGCATCCAGGCCGCATTCGGCGAGGACGACTCGCCCGAGCAGCACGCCGAGGACGTCTGGCAGAGCTCGCACGAGACCGCGAATCGCGCCCTCGTCGGGGTGCTGACCGGCGAGGCACCGTCCGCGATCCACTGGCTCGAGGAGCAGGGCGTCGAGTTCACGCGCGAGAACGGCGGCTACCGGCTGGCGCGCTGCGGCGGCTCGACCCGCAAGCGGCTGCTGCAGGTCGGCGACCGCACCGGCCACGCGATCACCACGGCGCTGCGCGACGCGTACACGGCCTCGGGCGGCGAGGCGTTCCCGAACGCGCCGCTCGTCGAGCTCGAGCAGGCCGAGAACGGCTGGCTCGCGACCTGCCGCCGCAAGAGCGGCGACGAGCTCGTGATCGAGGCCGGCGCGGTCGTGCTCGCCGCGGGAGGACGGTGCTACCGCGTGGCCGAGGAGCGCGGCGAGCTCTCGACGAACCATCCCGGTGCTACGGGCGAGGTGACGCAGCTCGCGGTCGAGCGCGGCGCCGAGCTCCGTGACTTCGACGCGCTCCAGTACCACCCGAACGGCGGTGCCTGGCCGCCGACGATGCAGGGCTACTCGATCCCGGAGACGACCCGCGCGTACGGCGCGACGCTGCTGAACGCCGACGGCGAGGAGTTCACCGACCCGCTCGGTCCGCGCGACGCCGTCTCGCAGGCGATCTTCGAGGAGGTCGACGGGGGCCGCGGAGTCGAGACGCCGGACGGCCGCCCGGCCGTCTACCTCGACACGACCCGCATCGCGGAGCACGACGCCGACATCTCGCTGCCGTACATGTTGCGGCGGTACCGTTCCGCCGGCATCGACCCCCTGCGGGAGCCGATCCTGACCTTTCCTGTCCTGCATTACCAGAACGGAGGCCTCGTGATCGACGAGCACGGCGAGACGACGCTGCCTGGACTCTTCGCCTGCGGCGAGATCGCCGGCGGCACGCACGGGCGCAACCGGATGATGGGCAACAGTCTGCTCGAGTGCACCGTCTTCGGCCGCCGCGCGGGAACGGCCGCCGCCGCGAGGGCCGCATGAGCGAGATCCGTTTCGATGATCGCGTCGTGCTCGTCACGGGCGCCGGCCGCGGGCTCGGAGCGGCGTACGCGCGTGCGCTCGCCCAGCGCGGAGCTTCAGTGATCGTCCACGACGCGGGGGTAGAGGCAGACGGCAGCGGGGGCGACCCGTCGGTCGCCCAGGCCGTCGCCGATGAGATCGGCGGCCTCGCGTGCTTCGAGAACCTCGAGGAGCCCGACGCGGGCACCCGCGTCGTCGATGAGGCGCTGGAGCGCTTCGGCCGACTCGACGCGGTCATCCAGAACGCCGGCCTCGTCATCTGGGAAGAGCTCGAGTTCGCCGACCGGAGCTGGGACCGAATGCGCAAGGTGAGCATCGACGCCCCGTTCCAGATCACGCGCGCCGCCTTCCCGGTGATGAAGAGCCAGGGCTATGGCCGCTTCGTCTTCACGACCTCCGGGCGGGCCATGGCCGTCGAGCGGACGAAGCCCGGGCTCGCTGCCTACGCCGCCGCCAAGATGGCGCAGTTCGGACTGATGATCGTCACGGCGGCGGAGGGCGAGGAGCACGGCATCCGCTCGAACGCGATCTCGCCGGCCGCGGCCACGCGGGTGCTGGTTCGCCAGGTCGCTCCGGGCGAGCTCGAGCCCGAGCAAGTTGTGCCCGGCGTGGTCTTCCTCGCGTCCGACCACTGCAGCTTCTCCGGCAAGGTCGTCGAAGCTGCGGGCGGCGTGTTCGACGTCGCACGCTGGGCTTCGAGTGACGGAGTCGACTTCGGCCGGGAGCCCGTCGACCCGGAGGGCATCGCCGAGCACTGGAATGAGATCGAAGGGTTGGTGCGAGCATGAGCGTCGTCGCAACGGATCTCCAGCAGGCGGTCGAGGACGCAGCGGCGCACCTCTACGTCTGGGCGCTGAAGGACATCCCGCAGGACCTGCGGGACGCGCTCGTCGACGCACAGCAGCGCGAGACCTCGGTCCCGGGCAAGCGCGTGCTCGACACGATCGTCAAGAACGTCCAGGTCGCCGACGACCAGAACAACCTCGTCTGCCAGGACACGGGCATCGCCGTCTACACCTGCCGTGTCGGTGAGCACTTCCCGCTTCACCCGGCGCGCATCTACGAAGCGCTGAAGGCCGGTACGGAGCGCGCGACGCTGGAACACCCGCTGCGCTCGAACGCCGTCCACACGCTCACCCGCGAGAACACCGGTCCGAACACCGGCTACCGGCTTCCGATCGTGCACTGGGAGTTCATCGACGACTGGGACGGGCTCGACGTCAAGTGCGTGCCGAAGGGCTCGGGCTCCGAGAACATGAGCTTCCTGAAGATGTGCGTCCCCGCCGACGGCGTGAAGGGGATCAAGCAGTTCGTGCTCGAGTCGATCGTCGGCGCCGGCGGCAAGCCGTGCCCGCCTGGGATCGTCGGCGTTGGGATCGGGGGCTCCGCGGACTACGCGATGTACCTGGCGAAGGAGGCAATCGCGCGGCCGATCGGCACCCGCAACCACGACCCGCATGTGGCGAAGCTCGAAGAAGAGCTCTACGAGCTGCTGAACGAGACCGGGATCGGGCCGATGGGGCTTGGCGGCGACGTGACCGTCCTCAACTGCCACATCGAGCACGCGGACACCCACATGACCCTCAACCCCGTCGCGGTCAACTACCAGTGCTGGGCCGCACGGCGAGCGTCCGTCCATGTCGGCGCCGACGGCCACGTCGACTTCGACCGGGAGGCCTAGACGTGGCGAGACACGAGGTCACCTTCCCAGTCACCGACGAAGCCGAGATCCTGAAGCTGCGCGCGGGCGACGAGGTCGTCGTCCAGGGGCACATCATCGGCATCCGCGACCGGACGCAGATCCGGATCTTCGACGAGGGCGTCGAGCCGCCGATGGACCTGCGCGGCGCCTTCCTGCTCCACACCGCGCCGGGCGTGCGCAAGCGCGACGACGGCGGCTACGACCCGGTGTGCATCGGCACGACCACGAGCGCGCGGATGGTGCGCTTCACCGAGCCGCTCGGCGCGCAGTACGGCGTGCGCGCGATTTGCGGCAAGGGCGGCTTCCCGGACGAGGCGATCGAGCCGATGCAGCGGCTCGGGATGGTCTACTTCGCGATCGTCGGCGGGGCGGCCGCGCTCGAGACGACCCAGATCGAGGAGATCGAGGAGGTCGCCTGGGAGGAGCTGATGCCCGAGTGCCTCTGGAAGTTCAGGGTCAGGGACTTCGGCCCGCTCACCGTCGGCATCGACGCCCACGGCGGCTCGCTCTACCACGACGTGCAGGCCGCAGCCCACGAGAAGCTGAAGGAGCTCTATGCCCGCCTCTAATCACTGGCTCGACGTCCCGACACGCGAGGCGAAGCCGCGGAACGGCGGGCTGACCCACGTGATCGACAAGGGACTGAACCTCCGCGACATCGAAGGCCTCTTCGACACCGCCGGCGAGTTCGTCGACATCGTCAAGCTCGGCTGGGGCACCTCGTACGTCACCAACAACCTCGAGAAGAAAATCGCGCTCTACCGCTCGTTCGACACGCCCGTCGTCTGCGGCGGGACGCTGTTCGAGGCCGTCTACGGCCGGCGCAAGATGGACGAGTTCAAGAGCTGGCTGAAGGAATTCCGCTTCTCGCACGTCGAGATCTCGGACGGGACGCTCGAGATCCCGCGCGACGAGAAGCTCGAGCTGATCACGGACTTCGCGCGCGACTTCGTCGTGCTCTCGGAGGTCGGCTCCAAGGACGCCGACGTGAACATCGCGCCCTACCTCTGGGTTCAGTGGATGCGCGAAGAGCTCGACGCGGGCGCCTGGAAGGTGATCGCCGAGGGCCGCGAGGGCGGCACCGCCGGGATCTACCGGCCGACCGGCGAGCTCCGCACCGGCCTCGTCGACGAGATCGAGCATTCGATCGACTTCCACGACCTGATCTGGGAGGCGCCGACGAAGGAGTCGCAGGCCTGGTTCATCAAGCACTTCGGGCCGTCGGTCAATCTCGGCAACATCCCGCCGGACGAGGTGATCGCGCTCGAGACGCTGCGTCTCGGACTGCGCGGGGACACGTTGAAGGAGGTGCTGCTTGGCCACGCCGAGCCTGCAGCCCCCTGACGTCGAGGCGATGCCGGCTGAGGACGTCCTCCGCTGGGCGTACGAGGAGTTCGGCGACAAGCTCTGCCTGACGTGCTCGTGGCAGAAGCAGTCGTCCGTGCTCGTGCACATGGTCGCCGAGCTCGAGCTCGACATCCCGGTGATCGAGCTCGACACGCACCTCTTCTTCCGCGAGAGCTACGAGACGCGCGACCGCCTCGTCGAGCGCTACGGCATCCGCCTGCTCCCGCCGCCGCCGCTGATCACGGTCGCCGAGCAGCACCGGCAGGAAGGCCCGAACCTCTGGGAGACCGACCCCGACCGCTGCTGCCACGTGCGCAAGGTCGAGCCGCTCCTGCAGGCGCTCGAGCCCTACGACGCCTGGATCTCCGGCATCCGCCGCGACCAGTCCCCGAGCCGGGCCGAGACGCCGAAGGTGCAGTGGTCGGAGCGCTACGAGGTCTGGAAGCTGCACCCGCTCGCCGACTGGGACGAGAAGCGCGTCTGGGCCTACATCACCGTCAACGAGATTCCCTACAACCCGCTCCACGACGTCGGCTTCCGCTCGATCGGGTGCATCCCGTGCACGCGGCCGATCTCGCCGGCGGAGGAAGAGCGCGCCGGCCGCTGGGCGGGCTCCGACAAGCTCGAATGCGGCATCCACATGGAAACCCCACTAGGAGGAACATGACCGACCACATCTACGCGTCGGAGCACCCGGAGACCACGCACGTGCGCCCGGGCGGCTTCACGCTCTGGTTCACCGGGCTCTCGGGCTCCGGCAAGACGACCATCGCGCACCTCGTCGGCCCCGAGCTCGACCGGCGCGGCCTCGTCGTCGAGTACCTCGACGGCGACAACGTCCGCATGCACCTGTCGAAGGGCCTCGGCTTCTCGAAGGAGGACCGCGACACGCACGTCGAGCGCGTGGGTTGGGTCGCCTCGCGGATCACCCGCCAGGGCGGCGCCGTGATCACGGCCGCGATCTCGCCGTACGCGGAGACACGGCAGCAGGCGCGCGACTGGGTCGAGCCGGTCGGCACCTTCGTCGAGGTCTTCGTCAAGGCGTCGGTCGACGAGTGTGCGCGCCGCGACGTGAAGGGCCTCTACGAGAAGGCGTTCAAGGGCGAGATCAAGGAATTCACCGGCGTGTCGGACCCGTACGAGGAGCCGGAGACTCCGGAGCTCGTGGTCGACACCGAGGAGGTCGAGCCGGAAGAGGCGGCCGCGCTCGTCGTCGCGAAGCTCGAGGAGCTCGGCCTCGTCCCGGCCGAGGTGGCCGCGTGAGCGTCGCGCAGGACACGCACCTGATCGCTCCTCACGGCGGCAAGCTCGTCGACCGCACCGGGGCGCGGCCCGACGGCGTCGAGAAGCTCGAGCAGCTCGAGCTGACCTCTCGCGAGCTCTCCGACCTGGACATGCTCGCCTCCGGCGCGCTCTCGCCGCTCGAGGGCTTCATGGCCCAGCACGACTACGAGCGCGTCGTGGACGAGATGCGGCTGGCCAACGGCCTGCCGTGGGCGCTGCCGGTCTGCCTCGCGGTCGACCGCGAGCCCGACGGCGACCAGGTCGCTCTCACCGACGCCTCCGGCACGCCGCTGGCGGTGCTCGAGGTCGAGGGCGCCTACGATTACGACAAGGAGCGCGAGGCCGAGCGCTGCTTCCGTACGACCGACGAGGCGCACCCCGGCGTGGCGCGGCTGTACCAGCAGAAGCCCTGCTACCTCGCAGGTCGCGTGACGGTGTTCGAGCGGGTCGAGCCTCCGTTCCCCGAGCTCGCGCTCGACCCGGCGCAGACCAGGGCGACGTTCGCCGAGCGAGGCTGGAAGCGCGTGGTCGGTTTCCAGACGCGCAACCCGATCCACCGCGCGCACGAGTACCTGACGAAAGGCGCGCTCGAGACGGTCGACGGCCTGCTGATCCACCCGCTCGTCGGCGAGACGAAGTCGGACGACGTGCCGGCCGCGACGCGCGTGGACTGCTACCGCGTGCTGGTCGAGAACTACTACCCGCAGGACCGCGTGGTGGTGTCGGCCTTCCCGGCCGCGATGCGCTACGCGGGCCCGCGCGAGGCGATCTGGCACGCGATCTGCCGCAAGAACTACGGCTGCTCGCACTTCATCGTCGGCCGCGACCATGCGGGCGTCGGCGACTACTACGGCACCTACGACGCTCAGCTGATCTTCGACGAATTCGAGCCGCACGAACTCGACATCGAGCCGATGTTCTTCGAGCACGCCTTCTTCTGCCGCGTCTGCGGCCAGATGGCGACGCCGAAGACGTGCCCGCACGGAGGCGACGACCACGTCTTCCTCTCGGGGACGAAGGTGCGCGAGCTGCTCTCCGAGGGCCAGCTGCCGCCAGCCGAGTTCTCGCGGCCCGAGGTCGCGGAGGTGCTGATCCAGGCATACCGAAGCTGACGTCCGTGGAAGACGTCCGGGACGCGACCCGCCGTACCCGACTCGCCACCGAGCGGACGTACCTCGCCTGGTGGCGCACAGGACTCACCGCCTTCGCGGTGAGCTTCGGAGCAGGGCGGATCGTCCCCGAGCTGACGGGCGGCGCGGTGTGGCCGTACGCGACTATCGGCGTGGCGTTCGGCGTGGTGGGGGTCGCCTTCATCGCCTACGGCTACGTCCGCCAGAAGCAGGTGGACGAGGCACTTGCTCGCGGCGACTACGCGCCGCTCGACGACCGTGCCGCGATCGTCTTCGCCGCGGCCGGGCTCGTCCTCGGACTCGCGACGATCGTCCTCGTGATCGCCGGCGCATGACCTGGCAGTTCACGCTCAGCGGGCTCCTGATCGGCCTGCTCGTAGGCATGACCGGGATGGGCGGCGGCTCGCTGCTGACGCCGATCCTGGTCATCTTCTTCGGCTTCAAGCCTACGCTCGCGGTCGGTACCGACGTGCTGCACGGCGCGATCTTCAAGAGCTTCGGCGCGGTCCGGCACCGGCGGCTCGGGACCGTTCACGCACGCCTGACGCTGTGGATGTTCCTCGGCTCGGGCCCGATGTCGCTGCTCGGCGTGGCCACTGCGACCTGGCTCAGCCACCACTCGAGCGGCGCCGACAGCATCGAGTCCTATGCGATCGGCGTCGCGCTCGTGATCGGCGGGATCGGCCTCGTCGCGAAGACCTTCATCAAGCGCGGGATCCAGCCAGACGACGCGCCGTTCCTGCTCACAAAGCGCGACAAGGTGATCGCGTTCGCGCTCGGCGCGACCTGCGGCTTCGTCGTCGGCCTCACCTCGGTCGGCAGCGGCACCTTCTTCGGGCTCGTGATGGTGCTCGTCTTCCCGCTGACGCTGCCGAAGATCGTCGGCACGGACATCTTCCATGCGGCCGCGCTGCTCTGGGTCGCAGGCTTCGGCCACTTGGTCGCAGGCAACGTCGACCTGCGGACGATGGGGTGGCTGCTCACCGGCTCGATCCCCGGCGTCCTGATCTCGAGTCACTTCACGCTGAGGGTGCCCGACCGCGCGCTGCGCCTCGGGCTTGCCTCCGTGCTGATGCTGAGCGGGATCAAGCTGATCGACTTCGCGGGCGCGGACTACGTGATCGCCGCCGCCGCGATCGCCGCCGGCGTCGGCTTCGCGGCGTGGGGCCTCGTCGCCCGCCTCGGGCGACGGCCAAGGCCCGAAGCGGCACCCAGTTCCGACTAAAGTCTCTCCTCCCGTGGCGCGCATCCTGCCGACCGTGGTCGTGCTGGCTCTCCTCGGCTGCACGGCCGCGGCGTTCGCGGTCACCGAGGGGTTGAAGCTCGAGAAGAGCCCGATCTTCGACACGAAGGTCGGCAAGGTGGTCGCGCCGGACTCGACGGCCAACGGCACGGTGCCCATCGCCTTCCAGCTGAGGAAGCCGGACCGGATTACGCTCGAGATCGTGAACGGCAACGGCGAGGTCGTGCGGACGATCACGCGGTCGCGGCGCGCTCGCCGAGGCGTCCTGCAGTTCACCTGGAACGGCCGTGGCGACACCGGCGAGGTCGTGTCCGACGGGTTCTACCGGCCGCGGGTCCATCTCGCGAGCGAGCACCGCACGATCCTGCTGCCGAACCCGATCCGCATGGACGCGACTCCCCCGCTGATCCGGTTGGTCTCGGCGCGCCCGCGCGTGATCGCCCCGTTCGGCAGGAACGGCCTCGTGCGGATCGCCTACCAGACCAGCGAGCGGGCGCAGGCGCTCCTGTACGTCGACGGCGACCCGAAGACCCACGTCAGGCGCTTCCTCCGTGCGGGCAGGTTCTCGTGGGGCGGCAAGGCGGCGCGATCCCTGAAACCCGGCGCACATCGCATCCGCCTGCGCTCGATCGACTTTGCGACGAACGTCGGGCCGCCGAGCCGCGCGCTGACGATCGTCGTCCGTTACATCGAGCTGCGGCCGCAGTCCGTGCGCGCCGCCGCCGGCCGACGCTTCGGCTTCCGGGTCCTGAACGCGAACCGGTACGCCGTCCACTTCGGCTCGCTCCACAAGGAGCACAGCGGGCCGCTGCTCGTCCTGCGTGCGCCCAAGCAGCCGGGCAGCTATGTCCTTCGCGTCGCGACGGACGGCCACGTCGCCCGGGCGGTCGTGGTGGTGACGCCGTGAGCGCGCAGATCGCCGGGGTCATCGGCAGCCTCGGCCTGGCGGCGCTGCTCGTCGGCCCGAGCCGGACCTGGCGGCTCGCCGGGCTCGGCGCCTGGGCCGTCGGGAGCCTCGTGCTCGCCGGCTACCTCGCCCCGCACGGGCACCGGCCGCTGCTGGGAGCCGCCGCGGTCTTCGGCGTCCTGCTGGCGGTAGCCGGCGCCTACCTGATCCGACGCTGGCCGTACCTGCTTCCGTTCGCAGCGCTCGCGTGCGTCGCCGCCCGGATCCACGTCCACGTCGGCGCGACCGAGGCCAACCTGCTCGTGCCGATGTACCTCGTCGTCGCGGCCGCGGCGCTCCTCCTTGCGTGGGAGCTCTGGCAGGGCGACGAGCGCGTGAAGGAGCTGGGAATCGTCGCCTGGCCGCTCGCGGCGTTCGTCGGCTGGGGCGGGATCTCGATGCTCTGGACGCAGGACGTGCGGCAGGGAGCGATCGAGCTCCTCTTCTTCTACTTGCCGTTCGGCCTGCTCGCGGTCGTGCTCGCCCGGCTCATGTGGACGCGACTGATCGCGCTCGGTCTGCTCGTCGAGCTGACGGCGATGGCCGTCGTCTTCTCGGCGATCGGGATCTACCAGTACGAGACGCGCGACGTGTTCTGGAACCCGAAGCTGCTCGTCTCGAACGCGTACGCGCCGTTCTTCCGCGTCAACTCCGTCTTCTGGGACCCGTCCATCTACGGCCGCTTCCTCGTCGTCGCGATCCTCGCGCTGCTGGTGGTCGTGCTGTTCGTGCGCGAGCTGCGCGTGCTGCTCGGCGCAACCGCCGCGATCGCCGTGATCTGGGCCGGCCTCTACTTCTCGTACTCGCAGTCGAGCTTCGCCGCGCTCGCGGTCGGCGTCGTGCTCCTCGCGATCTTCGCCTGGGGCCGCCGCGGGATCGCGCTCGCGGTTGCTACCGCGCTGGTGGTCGGTGCGGCCGCGCTGTCGGTCCCGAGCGTCCGTCACGACGTCTTCGGCCACCGCACCGGCAAGAGCGCGACGAGCGGCCGCGGCACGCTCGTCCGGCGCGGACTCCACATCGCGGTGCACCACCCCGTCGCCGGTGTCGGCCTCGGCGGCTTCAAGCACGCGTACGCCGACCTGGCCGGGCTGAAAGGCAAGGAGCCGAACGCAGCCGCCTCGCACACGACACCGGTGACGGTCGCGGCCGAGGGCGGGATCGTCGGCTTCGCCCTGTTCGTCTGGCTGCTGGCGGCGGCGCTCGCCCTCGCGTTCCGCCGCTTCGCGCGCGACCTCTACGGCCTGGCGGCCCTGACCTTCGGCGTGATCATCGCCGCGATCGCGGTCCACAGCCTCTTCTACAACGCGTTCTTCGAGGACGCGACGGTCTGGGGCGCGATCGGCCTCGCCGCCGCGCTACCGCGCCGGCGAGACGAGGGCGCGGATGCGCCGCAACTCGACCGGGAGGTAGAACCCGAACGGGAGCAGGGCGAGCGGGTAGACGGCGCTGAGCAGGACGGCGCCGGCGAGCGGGACGTCCAGACTCTTCCCGAGCACCGTTAGTCCAACGGCCACGCCCGCGGCGAGCGCGATGCGCCTCCACTGGTATGGCACGGGGAAGACCTGCTGCGCGCGGATCGTCATCCCGAAGAACATGACGAGGTAGGCGACGAGCGTCGAGACGGCGGCGCCCATCATCCCGTAGGGCGGGATCAGGATGAAGTTCAGCCCGATGTTCACGGCCGCGGCCACCCCGGTCACGACCCAGTTGAACTGGGTTCTCTTCGCACGGCCGATGCCGATCGACATCACGTTGAACGCGATGAACGAGGTGCCGCCGAAGACGAGCAGCGGCACCACCTCGGACGCTCCGTAGAACTTCGGCGTCGTCAGCAGGCGGACGATCCAGGGCGCGAGCAGCGACAGCGTCAGCGAGAGCCAGCAGCACGCGTACATGACGTACGTGAGCACGAAGGCGTACGTGCGCTTGGCGTCGTCGTCGCTCTTGATCGAGTAGGCGAAGGCGGGCCACGCAGTCCTCAGCGCGATCAGCAGCAGCAGCAGCGCCGTCGAGATGCGCACGCCGACCGAGTAGAGGCCGTTCTCGGTCAGGCCCTTGATGTGGACGATGAAGAAGCGGTCCGAGAGGTCGATCACCCAGAGCGCGATCCCCGACGGCACGAGCGGCAGCCCGAAGCGCTGCATCTGCCGGAAGAGCGGCCGATTGAACTCGAGCCCGAGTTGGAAGCGCCGGTAGCCGAGGAGCACGAAGTAGACCGCGAGCGTGCCGGTGAAGTTGCCGACGATCACGCCGATCGCGCCCTTGTGCCAGACGGCGACGAGCAGGATCGTCGCGACGACGGTGATGATCACGTTGGCGAGCGTCGCCGCGACGTAGCTGACCGAGCGCTCCTCGACCCGGAAGAGCGAGGTCAGCTGCTCGTAGTTCATCTGCGCCCAGAGCAGGATCAGCGCCGCACGTACGACGTTGGCCTTCGAGTCCGTCGTGAAGAGCAGGTGCGAGATCTGTGGCGCGAGGATCCAGCCCACCACCAGCCCGAGCGTGGCCATGCTCATCGTGAACCAGAAGGAGGTGCGGACGACCGTCGTCCGCGCGGCGTCGTCCTCGGCGTCGAAGTAGAAGCGGAAGAACGCCATCGAGATGCCCATGCGCAGCACGATCACGAGCACGACCGTCAGCGACATGAGCGTGTCCACCACGCCGACGTCGCCCGGGCTCAGGTAGCGGGTGACGACCGGCAGCAGGAAGACGCTGATCAACCGCGAGACCACGGCGCCGAGGCCGTAGATGGCCGAGTGCTTGGCCAGACGGCCCAGTTGCTGCGCGATCACGTCCAGAAGTTTCGCTGAACGACGCGGATAGACTGGCCGGTCGTGGCTCTGAGCGGCAAGCAGATTTTGATGACGGGTGGCGCGGGCTTCATCGGCACCGCGCTCGCGCGGCGGCTCGTGGACGAGAACGAGATCGTGGTGCTCGACAACCTGCACCGCGACTCGCTGACCGGCACCGACCTCGCCGAGCACGGGAACCTGCGCTTCGTCCAGGGCGACGTGCTCGACCTGCCGCTCCTGCGGGAACTGACGGGCCGCGCCACGCACGTCGTCCACCTGGCCGCGATCGCCGGGGTCGACACCGTGCTGAAGAGCCCGGTGCGGACGATGCGGGTGAACCTGATCGGCACCTCGAACGTGCTGGAGGCCGCGCACGAGGCCGGCGCGGTCGAGCGCCTGATCGACTTCTCGACGAGCGAGGTCTTCGGAACGCACGCCTACAAGGTCGAGGAGACGCACGTCACCTCGCAGGGCTCGGTCGGCGAGGCGCGCTGGACGTACGCGGTCTCGAAGCTCGCCGGCGAGTACATGGCGCACTCGTACTTCGACGAGTACAAGCTTCCGTCGACCTCGATCCGGCCATTCAACGTCTACGGGCCCGGTCAGGTCGGTAGCGGCGCGATCCACCACTTCACGGTGCGCGCGCTGGCCGGCGAGGAGCTCGTGATCCACGGCGACGGTTCGCAGATCCGGGCCTGGTGCTTCGTCGACGACGTCGTCGAGGCGCTCCTGGCGATGCTCGAGCGCGAGGAGGCGGTCGGGCAGGTCTTCAACGTCGGCAACCCGCGCTCGGTGGTGACGGTCTTCGACCTGGCCTCGCGGATCAAGCGCCTCGCGGAGTCGGACTCGGAGATCGTCTTCCGCCCGCTTCACTACACCGACGTCGAGATGCGGATCCCGAACGTCGACAAGGCGCAGAAGCTGCTCGACTGGGAGCCGCGCGTCG
>Ga0247693_1000137_pt1 | contig 13067 bp, 15 predicted proteins | sample CNK34_metaG_FD_182712 | JGI IMG/M metagenome (GOLD analysis project Ga0247693, IMG submission 182712) | Soil microbial communities from Purdue University Martell Research Forest, Indiana, United States - CNK34 | ecosystem: Environmental > Terrestrial > Soil > Temperate forest > Bulk soil... | reverse complement strand
GTCGAGCGGTTCGCTGACTTCGGACAGGTTGCTTTCTTGGGATTTGCCCGCTATGACGGCGACCTATTGGATGCCGGTACGCATCCGGTGAAGTACCTCGTGCAGCACAGCTAACAATCCCCAAGCATGAGGCGGAGGCGTGGAAGGTCACTGGTCCTCGCGGTGGCCTTCCGCACTTCGACAAGTGCAACCTAACTTTTAGGGAGATAAACACATGGCATTCGGAGCAGCAGTAACCGACCAATTCAAGCAGGACATTCTCAGCGGTCTGCACCAGACTGGCGATACTTACAAGATCGCTCTCTATACGCAGGCTGCCGCGACCGACAAGAATAAGTCGATCGTTGCCTATAACACGACTGGAGAACTTGCCACAGCCAACGGCTATACGCAGGGCGGCATTACGATTGCCACCTACACGGTCGGGCTCAGCACCGACACGGCTTATGTGACCTTCACTGTCAACCCAAGTTGGACAGCGACCGGAGCAGGTTTTACCGCTGACGCAGCGATCATCTACAACAGCACGCGCAGTAATCACGTTCTCTGCGTGCTCTCATTTGGCAGCACGACGGCCAGCGGCGGCGGAACATTTACCGTGCAACTGCCAGCGGCGGGTGCGAGCGCCACGATCACTATTGCGTAATGGCAATTGCCTTCAGAGCGAGCGGCGCGGTAGCGACAGGGACAACTTCTCTGTCGATCGCCCAGCCGACCGGCACAACTACCGGAGACGTGCTTGTTGTCTTCATCGTTGACCATGCAACCTCTGGGACCGTGACCGCACCTGCTGGATGGACGGCTGCAGGAGTGATCGCTGGGACTAATGGGCGGTTCTCCTGTTTTACCGCAGTCGTCGGCCAGAACAGCCTCGGTGCATCGCCTTGGTCGTTCACTGGCCTGACCACGAGGGCGGTCGGCTTCATGCAAGGGTTCAGCGGCGGAAGTTCCGACTTTGCTCATCAGCCTGACGTGACGGCATCAGTCCGCACGAATGCCTCTGGCACGACTGGCACTCTGGGAATCACGCCAGGGAACAATGGAGACATGGTAATTGCCGGATTCGCGGCTTTCGCCAGCGGCTCGACTTGGTCGGCGCAAGCGGTAGCCACGGCGCCGACGCTCAGCAACGCAGGCGGAGGGGCGAACAGCACATTTTGCTCGGTCAATGCCGCGAGCGGCATTCTGTCCACGGCGGCGGCTACCGGCGCTTCTTCGGCCACGATGGGAACGGCGGGCGTAAACGCCGGAATTCTCCTCAGCATCAAGGCTCCAAACAGCGCCACTTCCACGCCAAGCGGTGTTGCCTCTACCTCAGCCGAGACCAATGGACTTGGTGAGCCGGTCAGCTTGCCATCTGGCGTCACTTCTACATCGGCACTAGCCAACGCGATTGCTCAGACGGTCGGCTTGCCGTCTGGCATCTCAGCAACCTCGGCTGAAAACAACCCGACAGCTAGTTCTGGAACCAATGGGACAGCGACGGCTACGGGCGTTGCATCGACGTCAGGCGAAGCCAATCCCATCGGCGAACCGATCAGCCTACCAGCAGGCCTATCGGCTAGCTCTCTCGAGAACAATCCAAGTGCGAGCGGTACAGGCATCGCCGCGGCCGGTGGCACGTCTGCTACCTCGGCAGAAAGCAACCCTATCGGCGATCCTGTTAGCCTTCCCTCTGGCCTCGCTGCAACGTCAGTGGAGAACAACCCGACTGCAGCAGGCGTCGATAACGCCACAGCCTTACCGGCTGGAATCTCAGCTACTTCAGCTGAGAACAATGCACTCGGAGCGCCAGTAAGTGTGCCATTAGGTGCCTCGATCTCTTCGGTCGAAAGCGATCCGATTGCTCTTCCTGTCGGTCTGGCATCCGGCCAAACTACGGCCTCGTCGAAGAACAACCCATTAGGCTTACCGAATAGTTTTGCGTCTGGTCAAGCTGTCGTATCTGCAGAGAACAATCCGACCAGCCAGGGCACCGGAATCGCGACTGTTGTTGGCCTTTCCTTGCTGGCGTCGGAGCATGATCCCGATGGACAGGATGTATGCTTCCCGGCTGGCCAGGCGGCCACATCAGCTGAAAGCAACCCACTCGGACTTACCATCAGCCTTCCGCCTGGACAATCAACGACGGCAGCTCAGAGTAATCCGTTCGGGTTGGCTGTCTCTCTTGTATCTGGCGTCTCGCTGGTTGCCACTGAGCACAATCCAGCCTATGCAGCTCTGCCCAGCGGTCTAGTAGCAGTCTCTGCAGAGACGAATCCGCTAAGTTGGGTGTCTGGGACTATTGGCAGGCTGGCCGTCTCGTCTTCTGAGAATTCCCCACTCGGTACTTCGTCAGCAATCATTGGCAACCTTAGCCTCGCCGCAGAAGAGAATGATCCCAGCGCGGCGGCTAGATTGGATGGTACCTCCCTACCGCCAGGTGTCAGTCTAGCGTCCTTACCCTGGATGCCTCTCGGCTCTTCGACTGCCTTGAACGGCGGCGTCTCAGCGCAAGCGGTTGCGGGCACATTTCTTTATGGATCAGGAATGGTGATCTTGTCGGGAGCGGCTGGTCGACGCGCTTGGCGTCTGGGCAACCGCAGCCGAGGGCAAGCTACGGCAGGCACAATTACGATTCAGTCGAATATTCCAGCTTATGCAACCGATAAACCTGTAACTGTTTCCTTTGGCCTATTTGACATTGTCTCCATTGCCATGCGCGGGAGTCATTCGCTGACGTTGAAATTAAATGATCCCACCGCTCCACGACAAATTATCGAGATCGATCAGGGTCCGGTCGTGTTTCGTTCCAATGAAGAGTACGACTGCAACATCGGAACTGATGTCTCTTCCATCTTCGTGACGAATCAAAGCAACGCTGCGGCCACATTGGCTTTATCCGTGAGAGTTGGGATCATTTAATTTCAACGTCAGCGAATGTTGTCCAATGAACATTGCAAAAGCACAAGCGATTCAGGGATGGATGGATGACGCAGAGCTTCTATGGTTGGCGCAACAGGCGTCTACTCGCCATCGCATTGTCGAGATCGGATCATGGAAAGGACGCAGCACGCGCGCGATGGCTGACAATCTGCCTGTAGGCGCTGTTCTCTATGCCGTTGACACCTGGGGCGGAAGCAATAACTCATTGCAGCAGGACGAACTGGCAAAGAACCCGCCGAATTGGCTGTTTGAGCAGTTCTGCGAAAACATGAGCGACGATCTTCTCGGAGTTCCTGAATTGAGAGTGCGACCGCTCCGCATGACCTCTGCTGAAGCCGCACGTTGCCTATCTGTCGAAGCTCCGTTCGACATGATCTTTATCGATGCGGAGCACAACTATCAAGACGTTAAAGCAGACATCCGGCTTTGGTTGCCGCTTCTGTCCGAGAACGGATTACTGTGTGGCCACGATTACGTCGCGAGCTGGCCTGGCGTAGTGCGTGCGGTTGACGAACTCTTTCCCAAGCGTCGGCGCCATTGTCAATCCATCTGGAGCAACAATTGAATATCCTAATCGCCATCCTCAGTTGCCACAAGAACCGATCATGCAGGGAAGCGATGCGGGAAACATGGCTTAGGGATCTCAAAGGCGCTGAGTATCGCTTCTTTCTAGGTGGGCCGCCTTCGGCGATGCCGGATGCCGAGGATGATTGCGTGTATCTGTTCTGCTCCGACGCTTACGATAAGCTGCCAACAAAAACGCGCGCCGCAATGCAATGGGCAGTGGCGAAAGATTATGACCACGTTTTCAAATGTGACGATGATACCTACGTCCGGCCCGACCGGCTGCTTGCAAGCGGCTTCGAAGAATTCGGCTATACCGGCTTTACGGAAGGGCGCTTTCACTCCTCAGGTTCAGCGATGCAGGTCTATGCCTATGCCCAAGGCGGTGCGGGGTACTGGCTCGGCCGCAAGGCGATGCAGCTTGTCGCGGACAACGAAGGTACACATTACTGCGAAGACTGCGGCGTCGGAATCACGCTTGGGGTAAACGGAATATCTCCCATTCATGACACGCGCTATGCGCCCCAGGTCGGACCGCTAGAATTGGAGTATCCCGACTCGCGCAGAAACCTCATTACGCTGCACAAGGTCTCACCAGATCAGATGCGGCGTCTCTACGCCGCCGATCAAAAGGAAAAAGCAAATGCTTATTCGCATCAAGTCGACGGGAGCAGTGCTGGATTTACCCTCCGGCCATGCCCGCAGCATGATTGAAAAGGGAAGCGCAGAAGCGGTCATTGCTGAGAAACGCGAGACCGCGACGCTGTCGCATGAGGATCGCGAAGAGATGACGCCAAAGCGTAAGACAGTGCGAGGCAGAATCTAAATGTATGTCGTCAAAACGGGACCGCCAGAAGCTGAAATCGTCTCTTTGCAAGCGATGCTGACGTTTGCGCGCATCCAGCGGCAGATCGGCGATGACGTAAACGACGATAACAACATTAAGGCTCTGATCGTCGCAGCGCGGGAGATGGCTGAGACCTATACCGGGCGCAGTCTGGCGAAAAAGCCTTACATGCAGGTCCATGACAGCTTTCCCTACTACATCGATGCCGTGCAATCCCGCGATGCTTATCCTCCGAGCTACTACAGCGCACCGCGCTACTCGACCTCTCTCTGGAATTATTCTCAGTCGATCAAATTGCTCTACCCGCCGCTGGCTTCGATGGATGTCACGATCACCTATGTCGGCACTGACGGACTCGACCATAATCTCGTCTCTGGACAAGACTTTCAGGTGGATGTAGCGAACGAGCCCGCACGCCTCTTTCCGCTTCCCGGTGGAATGTGGCCAGCCTGCCAGTATTGCGCAAATGCAGTGCGAATCTTCCACACTTCCGGCTATGAAGTGCGATCGACGGAGGAGCCAGCGGGCGAGATTGACAGCCCCAGTGTCAACGAACCGGAAGAAATGGTCACGGCGATTTTCCCATCAAGCAATCAAGTCTCGCGCTATGTGATCGACCGCACCGTGCCGGAAGTTCTGGTTTTAGCCGTCAAGCAATTAGTCGTCCACTGGTATCAGAACCGCGATCCCGTTGTGGTGACTGCGGGCGCGGGCGGAATTCACCAGCCGCTGCCTTACCACGTGGAGGCTTTGCTAGAGAGTTGCCGCACCATCGATTTCGCCCCTACCCGGGGATGAATTAAGACCAAAACCCAACCAAGGAGAACAACACAATGCCAGCAGGCGTATTCACACACTCAATCACCAAAGGCTACAAGTCGGACGAAGGAAGCATTACCTCTGTCGTAAGCAGCATCACTGGCGACGCCGAAGTCGGAGTCGAGTCCACATTGGCCGTTGGCGCGACCAACACTCACTTTGCTATCGCCGTCACCAAGACCCAGATTTTGGCGATGGTTTTGTACTGCTCGACTTCGTGCACGGTGAAGACGAACTCCAGCAGTTCGCCTCAGGACACGATTGCGATCGCGGCTGGTGCTCAGATCGTCTATGAAGGCTCTGGAGCCTCAGGAGCTGTCATCCCATTTGCCAGCGACGTGACCGGCTTCTATGTGACGAACAACGACCCTAAGGCGGGGAACTTCAAGTTCCGCGCTCTCCTTACGGTATAACGAGATTCCTCCTCCGTTGGGGAAAAGGCAGGCTAGGCGCGGCGTCTAACCCTCACTGCGCCTAGCTTGCCTACTTTGTTATGACGCAAATTCTTTACACTCCAGTCGGTGACTTTGTAACGCCGATCGACTTCTGGGACCAGCCGAGCGATCCGCAGACCGATGGCACAAAGCCTGATCCTGTGAGCGTTCTGACTGGAATCTATTCGAAACTGGAATCGCTCTGGACAACCACAGGTGCGCGGCGCCTATCGCAGCAAGTCCTTACGACAACCTCGCACCGAATCACGATTCGTTATACCCCAGGGCTTCGGTCGCGGATGTTCATTATCTACAACGATCCTGACGTGGCGGTCGACTCCACAAAGCCAGCATGGCAGCAGGGAAGACGATTCGATATTGACTCGATCAACGATCCTGACGCCAAGAAAGTGGAATTGCAGATCCTAGCAATCGAGCGCAACGATGGCCGATAACGTCGTCACGGTGCACATCGCAGGGCTCGATGATCTGGAGCGCAAGCTCTACGAATTGCCCACGAAGTTTGCGCAGCAAGCTATGCGCCGCGCCATCGCCCCAGCAATTAAAATCTGGAAAGACGAAATTCACAGTCAAGCCTTACAGGGCGAATACGAGACCGGATTCATGGCTTCGCAGGTCGCAACCAAGATCACGACTAAGGCTAGGGACGAGGCCGGAACCGGGATGGTCGGATTTACGACCAAGCAGAACCCAGCGCGGCATGAGAAGCACGTTCCTAACGCCTCCAATGAGGCATTCTGGAAAGAATTCGGCACCGTCCATCAGCCAGCGCGGCCTTTCATCCGTCCAGCGTTTGAAGCGAAAGCTCCAGCAGTTCTCGAAACCTTCACTAGCATGCTCAAGCAGATTTTGAATGAGGTTTTCGGCGCGTGATCGAATCTGGCCTTTATCAATTTCTCGCTGCTGACGGCAATGTGTCGGGCATGGTGCAGGCTAGTGGCGGCCAGGCACGGATCTATGGCGTGATGCTGCCCAAAAATTATCTGCTGCCCGCAATCGTCTACATGTCTGCGGCCTCGCGCACCATTGAGTCTCTGAAGGGACCGAACGCGCTAGAAATGCGCCGCTTTCAATTCGACTGCTACGGGCAGACCTACGCTCAATCGCGACTTCTGTCCAGGTACGTGCGCAATGCGCTCTGCCCTCTCGATAATAATGGTGAGCCGACTTCTCTGAGAGCGGTACTGCCCGATGGCTCAGGTGTGGATGCAACGCAAATTCTGATCGACATCGACAAGCCTTATCAGGAAGGCGAGGGCGGCTACATCTTCTGTGCGCTGCTCGATGTGGAGATCGCCTTCGTAAATGCAAACTAAGAGTTTTGTTCCAAATCCAGCTAACCCAAGGAGACACAAACCATGAGTCAATCATTCAGGCCGCAGGGGCTTCTCCTGCAGCAAGACAATCCCGCCGGATCGAATTCCGGCTTCACAACCATCGCCGAAGTCAAGAAAGTTGACTTCACCGGCGGAAAAGCCGACACGGCAGATGTGACCAACATGGATTCTACGGGAGCCTACCGAGAATTCTTGCCGACTCTGCTCGATGCGGGCGAGTTGTCCTTCGACGGCAACTACCTCGGCGGCGTCGAAACCACGCAGGCCGAATTGCAATCGACTTTCGACAGCCAGATTCTGTCGAACTGGAAGATCGTGCTCCCAATCCCTCCGGGCGAGTCTGTGAGCCGTGGAACCTGGAGCTTCAAGGCCTATGTCACCAGCTTTGATCCGACCTTCCCGATTGACAAGGAAGCCAGCTTTACGGCGAAGCTGAAGATTACCGGGCCGAGAACTTTCGCACCGTAGTCTCACTTCGGTTGGCTGGATAGCGATTAGGGGCGGGTTCGCCTGCCCCTTTTCTTTTGCATGGAGGAATAATGGATTCCGCACTGAAGAGACGCATCGCGCCATCTATACCGCTGAAATTGGAGCTTGAAGATGATAATGGCTCGAAGTTCACAAAGAACTTCCGCCTGAGTTTCGATGCTAATGCGGCAGCGGAAGTTGAGGACCGCACCGGCTTTAATATGCTCCGTGGAGAGATCTGGCAAAGGCTCTCATTCAAAGCGCTGAGCATCATGTTCTGGGCTTCTGTTCTGGCGAATCATCAGGAGTATGACACGATAGACCAGCACGACAACCGCACAGACGAAGGCTTGCGCGTGATCCGGTCTTATATGGGCATCCACAACACGGCGCAGATTTCCGAGGCGGTCGAGAACGCATTCCTTGCCTCTCTGCCGAAGGAAAAGCGGGAAGCACTTGAAGCGGAGCGCGCACGGAGGGAGAAAGATAACACCCCTTTCGTCGCAGCCGTCACCGCAAGCGAGACAGTGACGGCGGAACAAGCTGGCTCGAGCTCTGGGCCATTGCCCGATACGACCTCGGACTCAGCTTCCAAGAGTTCGGCCGCTTAACTTGGGCAGAGATTGACGCTTTGATGGAGCGCAAACAAGCAGAGGAACGGCGCACTTATGGCAGGCTGTGCGCCACGGTTGCGAACTTCGCGGCGTTCGTGGAAAAGAAAAAAGCGCTCACTGCGGAAGATTTCTATCCTGTCTCTCGGCAAGAGCGTGTCGAGCAGGAAGTCGAAGACCAGATTAAATTCCTCAGCAAGTTGATGGGATGCGGACCCGGCAAGCCGGGAACGGTTCACTAAATGTCAATCCTTGGCAGCTTAATCGTCGAACTGCAGGCGAACACAGCCTCGTTCATCGCGGGCATGACCGGTGCCTCGAAGACTGCTCGCACCGTTGGACGCGAGATCGAAAGCTCGTTCTCCAGCCTCGGGAACGTAGCTGCGACCGCTCTGGCTCCCTTCGGCCAGGTCGGCAACATGATTGCGCTCACACTCGGCCAGGTCGGCTCCTCTGCTGGGTCCGCAGTCCAAGCTCTCGGCAAGATGAGCGGAGGAATCGCGCCGCTCGCTGTCGGACTCGGAACAGTCGCTGGCGGCATGGCCGCGATCTCGGCTGGATCAATAGGGTTGGCGGTGCACACAGCCGAATCTATCGCGAAACTTAACGAATTGGCACAGTCTTCCGGCATCTCCGTTGAATCGCTCTCGGCATTGGCTTTCGCTGGGAAGAGCGTAGGAATTGAAACCGAGAGCATGGCGAAGATCATTCAGAAGATGGACAAGGCCGTGCTCGCAGCAGCTATATCTCCGGGAACTACCGCCAATGCATTCACTCGCCTGCACGTCGCGGTTAAGGACGCCAGTGGAGCGATCCGGCCAGCGACCGACATCATGGCTGATCTGGCTGGCAAATTTGCAGCTATGCCGGACGGAGTAACGAAGACTGCTCTGGCGCTTCAAATCTTCGGTCGCGGCGGCGCTGAGATTATTCCCCTGCTTAATCGCGGAGCGGACGGCATTCGAGAGATGACTGACACAGCCAAGGCTCTCGGAGTCGTGATCGACAGCCAGACGGCAGCGGCCGCTACGAAGTTCAAAGAAGACCTCGTCACCATTGAGGCTGCAGGGCAAGGCGCGGCGATCCGATTGACGAAAGACTTGCTGCCAGCTCTCGATTTCCTCGCTGAAAAGCTGGTCACTTCTTTCAAGACTGGAGGAGCACAGAATCTCCTCGATTGGTTGGCTCGGATCACAAAAGCGACCATTGCTATCGGCGATACTTTCCTCCATGTGTTTGAGCAGGTCGGGATCATCCTAGAAGGGTTAGGCGGAGAAGTAATTGCCGTGTTCAACGCCATCGGAGCTTCTTTAGAGGCTGTGGCGCGGGCTGGAGTCGGAGACTTCAGCGGAGCGAAAGCGGCACTGAAAGCTGGGTTGGCCGGACTCCAGCAGGAAACCAGCAATTTCCTGAACGCGAGCAAAAAGGCGTGGCAGGATAACGCAAACTTCATCAATGGCGTCTTTGCGCCGGGGAAGACGCTGCCCATCCGGCCCGCTGCTGGAGTAGCCGTTGATCTCAAGCCAGCGAAAGAAGATACTACCCTCGCCCGCATCCAAGAGCGCATTAAGGCGCTCGCGCAAGAAACCGCTGACTGGATGAACCTCGCTAGCGCTGGATCTCAAGCAGAAGCGCTGATCGCCGAAGCGGTCAAGAAGGGCAACGCGGAATTCGGCAAGCTGCGAGACGAGGCGGCCAAGGATAAAACCGGCGCGGCGCTCCCTTACGTCTTGCAGAACGAAGCTCTGATCAAAGCCGCTGGAGCGGCGAGCGTGTTCGGCGGCGCGGTAAAATCCCTCACCGGCGACCTCGACAAGCAAAGCATCAAATTCGGAGAGCAGGCGAAAGACGCTCTCGCGATGGCCGACGCTTACCAAAAAGGCGGAGCGGCGATCGCTAACGCAGCAATCGACAAGCAACTCGAAGCTGAGCGCCAAAAAGCCGATGTTCTGGCCGATGCCTACGCGAAACTCAAAGCGCAGTCGGATGCCTACATCGCAGGCAAGGCGAAGCTCGGAGGTGCGGCGGGACCGATCCAGGGAATTCCTGTCGCGCCGGAAACGCTCGAATTGCTCAAGATCGGCGTCGACCAAGCCAACGCATCGCTGGCATCTCTTGAAGTTAGCGCGCGCCGAGTCGCTTCTCTTAACCTCTCAGCCGAACTGGCGAAACAATCATCGCAATTCTCGATACTCAAACCCTACGTCGATGCGCTGAACAACTCCTACCTCTTGAGCGAAGACGCCGTCCGCGCTGCCCGCATCGAACTCGAACTCTACACCTGGGAGCAGGATCAACTCACCAAGGGAATCGTCGTCAGCCAGGCGCAGATCACGCAAAAGCGCAGCATCTTAGCGGAAGCGGACCGCGAAGGCTACGAGAGCAGCATCAAGCAATCGGCTGCGCAGTATGACCTGAACCGCCTTTACGACGAACAGGTCGTGAAACTCCAGCGCGTGCGGGAAGTTCTTCAAGAGAATGGAGCGAGCACATTGCTGGTCGATGCTCGGCTCTTCAACGCGCAGCAGCAGTTGATCAAACAGTGGGACGATGCTGCAATGTCAGTTGGAACCTTCGGTCAAAAGGCTACGGCAGTCTTTAATGAGATGATCCTCCAAGGCCAAGATGCCGGGAAGAAAATCGCTCAGGCATTCTTGAGTGCCTATGACTCGCTTACTGGAGCCCTGGCGAAGCTCGCGACTGGCCAGAAAGCCAATTTCCAACAGATTTTCCAAGGCTTAGCTGAGCAGGTCACGAAGGCGGAGATTCAGAAAGGTATCGGCTCTCTTACCAGTGCGCTGGGACTCGGGAAAATTCCGGGTTTGTCGGCTAAAGCCGATGGTTCGGAAACGAATCCCTTCTACGTCATATTGGCCGGTGGCGGAGCTGCAGGAGGAATAGGCGGTGTTGGTGGAATTGGAAGTCTTTTCTCCGGACTGTTCTCCAGTGGGCTCTTTAGCGGGATGAAGCCAGGTCAGATTTCTGGAATGTTCGGGGGTCCGAGCGAAGCCGCGACAGTGGCGAGCAGTTTGCCTGATATTCTCGACAGCTTCGGCGATGGCGGAGACATCATCCCGGGTCACTGGGGAATCACTGGAGAAAAAGGGCCAGAGATCGTCAAGGGACCGGCTACGGTAATTCCCGCGTCCAAGTTGGGCGGCGGTCACAAGACTTCGATCACGAACAACTTCAACGGCCTCAAAGATACGGACATGTTCCGCCGCTCAACTGCTCAGATGGTCGCGCACCAGCACCGCCAGATGTCGATTGCCTACGCACGGAGTTAAATGGCCTTCTTTGAAGTGGAGTTTCCCCGAACGCTCAGTTTCAAGTCGATGGGCGGCCCATCAGCTTCGACCTTTGTCGTTGGCGTCGAATCCGGTGCAGAGCAGCGCAACCGCAACTGGGCTCAGTACCGTCGTCGCTACACCGTCTCCCTCATCACTGCCGCTGACCGCAACGCTGACCGGCAAGCTTTCGTCGATCAACTGCATACTTTCTTCTACATGATCGGAGGCAAGGCTGACGCCTTCCGCTTCTTCGATCATCTGGACTGCCAAGCAATCCACGAGTCAGTCTCAGCTCTTGGCGGCGGACTGTATCAACTCCAGAGAACCTACTCGCTCGGTGGACGCTCGCTCGTCCGCACGATCACGAAGCCGATCACGGCGACTCCCATTGACTATCAAGGTAATTCTCTAACGAATACCGTAGTTCTATACAACAGCGGCGGTGGAATACTGACCGGAGCGACTGACCACACGACCGGGATCGTCTCTGGTGCCTCTGGCACTGTGCATGATGCAACATTCCAATATCACATTCCAGTGCGCCTCGACACGGATGACTGCCATTTGCAAGTTGAAGATTCAGCGGTCGCTGACGGAAATCCGATCATATCCTGGAACTCTCTTGCCTTGGTCGAAGTGAAACCGCCTAACTACTAAGCCATGAAAGCCGCATCTGCTCCCATGATCGCGCACATCGCTCAAGGGCAGACTACGCTCTCGACCTGCCTCAAGCTGACGCTTATCGACGGAACGATTATCGGCGTTACGGATCACGATCAGGACTTGCTGTTCTCTGCGGTCACGTACCTTGCGCAGGCTGGTTTTTCCAAACTCAATCTTTCGGACAAGTCGAACGGCGATGCTTCGACCATGCAACTCAAGGGCATGATCGACGGAATTTACATCACTGCATCTGACATCCGCTCGCGCCGATTCGACTATGCTGCTGTCGAAGTCTTCATGGTCAACTGGTCGGACCTCACGCAAGGCCGAATCCTGCTGATGACTGGCAAGCTCGGAGTGTTCACGCTCGACGAATACGAGTTCGCTGTCGATCTCTATGGACTTGCCTATCGACTAACGCAGACGGGCGGAGAATTGCTTTCGCGCGATTGTCGTGTCGACTTCGGCTCTCCCCGCTGTGCTCCAAGCGGCGTTCTCGACGGCGGGACGACTATCGATTCACTGATGCAGTCTGGAACTGTGGCGACGACAGACGGTTATAAAACGCTGACCTTCACTGGACTCACCGATACAGGCAAGCCTTTTGCTGGCGGCTTGCTCACCTGGCTTACTGGGAACAATGCCAACCTGAGCATCGAAGTCGCGACGATCGACTTTGGAACTTCTACCATTGCGCTTTACTTGAAGTCGTTTCTCCCGATCCAGGTCGGCGATACGTTCAAGATCCAACCAGCTTGCGACAAGAGTATCTCGACCTGCGCAAACGTCTGGAACAACGCGGTCAACTTTCAGGCCGAGCCGAATGTTCCTGGCGACGATGCCTTGCTGAACTACCCCGACTACCACGCGGCACACAGCTAGATGGGCGGCTTTCTAGGATTCCTCGGCTCGATCTGGTCATCCCTCGGAACGGCAGGGCAGTCTATTCTCAAGTTCGGAGCGATGGTCGCGCTCGACGCGATCGCCGCGCTCATGGGCGGACGGAGCCAGCATGGTCCGCAACTCAAAAACAAGACCATCGCGAGCTCGACCTATGGTCATCCTCTTCCTCGTGCGCGCGGCACAGT
>Ga0247693_1000135_pt1 | contig 13343 bp, 13 predicted proteins | sample CNK34_metaG_FD_182712 | JGI IMG/M metagenome (GOLD analysis project Ga0247693, IMG submission 182712) | Soil microbial communities from Purdue University Martell Research Forest, Indiana, United States - CNK34 | ecosystem: Environmental > Terrestrial > Soil > Temperate forest > Bulk soil... | reverse complement strand
CGCTGACGATCCCCCACGTCTCACGTCCGGCCGAGATGGTGCGCCAGGCGCTCGAGCTCGCGCCGGTGTCGAAGCTGCTCTACGCCTCGGACGCCGCGCGGACGCCCGAGCTCTACTACCTCGCGGCACGGTGGTGGCGTGAGGCGCTGGACGAGGTGCTGCCCGAGCTGCTCGGCGACGACGAGGCAGAGCACGCGACGCGCATGATCCTGCGGGAAAACGCGCTCGTCCTCTACGCGTAGCTCCGGATGCCGACGCGGTGCGCGATACCGAGACTCGGGGCATGGACGACTTCGAGCTCGACACGCTGGCGTTCAAGTGGCGAGGCGCGCTGGACGTCGCCGCGAGCAGCCTCGACGAGCTGAGCGGCAGCCGGCACGCGCTTCGCCTCTCGTCGGCCGAGCTGCGCTCGAGAGTGGCCAGCCTCGACCGCGAGCGAGACACGACCGAGCTCGATCTCGGACGACTAGCTGCGGCGACGCACACGCAGCTCCATCAGCACATGCGAGGCGTCGCGCTCGCGGCGCCAACCGGCTCGGAAAGGAGAGCGCCATGCAGACCATCTTGATCGCAACCGACGGCTCGCCCTCGGCCCGCGAGGCTGTCGAGTTCGGGCTCGACCTGGCGGACGAGCACGACTCCGCCGTGACGTTCGTCACCGTCGTTCCATCGGTGGACATCGCGCCGACGAGCGGCTTTGGGATGACCGCGGCGGTGCCGCACCACCTGCGCGAGGAAGACGAGGAGCCACTCGAGGAGGCCCTCGAGCTCGCCGAGCAGGCGGGCATCAAGGCGCACCGCAGGCTGCTGCGTGGCGACGCGGTCGACGAGATCGTCGCGTACGCGGACCTGATCGACGCCGACCTGATCGTCGTCGGCTCCCGCGGCCACGGCGCGCTCGCGAGCGCGCTGCTCGGCAGCGTCTCGCGCGGGATCCTGCGAGAGGCGCGCCGGCCCGTGCTCGTCGTTCGCGGGCTCGCCGCACGCGCACAGGCAGTCGCCGTCTAGCGGAAAACCCGCAACGCGAGCCGGGATCGCCCGCACCAGGATCCCGGCTCGCTACCGATGGCGCCGCGACGGACTCCTTCGACACTCCGGCTACAGGTCGCAGGCACAGAGGAAGCGACCGCGACGGAAGGAGAGAACGATGAGAAAGTTCTTCGAGATCGGCGGAGTGGTCGCCGGCGCGGTCCTGATCGCCTTCGGCATCGCGGCGATCGTGATGGGCATGAACGGTCGCTCGACGGTGAGCGACTCCCTCAAGCAGGAGCAGATCACCGGCACGCCCGACATGACGCCGACGGCGATCGCCGGCGAGGTCACGGCGGCGAAGCAGGCGCAGTCGAAGCTGTTCTCGCAGCTGAAGGCGGCAGGCTCCAACATGACGGCGTCGCCGATCGAGACTCCCACCTGCTCGGTCGCCAACAAGCTCGTCGACACCGGCTCCGAGGCGCGGTGCTTCGCGAAGTACATGCGGATCCACACGTTCGGCGCCACGTCGGGCCTGACGTACTCCCAGATGGGCCGGTATGTCGCCAAGCCCAACACGCCGCTGCAGTCCACTGACGGCCTGGGGGCCACGAATGACCCCAAGTACGCCGTCACGGACCCGAAGACGCAGCAGCCGGTCAGCAACGGCCGCCGCGACATCTGGGTCACCTACACGGCGCTGACGACAGCGCTCAACACGAGCTACTTCGCCACGCAGATGGCGCTCTTCGGAGTCGTCATCGGGATCGCCCTGCTCCTCGCGGGCATCGGCTTCGAGATCCTCGCGATCGGCGGAGCGCTCGAGAGCCCCAAAGCAGCGTTCGGCCTCCAGCGCGGCGCCAAGCACGGTGGAGTCGCCGCGAAGGCATAAAGCTCCTCCGTCGCACAGGGAAGGGCCGCCTCCGCGCGGCCCTTCTCATTCCTCCAGCAGCCCCCGGTCGAGCGCGTAGCGGACGAGTTCGGCGCGGCTCGAGAGCCTGAGCTTCTGCATGATGTGCGCGCGGTGCGTCTCGGCCGTGCGCACCGAGATGAAGAGCTGCTTGGCGATCTCCTGGTTGGTGTGGCCGAGCGCCAGCAGCCGCAGCACCTCGCTCTCGCGCTCCGAGAGCGGGTCCTCCTCGGCCCGCTTCCGCTCCTCGGTCTCGGCGGCAACCAGCCGGGCGCCGAGCTCGGGATGCACATAGCGCCCGCCGCCGGCCACCTCGCGCACTGCGGTGACGACCTCGCTGTCGGCCGCCTCCTTGAGCACGTAGCCGCTCGCGCCGGCGGCGAACGCCTCGCGCACGTACTGCGGGTCGTCCTGCATCGAGAGCACGAGGATCTTCACCTCCGGGTGCTCGTGCAGCAGCGTCGGGATCGCCTCGAGCCCGCTCTGCTCCGGCATGACGACGTCGAGCAGGATCACGTCCGGCTTCGTCGCGCGCGCCTCGAAGATCGCCTCGCGCGCCGTGCCCGCCTCACCGACCGGCTCGAGGTCGTCCTCCGCCTCGAGCACGAGCCGGAGGCCCGAGCGGACGACCGCGTGGTCGTCGACGATCAGGATTCGAGTCGCTACGCGGGCACCTCCACTGCGATCGTCGTGCCGCTCGTCGCGCTCGACTCGACGACGAGCGAGCCGTCGAGCAGCTCGATCCGCTCGCGCATGCCGATCAGGCCGATGCCGCCGTCGGCCGTTGCAGGGTCGAACCCGGTGCCGTCGTCCTCGATCACGGCCTTGATCCTGTCACCGGCGCGGGTCACCAGCACGCTGACCCGCTGTGCGCGCGCGTGCTTGACGACGTTCGTGAGCGCCTCTTGGACGATCCGGAAGATCGCCGTCTCGACCTCCACCGGCAGCCGCTCGGTGATCGTGCTCGCCTCGAGGTCGACCGCGATCCCGGTGTGCTCGGCGAACCCCTGCGTCAGCCGCTCGAGCGCGGGGACGAGACCGAAGTCGTCGAGCACCTTGGGCCGCAGCTCGACGGCGAGGCGGCGGACGTCCTGCAGCGTGGCGACGACGAGCTCGCGCACCGCATGCAGGGCCTCCGGCGACTCCGTGCCTTCGAGCTGCTTCAGGCCGAGCAGGATCGAGGTCAGGGCCTGTCCGGTCTCGTCGTGCAGCTCGCGCGCCAGCCGCTGCCGCTCGAGCTCCTGCGCCGCGACGATCCGCCGCAGCGTGTCGCGCGCGACGCGCTCGGAGAGCTCCACCGCGACTGCCGCCCGGGCCGCGAAGGTCTCGGCCAGGCGCACGTCGTCCTCGCTGAAGCGGGCGTCCGGCGCGGTCAGCTTGTCGTAGGCGGTGATCACGCCGATCGGACGGTTGTCGACGACGAGCGGCACCCAGATCCCGGCGCGGGCGCCGAAGCGGCGGGTGAAGCCCCGGTGCACCTCCGGGTCGTCGACCACGGCGTCGATGCGTTCGCTCCGCCCTCGCTCGAGCACGCGGCCGGCCTTGGTCTCGGCCAGTGACATCGTCGAGCCGACGAGCTCGTCCGCGCCCTCGCCGGCGGCCGTGACGATGCGCAGGTCGTCCTCGCCGGCCGGCAGCGCGACCGTGACGACCCGCGCGTCGAGCAGCTCGAGCAGGCGGCGCGCGACGAGGTCGAGCAGGACGTGAAGGTCCGTCTCGCGCGAGAGCGCGCCGCTGACCTCGATCAGCGACTCGAGCTGCCGCGACCAGCGCGTCGCCGACTCGTACAGTCGGGCGTTCTCGATCGCGACCGCCGCTTGCGAGGCCAGCAGCTCGACGAGCGCCTGGTCCTCGTCGCTGAAGTCGGACCCGTCCTCCTTCTCGGTCAGGTAGAGGTTGCCGTAGGCGACACCGCGCAGCAGCACGGGCACGCCGAGGAACGAGCTCATCGGCGGGTGGCGCGGCGGGAAGCCGACCGAGCGCGGGTCGTCCGAGATCGCATGCAGCCGCAAGGGCCGCGCGTCGGTGATGAGCGCGCCGAGGATCCCGCGGCCGTGCGGCGGGTCGCCGATCGCGGCGCGCGTCTCGTCGTCGACGCCGAAGGTGATGAAGCGCTCGAGGTGCGAGCCGGACGGGTCGATCACGCCGAGCGCCGCGTAGCGTGCGCCGGTCAGCTCGGCCGCGAGCTCGGTCAGACGCTGCAGCAGGCTGTCGAGCGAGAGCTCGGATGCGAGGGCCATCCCCGCTTCCAGCAAGGCGCGCAGCCGGGGCTCGCTCGGCGTCGCCGACTCCACGCGTCCAGCGTACTGCGGGAAAGCCGAAGTCAGGCTCGGTACGGCCGCTGATGCCCTCCGGCGCCGCGCGCGCGAGGCTCAGGGCGAGCGAAAGGAGGAGCCATGAAAGCGCTCGTCTACCACGGGCCCGGCGAGCGGTCGTGGGACTCGGTCCCGGACCCGGCAATCCAGGAGCCGACGGACGCGATCGTCCGCATCGACTCGTCCACCATCTGCGGCACCGACCTGCACATCCTCAAGGGGGACGTCCCCGAGGTGCAGCCCGGCACCGTCCTCGGCCACGAGGCCGTCGGCACGGTCGTCGAGGTCGGCGACGCCGTCACCACCCTCGTCCCCGGTGACCGCGTGCTCGTTTCGTGCATCACCTCGTGTGGCCGCTGCCGGTTCTGCAAGGAGGGCCGCTACGGCCTCTGCACCGGCGGGGGCGGCTGGATCTTCGGCCACCTGATCGACGGCCTCCAGGCCGAGCTCGCGCGGGTGCCGTTCGCGGACACCTCCGTCTACACGATCCCTGCCGAGCTGAGCGACGAGCAGGTGCTGTTCCTCGCCGACATCCTCCCGACCGCGTTCGAGGTCGGGGTGCTGAACGGCGGCGTGCAGCCCGGCGACACCGTCGCGATCGTCGGCGCCGGCCCGATCGGGCTCGCCGCGATCCTGACGTCGAAGCTGTTCACGCCCGGCCGGATCGTCGCGATCGATCCCGCGGCTCCGCGGCGCCAGAAGGCGCTCGAGTTCGGGGCCGACCTCGCGATCGACAACAGCGCAGACGACGCGGTCGAGCGCGTGATGCACCTCACCGGCGGGCTCGGCGCGGACGTGGCGATCGAGGCGGTCGGCGTCCCCGAGACGTTCGAGCTCTGCGCCGACCTCGTCCGCCCCGGCGGCCATGTCGCCAACGTCGGCGTGCACGGCCACCCGGCGACGCTCCACCTCGAGAAGCTGTGGATCCGGGACGTGACGATCATGACCGGCCTCGTCGACACCTTCTCGACGCCGAGGCTGCTGGAGCTGATCTCGAACGGTCGGCTCGACGCGACGCCGTTCGCGACGCATCGCTTCCCGCTCGGTGAGACCATGGCGGCATACGACACCTTCGCCGCAGCCGCCGAGACCAACGCGCTGAAGGTCGTGCTCGAGGCCGAGCCGGCCGTGCTGGAGGTCGCCGAGCGTGAGGGAGCCGCCGTTGCTTAGCGTCGGAGGGCAGGCAGTCGGAGCGGTCGACGTCATCCTCAAGGACGGCGGCACGCTCCGGCTGCGGCCCCCGGCCGCCGACGACGCCGAAGCCGTGCTCGCGTTCTTGCAGGGCCTCTCGGAGCGCACGCTGTACATGCGCTTCCACGGCATCCGGCGCGTGGACGAGTCGCTCGTCGACCCGATCGTCGACCCCGACTGGGTCGAGCGCGGCGCGCTCGCCGGGTGGCTCGGCGACCGCGTCGTCGGGATCGCCAACTACGTTCGACTGCGAGACCCGGCGGTCGCCGAGGCGGCCTTCCTGGTCGCCGACGAGGAGCAGGGCCGCGGCATCGGCACGCGCCTGCTCGAGCAGCTCGCGGCGCGGGCGGCAGAGACCGGAATCACGCGCTTCGTCGCCGAGGTGCTGGCCGAGAACCGGCAGATGCTGAGCGTCTTCACGGGCGCGGGCTTCGACGTCGTCCGCGAGCTCGAGCACGGCGAGGTCGAGGTCAGCTTTCCGATCGCCTCGACCGAGACCTTCCAGGCGCGCGTCGAGGAGCGCGACCACGTCGCCGTCGCCGCCTCGCTGCGGCCGTTCTTCGAGCCGACGAGCGTGGCCGTGATCGGCGCCTCGCGCCGGCGCGGGTCGATCGGGGGCGAGCTCTTCCGCAACGTGCTCGAGGCGGACTTCGACGGCGCGGCCTACCCGGTCAACCGCGGCGGCGAGCCCGTTGCCGGCGTTCGCGGGTACGGGTCGATCTCCGACATCCCCGATCCGATCGAGCTTGCAGTGATCTGCGTGCCCGGCCCGCGCGTGCTCGAGGCGGCCGAGGAGGCGCTGGCCAAAGGCGTGAACGCGCTGTGCGTGATCTCGTCTGGCTTCGCCGAGATTGGCGCCGAGGGACGCAAGAGGCAGGAGCAGCTGCTCGCGCTCGTCCGTGCGCACGGCGCTCGCCTGCTCGGGCCGAACTGCCTCGGCATCGCCTCGACCAAGCCGAAGCTGAACGCGACCTTCGCGCCGAGGGCGCTGCCCGCCGGGCGCATCGGCTTCTCGTCGCAGTCGGGCGCGCTCGGGCTTGCACTGCTCGAGCAGAGCTCGGCGCGGCTCGGCTTCTCGGCCTTCGTCTCGATCGGGAACAAGGCCGACGTCTCCTCGAATGACCTGCTCGAGTGGTGGGAGGACGACCCGGAGACCGACGTCGTGCTGCTCTACCTCGAGTCGTTCGGCAACCCGCGGAAGTTCGCGCGGCTCTCGCGGCGGATCGCCCGGCGGAAGCCGATTCTCGCGCTCAAGGCCGGCGCGACGGCGGCGGGCGCCAGGGCTGCGAGCTCGCACACGGCGGCTCTGGCCGGGTCGGAGGCCGCGGTCGACGCGCTCTTTCACCAGGCTGGCGTGCTGCGCGCACGGACGCTCGAGGAGCTAGTCGACGTCGCCGGGCTCCTTTCGAGCCAACCGCTCCCACGCGGCCGACGCGTCGGCGTGCTGACGAACGCGGGCGGGCTCGGCATCCTGTGCGCCGACGCTTGCGAGGGGGCCGGGCTCGAGCTGCCAGAGCTCGCCGACGAGACCCGCGCCGCGCTGGCCGAGGTGCTGCCCGGCGACGGCAGCGTCGCGAACCCGATCGACATGCTCGGCTCCGCGACCGGCCCGACGTACGAGCAGGCGATCCCGCCGCTGCTGGCCGACCCGCGGCTCGACGCGCTGATCGTGCTGTTCGTCCCGCCGGTCGTTGCCGGTGCGCCCGAGGTGGCGGCGGCGATCCGGCGCGCGGTCGAGTCGATGCACACCGACAAGCCGGTCCTCGCGGCGGTGATGAGTGCCGAGGGCACGCCGCTCGAGCTGCTCGAGTCGGGCGTTGCAAGCTTCGCCTACCCGGAGTCCGCGGCCCGGGCGCTCGGGCTCGCCGCCTACCGCGCCGAGTGGCTGCGCCGGCCCGCGGGCACCGTGCCCGAGCTCGGCGGGATCGACCGCGAGGCCGCCGGGTCGGTCGTCGAGGCCGCCGGCGAGGGCTGGCTCGAGCCCGCGCAGGCTCGTGTGTTGCTCGAGGCGTACGGCATTCCGCTCGTGGCCGAGCGGACGGCGGCGCACGCCGACGAGGCCGTCGCCGCGGCGGCTGCGATCGGATATCCGGTGGTGGTCAAGACGGCGGCCGCGGGCGCGCACAAGACCGAGACCGGCGGGGTCGCGCTCGACCTCGGCGACGAGGAGCAGGTGCGAGAGGCGGTCGAGCGGATCGGCGCCCCGGTGATCGTCCAGGAGTACCTCGACGGTGGCACCGAGCTGCTCGCCGGCGCGGTGCAGGACCCGGTCTTCGGGCCGCTCGTCGCCTTCGGCGCCGGAGGCGTCTTCGCGGAGCTGATCGGCGACGCCACCTTCCGGATCGCGCCGCTCACGGACGTCGACGCCGAGGAACTCGTCACCGGCGGCAAGGCCGGGCGCCTCGTCGCCGGGTTCCGCGGCGCGCCCGCCGCCGACCGGGCCGCGCTGGAGGACCTCGTCCACCGGCTCGGCCGACTTGCGGAAGACTTCCCCGAGGTGAGCGAGCTCGACCTCAACCCGGTGATCGCCGGGCGCGACGGCTGCGTCGCGGTCGACGCGCGGGCGCGCGTTGGCATCCCTCCGAGCGAGCGGGCGCTCAAGAGTTGGTGAGCTCCGAGCTCGAACGGATCGACGCCTTCTGGCGCACCGCGAACTACCTCTCGGTCGGCCAGATCTACCTGCTCGACAACCCGCTGCTACGCGAGCCGCTGCGCGCCGAGCACGTCAAGCCGCGGCTGCTCGGCCACTTCGGGACGGTGCCCGGGCTGAACCTGGTCTATGCGCACATGAATCGCGCCATCCGCGCCCGCGACCTCGACGCGATCTCCATCTGCGGCCCCGGGCACGGCGGCCCGGGCGTTGTCGCATGCGCGTACCTCGAAGGCACCTACACCGAGCTCTATCCGCACGTCACGCTCGACGAGCCGGGCCTGAAGGCGCTCTTCCGCCAGTTCTCGTTCCCCGGCGGCATCCCGAGCCACGCCGCGCCCGAGACGCCGGGCTCGATCCACGAGGGCGGCGAGCTCGGCTACTCGCTCGCGCACGCCTACGGCGCGGCGTTCGACAACCCCGGGCTGACGGTCTGCTGCGTCGTCGGCGACGGCGAGGCCGAGACCGGCCCGCTCGCCACGAGCTGGCACTCGAACAAGTTCCTGAACCCCGAGACGGACGGCGCCGTTCTCCCGATCCTGCATCTGAACGGCTACAAGATCGCGAACCCGACGGTGCTCGCCCGGATCCCGGAGCGCGAGCTGGTTGCGCTGATGGAGGGCTGCGGCTACGAGCCGATCCTCGTCACCGGCGGCTTCGACGGCGAGGACCCGCTGCGCGTGCACGAGCGCTTCGCGGCGGGGCTCGACGAGGCGCTGGACGGGATCGCCGCGGTGAAGGGCGGCGCGGGCGGCAAGTGGCCGATGATCGTGCTGCGCACGCCGAAGGGCTGGACGGGCCCGAAGGAGGTCGACGGCAAGCCGGTCGAGAACAGCTGGCGGTCGCACCAGGTGCCGATCGTCGACCCGCGCCAGAACGCTGATCACCTGCGCTTGCTCGAGGAGTGGATGCGCTCCTACCGACCCGAGGAGCTGTTCACCGACGACGGCGCCCCGCTGCCGGAGCTGCTCGAGCTGCCGCCGGAGGGCGACCGGCGGATGAGCGCGAGCCCGCACGCAAACGGCGGCTCGCTGCTGCGAGACCTGCTGCTGCCCGACTTCCGCGACTACGCGGTCGAGGTCGACCAGCCGGGCACGACCTTCAGCGAGGCGACGCGCGTGCTCGGCGGGTTCCTGCGCGACGTGGTCGAGCGCAACCCCGACAACTTCCGCGTGTTCGGGCCGGACGAGACCGCCTCGAATCGCCTCGCCGACGTCTTCGCCGCGACCTCGCGCCAGTGGGAGGCCGAGATCCTGCCGACGGACGAGGACCTCGCCCCGCAGGGACAGGCGATCGAGGTGCTGAGCGAACACCTCTGCCAGGGCTGGCTCGAGGGCTACCTGCTCACCGGCAGGCACGGCCTTTTCAACTGCTACGAGGCCTTCATCCACATCGTCGACTCGATGTTCAACCAGCACGCGAAGTGGCTGAAGGTGACGCGGAAGATCCCGTGGCGCCGCCCGATCGGGTCCCTCAACTACCTGCTCTCGTCGCACGTCTGGCGCCAGGACCACAACGGCTTCTCGCACCAGGACCCAGGCTTCATCGACCACGTCGTCAACAAGAAGGCCGACGTGATCCGCGTCTACCTGCCGCCGGACGCGAACTGCCTGCTGTCGGTCGGCGACCACTGCCTGCGCAGCCGCAACTACGTGAACGTGATCGTCGCGGGCAAGCAGCCGGCGCTGAACTACCTCTCGATGGACGACGCGATCGTCCACTGCACGCGCGGGATCGGGATCTGGGAGTGGGCCTCGAACGACGCCGGCGCCGAGCCCGACGTCGTGCTTGCGTGCTGCGGCGACATCCCGACGCTGGAGACGCTCGCCGCCACGGCACTGCTGCGCGAGCGCCTGCCCGACCTGAAAGTGCGGGTCGTCAACGTCGTCGACCTGATGCGCCTGCAGCAGGAGACCGAGCACCCGCACGGGTTGCCCGAGAGCGAGTTCGACGCCATCTTCACCACCGACCGGCCGGTCGTCTTCGCCTACCACGGCTACCCGTGGCTGATCACCGACTCACCTACCGGCGCCGTAACCACGACAACCTGCACGTGCGCGGCTACAAGGAAGAGGGCACCACGACGACGCCGTTCGACATGGTCATGCTCAACGACCTCGACCGCTTCCACCTCGCGATCGACGTGCTCGACCGGGTGCCCCGCCTCGCGAACACCTGCGGTCCGCTGCGCCAGGAGCTCGATGACCGCCGCCTGCGCGCCCGTGCGTACACGCGCGAGCACGGGGAGGACGACCCCGAGATCGCCGGCTGGACGTGGCCCGGCTGAACCTGCTGGTCGTCAACGCCGGGTCGACGTCGCTGAAGCTGTCGGTCGTGGGCGAGGACGACTCGACCGCGCCGGTGGCCTCCGTTGCCGAGGCGCCCGAGGTGGACGGCGTCGTCCACCGGGTCGTGCACGGTGGGCCGCACCTGCGCGAGCCGCTCGTGATCGACGACGGGGTGCGCGCGGAGCTCGACCGCGCGACGGAGCTGGCGCCGCTGCACAACCGGCCTGCGCTGAAGGCGATCGACGAGGCCCGTGCCGAGCTCCCCGGCGTTCCACACGTCGCGGTCTTCGACACCGCCTTCCACGCGACGATCCCCGAGGCGGCCTCGACGTACGCGATTCCGCGCCGATGGCGCGAGGAGCACGGGATCCGCCGGTACGGCTTCCACGGCCTCTCGGTCGAGTGGTCGGCGGAGCGCGTGCCGGTGCCGCGCCTGGTCGTGTGCCACCTGGGGGGCGGCTGCTCGGTGACGGCCGTGCTGGACGGCGGGTCGGTGGACACGACGATGGGCTTCACGCCGGTCGAGGGCGTGCCGATGGCCACGCGGCCGGGGTCGATCGATCCCGAGATCCTGCTCTACCTGCTCCGCCGCGGAGCCGAGACCCCCGAGTCGCTCGAACAGGCGCTTCAGCACGAGTCCGGGCTGCTCGCGCTCGGCGGCACGACCCGGGTCGAGGAGCTGGAGGCCTTGCGCGAGCCCGGGGCGGGGCTCGCGTTGGTCGTCTTCTGCTACCGGGTCACCGCCTCGGTCGCCGCGATGGCTGCGGCGCTTGGCGGGCTGGACGCGCTCGTCTTCACCGGTGGAATCGGCGAGGGATCTGCTGGCGTCCGCGACTGGGTGTGCTCACGGCTCGCCTTTCTCGGGGTCCTGCTCGACGAGGACGCGAACGACGGCGCGGAGCCCGACCTCGACGTCGCGGCGGCCGACTCGCCCGTTCGGATCTGGGTCGTGCACGCTCGCGAGGACGTGGTTGCCGCCCGCGCCGCGCGGCCGCTGCTCTAGTCGAGCGTCAGCTTGGCGATGTGCTCGGTGAGCTCGGCGATCACGCCCGCCTGCGCGACGGCCGAGACGACGACCGGCTCGCGGCCGCACTGCTCGAGCACGAGGGTCGGGTGGCCGTTCAGCCGCTCGGACGGCGAGCGCCCGACGTGGAGGCCGTCGAGGTCGTCGTACGGGATCTCGAGCGCGACGTGCTCCTCGCCCGTGACGCCGTCGAGCCGCAGGACGCGCGGCAGCAGCTCGAGCTTGCCCCGAGCGAGCGGCTCCTCGCCGACCCGCCAGACCACGCCGTAGCTCGTCCTCATGCCCGAAGTGTCGCTTCGCGCGGTCGCGGCGGCATCAGCACGCGCGCGGACTCGGCCGTGCGGGAAAGCCGCAGCTCCCTCGAAGCGGGGTCCGGCCGGGCGGCGACGGCGCCGACGTGCCTACGAGCTGGCGCGCAGCAGGTCCGCGGCGGTGCCAATCGCGATCAGGGGCGCCGCCGCGGGCCGCAACCACCGCAGCGTCGCGACGAGCTGCGGCAGCGGCAGGCTCACGCAGCCGAGCGTCGGACGGCCGGTGCTCACGTGGAAGAAGATCCCGGAGCCGCGGCCGGGCACGACCGGGCTCGTGTTGTAGGCGATCACCGCCAGGTGCTGATAGGCCGTCGGCGAGCGCGACATGTCCTCGCTGGTCGTGCGGAACGGCGGCCGCGACCCGCAGGGCACGTGGCGGAAGCGGTTGTAGTACGGCGAGGCCGGGTCCTCGACCCACCAGTCGCCGCAGACGACGCGGTGGTAGCGGTAGCGGACGCCCGGGCTCGGCGAGAGGCCGTACATCGTCGGCAGGAAGCCGAAGATGCCGGTCGGCGTGCGGCGGTCGCCCTCGCGCTTGGCCGGCGAGGTGCCGTTGCCGCCGAGCCACGCCGGCCACGGCCCGGCCGATTGGCGCCAGCAGCCGGCGCGCCTCGTCCAGAGTCGCAGCGTCCCCTGCGTCGACGCGCGCCTGGGCGCGACGACCGTGATCAGCTGCGCCGCGCTGCCCGTGTCCAGCCTCGCCGCGAAGGTCGGCGCACACGCGGTCGAGGTCGTGGCGCCGGAGGAGACGGAGACCCCGGCGGCCAGGACGGCAAGCGTGAGCACGAGCAGCTTCACGGGCCTGCAGACTACGGACGATGGCCGTCGTCTTGCTCGCCGCGCTCGCGCTCCAGGCGCCGCCGTTCGGCCACACCGTCGCGCCCGTGACGGCGGCCCAGCTGCCGCATTCCTGGCACGCGGGCTGCCCGGTCTCGCCGGCCCAGCTGCGGCGCCTGCGGCTGACCTACTGGGGATTCGACGGCCGGGCGCACACCGGCACGCTGGTCGTGAACGCCCGCGCTGTCTCGCCGCTCACGAGCGTCTTCTCCCGCCTCTACGCCGCGCGCTTCCCGATCCGGCGCATGCGGACGATCGACGCGTACGGCGGCAGTGACGAGCGCTCGCTCGACGCCGACAACACCGCCGCGTTCAACTGCCGCTACGCGGTCGCGTCGGGGCCGAAGCACTGGTCGGTGCACGCCTACGGGCTCGCGGTCGACGTGAACCCGGTCGAGAACCCGTACCTCGAAGCCGGCCGCGTCCACCCGCGAGCGGGGCGCGCCTACCTCGACCGCTCTCACTACCGCCGCGGGATGGCCGTTCGCGGCGGCCTGCTCGTGAATGCCTTCGCGTCAGTGGGCTGGCCGTGGGGCGGACGCTGGACCGGCTCGCCGGACTACCAGCACTTCTCGTCAACCGGCGGGTAGCCCCTTGAGCAGCCGCAACGCGATCCCGCGAAGCGTCTCGTCGCCGTAGGCCTGGCTGCCGTCGAGGTGGGTCAGGATCGCGACCGAGACGCGTTCGTCGCCGCGCGTCAGGAGTGCGACCTGGTGGTCGACCCACCCGGTACCGGAGCCCCAGCCGCCCTTGAAGTACAGCCGCCAGCCGATCGGCTTCACGCGCGCGATCCCCCAGCGCTGGGTCGGCGTGATCGAGTTCAGCAGGTGCATCGCATACGCGCGGTG
>Ga0247693_1000133_pt1 | contig 13648 bp, 9 predicted proteins | sample CNK34_metaG_FD_182712 | JGI IMG/M metagenome (GOLD analysis project Ga0247693, IMG submission 182712) | Soil microbial communities from Purdue University Martell Research Forest, Indiana, United States - CNK34 | ecosystem: Environmental > Terrestrial > Soil > Temperate forest > Bulk soil | place... | reverse complement strand
CAGATCCTTCATGTCGCGATAAGCGTTCGGCGCAGCGGGATGGTAGTAAAACATCAGCAGAATACCGGTGACGAACAGTACGATAAAGAGAAACAGTGAAATCGATCCGAGGTAATACGAAGCGCGAACGTGCAGCGACTTCTCGCGTACTTTAACCGGGAGAAAATGCAGAAAGAGATTGCCGAAGACCGCAAGGCTTCGCGTGCGATTTGTATTCGCGGGTCCGCGGCGGAAGATGGACTTCCACACCTTGCTGCTGCGCAATCTTTCCATCGCCCGGTGAACGGTCGTCGCCATCGTCTTCCTCAGACCTTCAGCACTTGCGCGGACTTGATCGTCTGCAGCTTGTCGACAAGCAACTCGCCGTCCGCCGTCAGCGAAAGGGCGAAGTGGGGCAATGGCCGCGGCGCCGGGCCTTCAATCTTCGTGCCATCTGCCTTGAACTTGCTCCCGTGACACGGGCACGCAATCATGTCCGCATCCGATTTCCATTGCGTGACGCAACCGAGGTGAGTGCACACCGCGGACACCGCATAAAATCCTTCCGGCATCCGCACAATATAAACCTGCTGTTCTTGCAGAAAAGTAACCGAATGAACGGGGTACAAATCCGGATTCCCCGCGCGAAATGTCGGTGACGGCTCAAACAATACGTTGGGCGAGAAAAATTGGTACGTCACGGCGGCTGAACCGAGCCCGGCAATTCCGAGCGCGCCCCATGTCAGTTCATTTAGAAAGTCCCGGCGTTTCATTTCACCAGCCGGCAAATTATGCTGTAGGCCTGTGGGATGAGGGGGATTTGCTGCGTCGCTCATGGGTGTAGCGCCACCTCCTGAATCTGAACCAATTGTGGATCTCGATCGAACACTTCAAATGCTTCCATCGTGATGGTATTGACCGGACACCTCTCCGCGCAAAGACCGCATCGGATGCAGATCGTTTCGTCCTTTACCATTACCGCTCCCACGCCCTCGGAGAGTGACTCCGGCGTAATGTGCAGCAGTTCATGTACGCGCGACTCCCCGGTTGCTGCCAATTGCTCGCGTGTGGCGCCGGAAAATTCAAATTGGCTTGCCGGCACCAGCGTCAGGCAATTCTCCGGACAAACGTCCACACAACCGCCGCACAAAATACATTCGCGGCCGTTCTCCTCGCTGCCTTCAAAAATCGTGTTGATCCAGCACTGTAAACAGCGGGAGGCTTCCCGCCTCGCTTGCTCCTCGGTATAACCCATTTCTACTTCCGCTACGCCGGTCCGCCGCTCCAGGGGAATCACCGGCACGCCGAGCCGTGAATATTCGTCGTATTCCTCCGCCATCTGGTGATGGTCGAGAACCGTGATCTGCACATATTTCGGCGCCGGCTTCCATTCCGCTCCGCGAATAAATTTATCGATCTGCTCCGCGGCTTTCTTCCCATCCGCAACCGCATTGATGATCAGTCGCGGACCAAACGCAATATCGCCCGCTGCGAAAATTCCGGGTGCTGTCGTCATGAGCGTCGCCGGATCGATTTTCACCGTCCCTTGACGCGTGGTCTCGATTCCATCCGACGGTTTGAGGAACGAAACGTCCGAAGCTTGCCCAATCGCCAAAATCACGCTCTCGCACGGAATCACCGTTTCCGTTCCCTCCGCAAAAGTCGGGCTGAATCGGTGTTGCGCGTCAAAAACAGAAGTGCAATGCTTCACTTCGAGGCCCGTCAGTTTGCCGTCTTTCCCGACGAACTTCGTCGGTCCAAACGATGGATGAATCTTTATTCCCTCCACCAGACCTTCTTCGATTTCTTCTTCCGCAGCGGGCATCTCGTTGCGCGATTCGAGGCACACCAGATGCACTTCGCGCGCGCCCATGCGCAGTGCCTGGCGCGAAACGTCCATAAACTCCTTCATCGCGACATCCATCTCGCTCGAAGTCAGTTCATTCGGCAGTGGCGCGCTCGCCTCCGCACCGGTAGCAAACTTTTGTTGCTCCCGCATCGCAGAGCGCGCCACGTCGATCGCGACGTTTCCGCCGCCGATGACTACCACCTGTTTGCCGACCTGGAAACGGTAGCCAAGATTGACGTTCAAAAGAAAATCGATGCCTTTCACGACGCCGTCGAGTTCATGCCCCGGCAAATTCAGCTCACGGCTGCGGTGCAAACCAAACGCCAGCAGCACCGCCTGGTAACCTTGCTCGCGCAAATCATCGAGTGAAAAGTCGCGCCCGAGCCGCGCGTTCAAGCGCAACTCCGGCCCCAGATCGAGAATCTCGCGAATCTGTGCCTGCAAGACGTCGCGGGGCAACCGGTATTCCGGTATGCCGAGATGCATCATCCCTCCCGGCACGCTGGCCGCTTCGAAAATCGTCACCGCATACCCGAGCAGTGCCAAATCGTGTGCGGCGGACATGCCTGCGGGACCCGACCCGATGATTGCGATCTTTTCCGGACGTGTAACACGTGGCTTCTCGGCAAAAACATCCACCGGATTCCGCGACTCCGGCCCGTGCCGTTCCGTGACAAACCGCTTCAACGCTCGAATCGAGATTGGCAAATCAAATTGCCCTCGCCGGCATGCCGATTCACACGGATGTCCGCATACGCGTCCGCAGATCGACGCAAAAGGATTTGGCACGCGGGCGTATCGGTACGCTTCCTCGTATCTACCCTCCGCGATCAAGGAAACGTACCGCCCGGCTTGCGTGTGGACCGGACACGCTTGCATGCAGGGAAAGTTCGACTCGAGCCACTCAAGATCGACGAGTTTTGTTCGGCTGTTCAAGAGTAGCCTCGAGCCCCTATGTGCCTTTACTTCTTCACAGTCAATTCGACCGTTGGCGTCGCGCCCGTAACGTCTACTGCCTGCGTCACCGGCTTCCCGTCTTCGCTCCATGTCTTCAGCGTGTATTTTCCTGCTGGAATATTCTTGATTTCAAAATTCCCGTCTTTGTCCGTCACTGCAAAGTACGGAGTCGGCACAACGACGACATAGCCCGACATTTCCGGGTGAACGTTGCACAGCAGTGAAGCCGTACCCAAATCGTTGAACTGAAACGGTTTCTTGTCACCTTTCGGCCAGGTGCCCATGTTATGCGAGAGCTTTTTGTTACCACTCACCGACGGCCAGTACACGTTGTGACCGACCGGATCGCTGTTCAGAAAGTCCACCGTCGTGCCTTGTTGTAGGGCTACCACGTGCGGAAGAAATGTCATCTTCCGTTGATCAATGACGATGTGCTCCTTTGGTGCGTCAAACTTCTTGTCTGGAATTACATCCACATACACGGCGATGTTTTCCGCCGTCTTGATTCCCTGCACGCTGACCTTGCCCTTGATTTCATTTGCCGTGCCGAGTCTCGCGATTGCCAGTGTGAAGCCCGCGAAGACGACAGCTTTTACTGCATGTTTCAATATACTCATGGATTTCCTCTCGTTTAATAATGAAATTACTGTCCACTCTGACCGCTCACTGCTTAGAACACGTAGTCAATTCCGGCTTGAAACGCATTTGGCCGGAAGAACTTCGTGGTGCTCGTCAGTGGGTCAATATATGGCTGGCCGAACGTGTACTGATATTCGCCCACCACTTTCACGTTAGCGCGCACCAGGACTTGGAATCCCGGACTGAAGCGATTCCGCGTGTGATACTGCGAGGCTGGCGTTCCGTTAACAAAGTCCGCGTGGGAATTTACCGCGTCATAGTGGAAAGTCCCGATCAACCACGGATAGAACCAATAATTAGCGCCGGCGAAGCCGCCCGCGAATGTGATCGCCGGTGCCGTAACTAGCGTCGATGGGGCGCCCGCCGTAAACAAATGATTGTCATCGCGCCCGTACATGCCGAGCCCGTACATCTCCAGCTTGCGATATTTGAACCGGATGTCGCCGCCTACGCGATAGAACGGCTCCTCCAGCGTCGCAAAACCAGGAAAGAGTTGCCCGTCCTGATTCTGTTGATTCTTGCCGTAGTAATAGAGAAAGCCGAGCCGCACCGAAGTGTGATCGCGCGGACCCGTCGGGCCTGCAGCCTGGATTGCATCCCGGCTTTCCGGATCGCGCTCCAGATTGAATTTCTGCGACAGACGGACGTAAACGTCTTTGGAACTCCGCGTCGGCGCGTCTGGATTGCTGCCGTTGGTGACCGAAACCGACCAGTTAAAGTTTCCGTTGTTTGGAGTGCCGCCAAATTCGATGCCGCGTTGTGGTTCTCCAAAAATGAAAGAATTGTTGGTCGTTCCCAGAGAACCCGCGATGTTTGCCTGTCCGTAAATGTCATAAGGAGAAAGATAGATTGAGCGCGCTTGCGTGAACGGCAAATCGAGCTCGAATTGCCCGAAGCGCACGTTCAACGAATTCTTGGGCAGTCCAAGTTTGTGCCCCAGGTCGTTGTACTTTATCCAGCCGTCGCCCAGGCCGCCGTCTGCGTTTGCTCCGCCAACGGAGACGTCATCATCAATCCAGAATGAGAAATTCTGGCCGAAACTGCCCGCGGCAATGATGGTGAACGTATTCGGCGCGAAAAGGTCCGTCCGTGGCGCGAATCCATTCTGCTGAACCACGCCCGGCGGCTGCTTCCGGTTGAGATTGAAATTCCCTTCATAACGGAACGCGATCGGTATCGTTCCCGGAATTTCTCCCGGATAGACCGCACCCGGAAACGCCTCTTTCTGCGCCTTCGAGCCCAGTAGCACCGGCGGCTCCTTCACGAAAACGTCGTCATCTTTCGGAAACTTGAACCCGTTCTTTTTAAAGGCTTCTCCGAAATCATTTAGTTCCGGAAAGTTGCTGTGGCAGGTCGTGCAGGAGGTTTGATACTTCCGCGAAAACGCTGGAATCGCCGAACTCTTCTGCACATTGGCCAGAGCGAACCCCAGCACAATCACGACCGACATCACCGCAGCGAACAAACTGATATCTCGAGCCGTCCCTTTGATGCCCATCACGCCTCCCCTACAGGATCAGATGTCTGCCAGTACCGTTCCGAATAGGACTTTGTGGTTGCCGGTCACAAGGATGGCGGACCGAGCAATCCGATTCGGTGCCTAACGTCACACGCGTGTGTGACGAGCGTCACATCAGGGGAGGCTGACGCGCCAATCCGTCTAACTCGCGCGCAAACGAAAACTAGTGCTGGTGGGGACACCACTTCTGCGGTTTGCGCTCACCGCAGATCACCTGAGCGGCTCCGATGCGCCGCAGGCTCTTGGTGCGGTAGGATAATCAGCGGTGTAAGCTAAGACGGCGCATAGAACCGCTGACACTCGTACGGTGCTACGGGGGATTGCATGATGTTCAGGCGGTGCGGTCAAGAAAATCGGTTTCTGGTCAACAAGGGAAACCCGGCCCTGGCTGCTGGTTGCTTAGCAATCGCCCTCATCATCGCTGCTATTCCGGCAAAAGCGGCACCCGACCCCCAATCCGACGCCAAGAATTCCAAGATTTCCTTCAACGATACGATCCAACCGATTTTGTCGGAAAACTGTTACGCATGCCACGGTCCGGATCCGGGCGCAAGAAAAGCGGGCCTCCGCCTCGATCGCGGAGAGTTTGCTTACGCGCCTCATCAGGATGCCCACGACAAATTTGGACCAGCAATCATCCCTGGCAATCCAGACAAGAGTCCGCTGGTCCGAAGGATCGAAACAAAAAATAGCAAAGATCGCATGCCGCCGCCGGAAGCACACAAGACGTTAAAGCCGGAACAGATCGCGCTCCTGCGGGATTGGGTGAAGCAAGGTGCGCCGTATGAGGAGCTCTGGTCGTTTCTTCCACCAAAGCATCAGGCCGTTCCAGCCGTAAAAAATGACGCGTGGGTTCGCAACGCCATAGATAATTTTGTGCTGGCCGGGCTCGAAAAAGAAGGATTGCAGCCTTCTCCCGAGGCGGATCGCCGCACGCTGATCCGGCGCGCTACTTACGACCTGACGGGATTGCCACCGACGCCGGAAGAAGTCGAAGAATTTGTGGCGGACGCTTCGCCCAACGCCTATGAAAAAGTCGTGGATCGCTTGCTGGCAAGTCCCCGCTACGGGGAGCACCGTGCTCACTACTGGCTCGACGTTGCCCGCTATGGCGATACGCACGGACTTCATCTCGACAATTTTCGCAGTATTTGGCCCTACCGTGACTACGTCATTCGCGCCTTCAACCAGAACAAACCGTTTGACCGGTTCGTCCGCGAACAACTTGCCGGCGATATGCTCCCTGCAAAAACTCTCGACACTGTAATCGCATCGGCTTACCTGCGCGCAGGCATCAGCAGCGGCGAAGGCGGCACGCTCATTGAAGAATTGCGCGTCAACAACAAGCGCGAACGGACCGAGGCGTATGGCGCTGCATTTTTGGGATTAACCGTCGGCTGCGCAAACTGCCACGACCACAAATTTGATCCCATCACGCAGAAGGATTTCTATCGCTTGACCGCTTTTTTCAATAATTTGACGGAAATCCCTTCGAACGACGACCGCAACGATTGGCCACCGTTTCTACGACTCCCTAAACCCGAAACCCGTGAAGCGTACGAGCAAACCCTGGCAAAGCGCTCGGACCTCGAACGGCAACTTGCTGAGCGCCGTGACCATGCGCGCGACCTGATTGCCGCGTGGGTTGGCGGAACCGCGCAATTGCCAAAGGCGATCCCAGTCAGTTCGGAATCCCTCGTCAGAAGACTCCGCTTTGATGAACAAACTGGCTCAACGTTTGTTGATTCGGCGTCCGGTGCAGCGAAGGAAAATGTCACGGCAACGGTCGCCCCCGTCATCTGGGGCGAAGGCACCTGGCTCTGGCCTTATATGCGGATGGATATTGGCACGCTGCTCGAAGTTCCGGATCTCGGTCAAGTCGAACCGACGCAGGCCTTCAGCGTGGCAACATGGGTGCGCCCGCATTTGCGCCCGCTCGAGTCAAAGGACGAGGAGAAGCCCGCCGGCGTCATTTTGTCGGCCGCCGATGCAGGGCAAAATCAACGCGGCTGGCAGCTAAACGTCGCCAAAGGCAAGCTTCAGTTCCTCCTCGCCCACACCGCGCCGGACAACGCCATCGCGGTGGAAACGAAAGAAAAAGTCCTCATCGAAGGCCGATGGAATCACATGCTTGCCACCTACGACGGCTCGGGCAAAGCCGCTGGCGTCACCCTTTATATGGACGGACATCGCCAGGAACTAGTCGTCGTCAAAGATGCTCTTCAAGGAACCACGCGCACCAGCGCTCCGCTGGAATTCGGTCGCATCTATCCCGATTTAAATCCCTTGCGCCAATCTGCATTTCAGGATTTCCGCTTTTATTTGCGCAAGCTTTCGGAAGAAGAGGCGACCCGCCTTCCCGTCGAAGACTACGTCACGGAGGTCGTCCAAAAACCGCTTTCGACCTGGTCCGAAGACGAATTTCACACCGTCAGCGATTTTTATTTCGCGCAACGCGACGAAACCTCTCGCCAGCTCAAGGCTCAAATTGCTCCGCTAGACGAAGAGCTCGACCGGCTTTCGAAAGATGGCGCCATCGCGCTCGTAAGTGAAGAAGGACCGGGCCTTGCCTACGCCGATGTCCTCCATCGCGGTGCGTTTGGTTCCCGGACCGAACGCGTGCGGCCCAGCGTTCCTCACTTTTTGCCGCCCATGCCCGCTGGTGCGCCTCTCGACCGCCGAGGTTTGGCGGAGTGGACCGTCAGCGAATCGAATCCTTTGACGGCGCGCGTAACGGTCAATCGCATGTGGGCTGAACTTTTTGGAGCGGGGCTCGTCGAAACGACCGAAGATTTCGGAGTCATGGGCGGACGGCCCAGCCATCCCGAATTGCTCGATTGGCTCGCCCTCGATTTTCGCGAAAATGGCTGGGACGTAAAACGGTTTTACAAACAGATGGTCATGTCGGCGGCCTATCGCCAATCCGCGCGAACCACTCCTCAGCTCCTCGAAATCGATCCAAAGAATCGCTTGCTCGCCCGCGGCCCTCGCTTTCGTATGGACGGCGAAATGCTTCGCGACACCGCTTTGGCGACCAGCGGCCTACTCGTCGAAAAAATCGGCGGCCCGAGCGTAAAGCCATATCAACCAGCCGGTGTTTGGGAAGCGGGAAGTCATCAAGGTAGCGACACGAAAGCCTACGTCCAGGATCATGGAGAAGCCTTGTACCGGCGCAGCCTTTACACTTTTTGGAAACGCATGGCGACCATGCCCGACATGGACACGCTGGACGTGCCGGTTCATGATGCCGCCTGCACCCGCCGTCAACGCACCGACACTCCATTGCAGGCCCTCGTCATGATGAACGATCCACTATGGCTCGAAGCTTCACGGCATTTGGCTGAACGCGTGATCCACAAGTCTGGGGAGACCGACGCGCGCCTCGGTTATCTCGGCGAATTGTTGCTCGCCCGCCCGTGGCAGCCTCGCGAACAAGCCGTCCTTAAAACCGCATTGCAAAAATTTCAAGACAGCTATGCCCACGAAAAATCCCATGCAGAAGAACTTCTGAAAGTTGGCGAGAGCACCCGCGACGCAAACATCCAGCCCGAGGAACTAGCTTCCTGGATGCTGGTTGCCAGCGCTGCAATGAATCTCGACTCGGTGCTGAACAAATGAAACCACATGAAAATACTTTGTCCGAAAAATGTTGCGACCACGGCGGCAACGGCCCGACGGTCTACGACCTTCCCGTGCCGATTGAGCTGCGCGACGAGTGGCGGCGTCTCGCAACGCGCAGGCACTTTCTCGGCAAGATGGGCAAGACGCTTGGCTGGGCGAGTCTCGCTACCCTGCTCGGCGACGCATTGGCGCCCGGCGCAACCCTAGCGGCGACCGATTCGCCCTCGGCTTCGTCCGGTCATTATGTGCCCGACTTTGCGCCAAGAGCCAAACGCGCCATCTATCTTTTTATGTCCGGCGCGCCGCCTCAGATGGATTTGTGGGATTACAAACCGCGGCTTGCCAGCCTTTACGACAAAGACCTCCCCGAATCCGTTCGCGGCAATCAGGCGCTTACGGGCATGACCGCCGGCCAGGCCCGATTCCCTATCGCGCCTTCGCACTGGGGCTTTTCGCAACAAGGCAAATCAGGTACATGGGTGAGCGATCTGCTCCCTTGGACCGGCCGTCTGGTCGACGAACTCACTCTCGTACACTCACTGCAGACGGACGCAATCAATCACGAGCCGGCAATTCTTCTGATGAATACGGGAAACATGGTGCCCGGCAAGCCTTCGATGGGTTCATGGATCGCCTACGGGCTTGGCAGCATGAACGAAAATCTCCCAACGTTTGTCGTGCTCAACTCGTTGACGCTTCCCGGCACGGACTTGCAACCCATCGCGCCCAAACTGTGGAGCAGCGGCTTCCTCTCCACTGAATATGCCGGCGTCGCCTTCCGCTCCCAGGGAGAGCCGGTCCTTTATCTTGGCGATCCGCCAGGAATGAGCCGCGATACGCGCCGCGCCCTCATCGACGCGGTAAACGGCATCAATCAAATAACCTCCGAAGAAATCGGCGACCCGGAAACCAACGCCCGCATTCATCAGTACGAGATGGCGTTTCGGATGCAAACTTCTCTGCCTGAACTCACCGATATGCGTGACGAACCCGACAGCACCTGGACCTTATATGGAGACGACGCAAAGCAAGCAGGCACCTTTGCCTACAATTGTTTGCTCGCGCGCCGTATGGCCGAGCGCGGCGTCCGATTCACGCAGATCTATCAGCGCGGTTGGGATGTCCATTCGAATGCCGTAGGCAACTTGCCCAAGTTATGCACCGCGACCGACCGTGCGTCCTACGCCCTCGTCACCGATTTAGCGCGCCGCGGACTCCTCGACGACACGCTGGTACTCTGGGGCGGCGAATTCGGCCGCACCGTTTACAGCCAGGGCGGACTTTCGAAAGACAACTATGGCCGCGACCATCACCCCCGTTGCTTTACGGTTTGGATGGCCGGCGGCGGCGCCAAACCGGGAATTGCCCACGGCGTGACAGACGACTTTTGCTATAACGTCGTGAAAGACCCCGTCCACGTCCGCGATTTCAATGCGACCGTGCTCCGCTTGCTCGGCATCAATCACGAACGGCTTACGTTCAAGTTTCAAGGTCTCGAACAAAAATTGACGGGTGTCGTTCCCGCAAAAGTCGTCCCGGAGCTCATGTCGTGAAATTGTCTTCTCGCCGCTCGTTTCTCTCGAATTGTTCGAAACTCGCCGTCGCGGCCGTCGTTCCTCGTTTCTCGGTTCACGCATCAGACAAGTCCGGCCAGCGTTTGCCGATCGTCGGCTCTGGCTTTCATACCTATGAATGCGTGCATGACTGGCTCACTCCGCCCGATGGTCTCGTGTGGGGCGACACTCATGGCCTCTCGCAGGACGAGCAAGGCCGCATCTACGTCGCTCATACGGTCAACAAGTCGTCCATGCGAGGCGAGTCGGTCGTCGTGTATGACGCCGACGGACGTTTCGTGCGTGCATTTGGCGAAGAATTTCGCGGCGGCGCGCACGGACTTGCTCTGCGCCACGAACCGGAGGGCGAGCTTCTCTACCACTGCGACATTAACCGTTGCAAAATCGTGAAGACCACTCTCGATGGAAAACCAGTTTGGTCGCACGGTTATCCGCGCGAAGATGAGGCCACGCCGCGCGGCCGATCGATTTTGTGCCGACCAATGTCGCCTTCGCTCCGAACGGCGATTTCTTTGTCGGTGATGGCTACGGCTCACATCATATTTTGCGGTTCTCGCGCACGGGTAATTTTCTCGGGGAAATTGGCCGCCCGGGCCACGGCGACGGCGAATTCGATACGCCACACGGCTTGTGGGTCGACGCTCGCGGGAAAGAGCCGGCACTGCTTGTCGCTGATCGCGGAAACCGCCGCATTCAAGCCTTTACGTTGGCCGGCGCCCACATCCGCACCATCAGGGACGAAGCCCATTTGCGAATGCCTTGCCACTTTCATGCGCAGGGCGGCTGGATGGTTTGCCCGGACCTGGACAGCCAGATTTGCATCCTCGATCGCGACTACAAGGTCGTCGCGCAATTGGGCGACGGTAAAGCGGCGAACGGCGAGGTAGGCTCGCGCCGCAATCAATCGCGCAGCCAATTTACGCCGGGACAGTTCATCACCCCGCATGCAGCTATTTTCCTTCAGGGTGGCAACATCCTCGTGGCTGAATGGTTGCCCATTGGGCGTATTACACTCTTGCGGCGCGTCTGAGGCCGCCGAATGATCCTTCGCTCCCGTCTGGTGCTGATTGCGATCGGTGCTGCGCTCCTCCTTCTATCATTGTTCGCGTTGCTTCACGCTCCACCCGATGGCCGCGAACACGGAGATCTCGGCCAGTTCGTCGGTCGCTTTCACCCACTCGTCGTTCACCTTCCGATTGCGCTATTGCTGCTCGTTCCCCTCCTCGAATGTTTCGGCCTCTTTCGCCGATGGAATCATCTAGAGGAATCGGCGGGTTTTGTTCTCATACTCGCCTCGATTAGCGCCTTCGTCGCAGTCTTCCTCGGCTGGCTTCTCGCCTGGAGCGGCGCTTACGAAGGAAAGCTCGTTATCAGCCATATGTGGGGTGGATTTTCGCTCGCCGTTGCCATCTTTCTCTGTTGCCTTTTGCGCCTTTGGGACACTCAGGCTTATCGAATCGCGCTTTTTGCAACGCTCGCTCTGCTCATCTGGACCAGCGACAAGGGCGGAAAACTCACGCATGGCGAATCATTCATGACGCGGTACATGCCGAATAGTTTGCGTTCGCTGCTTCACGTGCCGGCCGCGTCAAATAAAATCCAGGCAGCTGTGAAGACGGCGACGCCGGCGCTCACAAACGCCAACGTCGCGGTATTTCCGTCCGTTACGTTCTACGCAGCGCGAGTCGCCCCAATCTTCGATCAGAAATGCACCGGTTGCCACAACGCCGAAAAGAAAAAAGGCAAACTCCGCCTCGACACTTTCGAGAATGTCATGCGCGGAGGCAAAGACGGCATCGTCGTAAAAGCCGGAGATCCCGGCCACAGCGAACTCTTCCGCCGCATCAATTTATCGCCGGAAGAAAAAGACTTCATGCCGACCGATGGCAAACCGCCTTTGACGGCGCCGGAAATCAAAGTCATCGAACTCTGGATCGCTTCGGGGGCCACAGATACTCTGCCCGAGATTGAAGTTCGCGGGACTCCGCCTCTTCCAAAACCCGCAGTTCCCGCCTTGCCCCTCGCGAAAGACTATCGACCTCAATTGAAAACAATTTCTTCCCTGGAACAAGAACTTGGCGTGCGTCTCGTTCCCCGTTCACAAAATCCAAATGATGGCCTGATCTTGCGAACCGTCAGCGCTCCAGAACGTTGCGACGACAAAACGCTCGCGCGCCTGAAATCCGTCAGCGATCTCATTGTGGATGCCGAACTCGCGCGCACAAAAGTCACCGATGAAGGACTCAAAACTCTTTCGACGTTTTCCAACATTCGTTCCATCGATCTCGCGCACACCAACGTCACATCGAAAGGTGTGCCGCTACTTGCCCGCTTGAATCATCTGGAAACGCTGAATCTGACGGCGACCCCGGTCGACGATACAGGCGTCGTCACGCTTCGCCACAAACCATCGCTAAAGCGCCTCTACCTCTTCGAGACAAAATGCACCGTTCAATTCGCAACAGAATCAAACAAAACGCGGCCGAATTTATCGCACTGAACTAAAGGAGCTGTCGCCGCGCCACCGCTTTGTCCGGGCCGCCGCCATGCTACAATTAAAGATTCACACCACAGGGGCGTAGCTCAGTGGTAGAGCAGCGGCCTTTTAAGCCGAAGGTCGTGGGTTCGATCCCCACCGCCCCTACCAGAACTTTCCGAGACAAAAGCACTTAACGCTAATTTTCTGTACCAATTGGCACATTTGTACCAATTGCGGCCAGCGCATTCCGCTGCGCGTCCACGTCACTGTGGACGTAATAGCGGAACGTCGTCTGAATATCCGTGTGTCGCAAGATTGCTTGCACCGTTTTAGGCGACGCGCCGTTTTCCGAGAGCGCGGTACCCAATCCGTGCCGGAAGGCGTGCAAGCCCACGTCTTTAGTAGGCAGCCCCAGCTTCCGTAAAACGGGTTTCAGTCCGAACTTCACGACATACTGCCGCTTGCGCGGGCGTCCAATCCTGTTAGGGAACAGAAGCCCGATGTGGTTTTGCTTCCATGTGCTCAGGTACTTCCGAAGCGTGGCTTCCAATGCAGGTGCCATCGCCACGGGCGATTTGGACTTCCGTGTTTTCAATTCGCGTAACTGCCGAGTCGAATCGTCAACTTGCTTCCGGGGAAGAATCAGTTTCCGATCAAAATCCAAATCGTTAATGGTTAGGGCGAGCAGCTCCCCGGCGCGCAGCCCTGTGTGCCACGCAAGGGAAAAGATCGTTTTGTATGGTTCTTTGGCCGCCGCGATAATCTGTGCGGCTGCGGTTGGTTTGAAGTATGGCGTTTCTACTTCGTCCTTTTCCGGTGCGATGGTGATCCTTGAGAAGTTGACCTCAGGCACACGTATGTCGCACTTCCGCGCGTAATCCAACACCGCGAAGAAGGTTCCGAGCACATTTAGGATCGTTTTCCGATTGTTGGTTTGGAGTAGCTCGGTCGCGAATCGTTGGACGCTGCGGACATCGAGCGCCATAAGCGCCGACGCACCGAAGCGCGGCAGGAGGTGGAATCGCAAATGC
>Ga0247693_1000131_pt1 | contig 14051 bp, 16 predicted proteins | sample CNK34_metaG_FD_182712 | JGI IMG/M metagenome (GOLD analysis project Ga0247693, IMG submission 182712) | Soil microbial communities from Purdue University Martell Research Forest, Indiana, United States - CNK34 | ecosystem: Environmental > Terrestrial > Soil > Temperate forest > Bulk soil... | reverse complement strand
GAAGTGGCCGACTCCATCAAGGCCGCGTCCGACGCCGAAAAGGCGCACGTCCAGCTGGTGACCGCCCTCCGCGCGCAAGGCACCGCGATCCCGTCCGTCGTCTCCGCGTACGAGGCCTACGCCACGGCCCTGCAACAGACCACGATCTATCAGGACGACGCCCTGAAAGGCGCCATGGCCCTCCTCGTACAGGTCGGGAACGTGATGCCGAAGGACATGCAGGCCGCCCTGACGGCCGCCACGAACCTGGCCTCCGGCCTCGGGAAAGACCTGAACGAGGCGACCATGATGGTTGCCAAGGCCGCCGAGGGGAACACCACGGCCCTCCGGAAATCCGGCGTCGCCCTCGACGACGCGCGGGTCCAATCAGAAGGGTTTGCCTACGTCCTCGATCAAATCTCCCAGAAATTCGGCGGCCAAGCCGCCGCCCTCGCCGGCACGTATCAAGGCCGGCTGGAACAGCTGGGGAACACGTGGAACAACCTAGAGGCCTCCGTCGGCCGCGTCATCACCCAGAACGCCACCGTCCTGTCCGCGTTTGACCAGCTGAACAAAGCGATCGGCGCCAACACGGGCGAACTCAACGAGAACCAAACGGCCAACGATCTGGTCTCCGAGGCCGTGATCGGCCTCGTGCGCGGCCTCGCCCTCGGGATCGACGCCGTCGGCCTGACGATTCAGGCGTACTACAACCTCCGCGTGGCCGCCGACGAAGTAGGGGCCGCGATCGTCACCCTTGGCGGCTACGCCCTCGACAGCGTCGCCGCGATCATGTCGGTCCAGAAGTACTACAACCCCCTCGCATGGACCTCCATGTGGAAAAACGCCGTCACCGAAGTCCAGAACGCCGCCGCCACGATGCACGGCGCGGCCGAAGGGTTCCATGCGGATTCGGGCGACGCCCTCGCCTCGCAAACCCGCTGGGCCGACGGCCTCGGGAAAGTCTCCGCCGGCCTCAACACGTTCGCCAGCAACCTCGAATCGACGCGCGGCAAAACGCAACCGTTCGCCGCCACCCTCGACGGCGCCACGAACTCGTGGGATCAGAACACCAAGGCCGTCGAAAACAACAAGAAGGCGATCGCCGACTACGCCGCCGCGTGGGCCAAGGCCGAGGAGGAGACCGCGAAAATCTGGGACGACGCGTTTATCCTCCAAGCCAATCAGGATCAGAACAGCCTGAAAAGTCGCCTCGCCGTGATCGAGGCGCGCAAACAGGCCGACATCGCCGAGGCCGCGCGCACGATCGCCGACGCCGACCAACTCGGCGAACGGATCTACGCCCTCGACGCGAAGTACGCCGCCCTGGCCGTCAACGAGACGAACAAGAAAAACGCGGAAATCGCCGCCGCCAACGACAAACTCTGGAACGAGTACAACGAACTGATCGGCCGCGTCACCGCGTCCAGCTATCAGACGCAAACCGCCGCGATTCAACGGTGGTACGACGACACCGTCTCCGCCACCGAGGCCGCCGGGAAAGCCGACGCCGATTTCTGGGACGCCATTACGAAACTCTACGTGGAGAAATGGCGGCAAGCCTCGATCGACGTCCGCGCGATCGCCAAGACCGAACAGACCGACACGCGCGAAGGCCTCCAAGCCACGGCCGACGAGGCCAAACGGACCCTCGACTACGCCCTGACCCAAGTGGGCCACTGGTCAGCCGAGACGATCCAAAAGTATCAGGACACCTACGACAAGGCGCAGGCCGCCGCCGACAATTGGGGCAACACCGGCGAACGCGCAAACAACAAAGTCAAAGCCGCCACCGACGGCGCCAAGGCCTCCACCGACGCCCTCACCGGCAGCATTCGAGGCGCGACCGCCGCGTCCGCGTCCCTCGCCGATCTGATGGACGCGTATTTCCCCTCCGGATCGCCTGGTTCCGGTTCCGCGCGTCTGTTTATGGCCAGTGGCCACACACCCGGCGAGGCCGCGTTTATGGCCGCCGGCGGAATTCTCCATGACTCGTTTGCCGCCCTGCCGAAACGCGCCGGAGGCGGCCCCCTCGCCGCCAATCAACCCGCGCTAGTCGGGGAACGCGGCCCGGAAATTTTCGTCCCGAACACCGCCGGCCAAGTCCTCCCGAACGGCACGTCCGTCGGCGCCGGCGTGGTCATTCACAACGTGTTTAACATCGTGGACACCGAGGCCGCCATTACCCGTCGCGTCTCCGACGCGATCGCGCGTTCCGTCTCGCGCGGATCGAAGTTTTCCTGATGGCCGGCCCTCCCGATACGCAGTACGGCATCATGGGATCCCGGCTGGGATTCCGCCTCGGGTACCTGCCGGCGTGGCTACGGCGGATCCGCGAAACCAAGGGGATCATCCGTCTCGACGACGTCCCCGTCCGCGTCCGCGTCGGGTCCGTCAACATTCACGACGTCATCAACGACACGCCGAACACGGCGACCCTCACGATCGACAACGACACGCCGCCGACGATCGGCCAACGCCTCACCATCAAGATCAACGCGAACAACCCGCGCCTCCTGTTCGCCGGCGCGCTGCAAACCGTCGGCCTCACCTACGAAGGCCGGCCGGCCGCGACCGTCTACCCGTGCCAAGCGATCGACGACACGCCCGGCGCCAATCGCAAACTCCCCTACGGCGCCTGGTCGAACGTGTCGGCCACGATCGTCGCGCAATACCTGATCGCCAATTTCGCGCCCGGCTACTCGGCCGCCGCCGTGCAAGCGAACCTCCCGGCCGTCACCGTCAACTTTGATTCCACGGAAGGCATGGACGGCTGTTTACGCCAGCTGGCCAAACTGATCGGCGGCTACTTCTATTGGGAGGACCGCGTCCTCCATCTGTTTACCGACGGCGAACCCGGCGACACGCCGGACCCGATCGACGACGCGCACCCGTTCCTGAACGACCCGCCGATCGCCGTCCACACCGACACCTCGCAAGTCCGGACGCGCGTGTACGGGAAAGGCTACGCCGAAGAAGTGATCGGCGACGTGGCCGCCGGCGATTCGATCGTCCCGATTAGTAACGCCGTGATGTTTAATCCGGCCGGCGGCAAAGCCGTCACCGAAACCCAACGCCTCGCCTACACCGGCACGACGCCCGGCGGAGGTGGTACCGTTGTCGGCCCCGGCGTGGGTCCGGCCGCCGCGCCGGCCGCCGCCGTCGTGACCGGCGCCGGCATCACCCCCGGCACGCACGATTACGCCGTGTCGTTTGCCACGGCCGCCGGCGAATCCCTCCTCAGTCCACGCGTGTCGCTGAACGTCGGCATCCTGCCGCCGCCAGCCTTGCCGATCGCCGTCGCCACCAAGCCCGGCGGCCCTGGTCCAGACGCCGGCGCGCATCAATACGCCGTCTCGTTCCTGACCGCCGCCGGCGAAACGCTGCCGTCTCCACTGACCGCCTACACGCAACCAACGATCGCCGCCGCCGCCGGCCCTGTCGTCAACATCGTGGACAACAACGACGGGAACGGCTACGGCGCCGCACCCTACATGAAGCCCGGCGATCACCTCGTGATCTGCGTCACGTACACCGCCGACCCCACGGAACGCCAAGCCCCCTTCCCGGCCGACGGCGAAACGCCCTATAACCCACTGTCGGCCGGCTACATCCTGAAACAAGGCCCGTTTGGCGCGCAAAACATTATGAATTTTGCGTTTAACGTGCCGTTCTCGCCGGACCCGAACGTCAAATTTATCCACATCTGGTTCAGCATCAATTTCACGCCGTTTGTCTACGTTCTCTACCTTCAGGCCGGCCACTGGAACATTGCCAACCTGCCCGGACAGACCTACTATCACGCGCTATTTTCCATTGCCTCACCGCAACCCACCACGGCCCAACAGGCCGCCTTTAACCCGATCATTGGTGGCGTCAACCTCTCGGCGATTCCGATCGGCCCGGCCGGCGTCACTGGCCGGAAAATCTGGCGCACGGCCGCCGGCGGAACGCAACTCAAATTCGTCGGCACCCTACCCGACAACACCGCCACCACGGCCCTCGACAACAACCCCGACAGCGCCCTCGGCGCCAACGCGCCGGCCGTCGGCACGGCCACGGCCGCGCAAGTCCAACTCTCCGCGATCCCGACCGGCGCCGGCACGGTCACCGGCCGCAAGGTGTACCGCACGGCCGCCGGCGCGTCGCAACTGAAGCTGTTGACGACCCTCGCCGACAACGTCACCACGGCGTACCTCGACGCCCTGGCCGACGCCAGCCTTGGCGCCAATGCGCCCACCGGCGACACGTCCGGCCTGAAACAACCGGACGGCGTCGCCCTCGCCGGCGATCCGTCGATCATCGTGGCCGGCGCCGGCTGGGCCTTGCCGGGAGGCGGCTGGGCCATCATCGGCAACGGCCAACAGGCGATCCGCTACACCGGGATCACCGGCAACACGCTGACCGGCATTCCGCCGACCGGCCCCGGCGCGATTACGGCCACCGTCTCCTATAACTCGACGATCACCGGCGCGGCGGCCCTCCTCGGCGTGACCGGCCTCCTCCGCGCCCTGATCAAAGGCGCGCCGATCAATCTGTGGGTGCAACGCGACGACCTGGCCGCACAGGCCGCCCTCGCCGCCGCCGATCATTCGGACGGGATTATCGAACACCTCATCACCGACGAACGTCGTGGCGAGGCCTCGTTACGGCTTCTCTGCGACGCCGACCTCGACCAGTACAGCCAGCCGATCCGCACCGTCCCGTACGCGACGCGCGACACCAAAACGAAAAGCGGCAAGCCGATCACGTTTAACCTCGCCTCGCCGGCGATCCAGCTGACGTTGACGATCCAAGAAGTCACGATCACCGAATTCGATATCGCGCCGGGCCTGATGCCGCGCTTTTCCGCGACGGCGTCCTCGATCCGCTTCTCCCTCGACGACATCCTCCGGCGCCTCGGCGCCTTTACGGACGTAACGAGTTAACCGCCATGGCCCCCATCCTGATCAACCGCACGCCGTGGAACGCCCTGATCGACGACTCCGGCCAAAACCTCGACGGGACGCCGTGGACGAAAGACAAAATTAAAACCGTCCTCCTCGACCCGATCGACGTGGCCCTCGCCGACGTCGACGACGGCACGACGAAAGACGCGAACCAAGACACGGCGATCGCCAACAACACGGCCGCCATCAACACGAACACCAACGCGATCGCCAATCTCCAAACCAATAAATCCGGGCCGACGATCGTTACCGACAACAGTACCGGCGCCCTCAATAACTTCGCCCTCGCCGGCCGGACGCACGACACGATCTGGCAGTGGGCCGGCACGGCCGATCTCGCCCTCACCGGGATCGCCGGAGGCGTCACCGGCGATCGCCTGACGATCAAATGCGTCGCCGGATCGCCGCGCAAGATCACGTTTGCCTACATGAACGCGTCATCTACGGCAATCAACCAGTTTTATAACCCCGTCACCTCGGCGCCCACGCCGATCGCTGCCGGCGGCTGGGTTACCTACTACCACAACGGATCCAATTGGGTACTCCTCGACCACGAACAAGGCACGGCACTCACGGCGCCGTATAGCGCGGCCAACTTTTACGCCTCCGGCCCCTCGGCCGCCTGGACCGTCGCCGCCGGCAATGTCACCAACCTGTCGTATGTCGTACGCGGGAAAGCGATCCTGATTTTCGTCACCGTGGAAGGCACCACGATCACCGTCGCTAGCCAATACCTCGGCATTCTCAACGCCGCCTATGGTGGCTTTACGGGATCCGCCACAACCACCCTCTTTCCCTGCACGACGAACTCCTCCGCCGGATCGACCGAACCGGGGTTCGCCCAATGCGCGAGTTTTTACGGCCTCGACCGTCTCGTGATGTTTCGCCCCGGTACCGCGAACTGGCCCGTAGGCGGAGGCGCCGGCGTCTACTACTGCGCTCAATTTCCGATTAACTGAAGGAGTCCCGTATGTCTGTCGGCCTGCCCGTCACCAAAGACGAACTCGATCAGCGTTCCGGCGACCTGGCGCGATCGTTCCAAAACAATTTCCAAGACACCGCCACCCTCCAAAGCTATTTGGACGCCACCGATCAGGCGACCTTAGAAGCCCTCGGCTACACGCCCGACGACGTCGCCGCCCTGAAAACCGCGATCTCTGACCTGTCGCAACTCGGCCGCATTTGGGCCGGCGCCGAGGCCTTGGCCGCGCCGAAAGATTTTCGGACGTTCGTGAGGCGGCTATGGGGCGTCGGGTCGTTCTGATCGTGGCCCTCGCCGCCGGCGGCTGTACGCACCTGGCCCAGAACATCGTGGCCCACGGCAACGCCGCGCGCATGTTGCCGCGCTTCGCCAATTGCCCCGACGGCGACCCGATCCGGCTGTTGATTGAACGGCACTGTCCCGGAGGCGTGTGCGGCTACTCCTGTCTCCCGGATCGCTGGACCGTCTACGACGACCATCTCCACTAACGGAAGGACACGTATGACCATTCACAAGCCGAAACCCACCCCGTACGGCGGAGGCGACCCAGACCCGCAGACGACCGACGCGCCGATCGATTTCACCGTGACCGCCATGGACGAGGCCGGCGCCCTCATCACGAAACCGATCGTGATTCGGATCGACGCCGGCCTCTCCGGCACTGTCCGCAAGACCAACCCGGCGAACTTTTACCACGGGCCTCGAAAGGAACCGCCGTGGATCGGCGACGTGGAAATTTCCGCTGACGGCTACGCGCCGTGGACGACCGGCGCCGACCCGCAAGTGACATTCCACGACCAGACGATCAACGTGGTCGCCACCCTGAAACCAAGTTTTAAATCGGCCCACGTACCCCCGATCGTACGTGGGCCTCTGCCACCGTTCCCCGAACCCGTCAACTACTACACCGATCTCCCGTGGACGCCGCCGACCGATCGCAACTATCTCCGAGGCGATTTCTGGGGCGTCGAAATGCCCGGCGCGCCCCAAGTCCCCGGCGTCGGTCGCAAGTACGAACGGATTTTCTCGTGGTTCCTCGACCGCTACCCGCTGGATTTTCAAAAGGCCTACCTGACGAAATACGGCGGCTACGGGTACACGCATTTTCTCCTGTCCGTCGGCGACAGCCTCGGCCCGCCGGAGAATCCCGGCAAGACGCCCGGCGCCGGCCACACCCTCGACCAATTTATCGAGACGTGCCGCCTGGTCAAAAAGTACGTCAAGTACTGCCACGTCCGATTGGGATCGAAGGATTTTCAACCGCACTACATGACCGCCCAACAGTGGGCCGATTACGCGGACCCGATCATGGACGCGTTAATCGCCGCCAAGGTGGTCGACGAATTTAGTCTCGCGTGGGAAATGAATTTGTGGAACACGCCGGGCCAACCGCTGATCGACGCCCTCCGCCACTGCGGACAGAAGGCGCACGCCGCCGGCCTCACCAGCTGGCAACACTTCAGTCCGCACTACACCAGCTGGTTTGCCGACGGCGACGAACGCGGCCGATTCGGCTGGTACGACGACCTGGCCAACGACGTCGACGGGATCAACTACCAGACCATGGGGCCGGCGTGGTCGCCGCAAATGATGCAGGCCCGTTGCGTCGACACGCTGTACCAGTTTGGCCAACGCGGCAACGACTACCTGTTCCGCCTTGAGGAGGACTTGGCGTTCTGGATGTGGGACACCGACGTCGTAACCGTGCAAGTCGACGACGCCGTCGACGCCGCCGGGAACCCCGTATACACCCAAGTCAGCGTCACGCCGGAGGACGCCAACGTACGCGGCTATATCGGCGCCTGCACGATCGACGACGTGAAACACACCGACGCCAAAATCTGGGGATTTGGCAACGGTGGCCGACGGCCCGACGGTTCCCGGCTGTAACTGAAGGAGTGCTGTATGTTCCTGATCGCCCTCGCCCTCGCCCTCGCCGTGCTGGCCGTGATCCTCACCCTCCTCGGCGCGCGTGGCAAAGTCCCTCTCTGGTACGCGATCTTGGCCCTCGCCCTCCTCGCCCTGCTAAAGGCCTGGCCACTCGTGGGGTACCGGCCATGACGCCCACGACGCGACGCCACCGACCTCGGCACACCTCCGATATCGACGCCGCCGTCGGCTACATCAACGACGCCAAGGCCACGCTGGATCTGGCGCTGGAATCCCTCCAAGGCAACGGCCCCACGCCGCCGGACCCGCCGGCCGGCAACACGATCCCCGTGTCCGCTGGCACGCCCCTGCAACCCGTGATCGACGGCGCGCCGGACTGGAGTGTTCTGGTCCTCGAACCGGGGACGTATTCCGGCAGTCTGGTTCTCCGGAAACCTGTCATCGTCCAACCGTCCGTCCCCGTGCCGGATGGCCGCGCGACGGCGGCCGGCCTCGGCGTGATCATCGTCGGCGGGACGGACGACGACACGATCTCCGTCCTCGGCGACGACGTCACCCTATGCGGCCTGACCCTCCGGACGCCGAACAAAAGCCGCCAACTGATCGGCGTCACCGGCCGGAACGTCACGATCGATCGGTGCAGTCTCCTCGGCGATCCGGACGTCGGCTGTCATCGCGGGATCATGCTGAACGGCGCCGGCGCCCTGGTCAATCAATGCCACGTCGACAACGTGTTCGATATCGGCCGCGATACACAGGCCATCTCCGGCTGGGACGGAACGCGCGACGTCGTGATCGACGACTGCTACCTAGAGGCCGCCGGCGAAGTGATCATGTTTGGCGGGGCCGACTCGACCAGTCCCGATCGGATGCCCACGAACATCCGGATCACCAATTGCACCCTCACGAAAAACCCGGCGTGGTACGCCAAAGGCGCCCAGATCAAAAACGCGTTTGAACTCAAATGCGCGGTTAACGTCGTGATGGAGAACTGTATCCTCGAATACGGCGGGACCGCCGAGGGGCAAGGCGCCTACCTGATCCTCCTCAGTACGCGTAATCAGGACGGGACGGCGCCGTGGACGACGATCCAACACGTGACGATCACGCACTGTCATTGCCGCCACGGCGGGGCCGGCCTCAAAGTCCTCGGCCGCGACGACGGCCAAGAATCCGTCCCCATGACCGACGTGGTCCTTGACGACGTGATGTTCTCCGACATCAACCCCGATCAGTACGGCGGGGACGCGCGCGGCGTCTGTATCCTCGGCGGCCCCGACGCCCTCGTATTACAGAACATCACGATCGAGGCCACCCGCCTCGGCACGACGCTGTACCTGATTCCGCCGCCGTACCCGACGAACCTTGTTCTCCGGAATATGAAGATGTCGCCGTCGGACTACGGCATGAAGATTGACGGAGGCGGGTCCGGCGTCGAGGCATGGGAGGCCGCCATGCCCGACGCCGTGATCGAACTGACGCCGGAGGACACCGGCGCGGCTGACTATCCGGCGTGACGGCCTCTCAGCCGTGACCGGATCCACCGGCGCGCACGCTGGAGAGGCGACGGGTACAGGATCCGTCTCAGCATGTCGCGCCGTTCGTCCATGCCAGTCGTACGTGGCAGTCGTTTGTCGTACTCGCGTCGCTGATCCTCAGTGAGTGAGGCGCGCCCGGCGGCCGAGAGGTATTCGTCCATCACCGGCCCGGCTGGACCTCAAACACTTTTTTCGTCCGGACGTACGTGTCGTCCGGCCCGGCTTTCAGGTACCCGCGCGATCGCATCGGCCCGATCCAGCCCGGCTTGACCCCTGTTTTCGCCACGATCGCGTCGCTGGTCATCGCGCCGGCCGCCGCGATCACGGCCAACGCCTTGGCCGTATCCTCGCGCTGGTGTGCGACCTTGGGCGGGTATTTCTTGACTCCCAAACCCCGGCCTTTCCGCCGCGCCCCGTCGACGGCGACGGCCTGGTCCAGCACCGACCCGGCCCGTTTGTTTTTCTTGACCCGTGCATGGCCGTTCATAATCACCACGGCCGATCGCAGGACCGCTAACTCCGCCTCCAACTCGGCAATCCTCGCCGCCACCCGTTTGTCTGTAATCACTTCGCCCCCGTTCGCGCAAGGAACCGATCACGCCGCAGACGATGCGCCTTCGCCCGGCGAGTCTCCCGATTGGCCCGATCGGCCTTGCGTTCCTCGGCCCGATCCTTGGCCTCGTGCTGTTTCAACGACACGAACGTATGGACCTTCGCGTCCTTCGCGCCGGCATGGCGCCGGATCCACGCGACGAGGGGCGCGTCGCCGCCGATCCGTTTGACCTCGAACGCCGCGCCGAGGACCGCGATCGCAAACGCGCCCAGATGCGGCAACGCCAAGGCCGCCGGCGGGATCCGATCGAACACGTCCCGCGTGTCCTTGACCTGAAGTTCTTTATTGAGAATGGCGGAGAGATTCGCCGCCGCAATGAAGTTAAAACAATCGACGCCGGCCAAGGCGCCCCGCGTGAACCCGTCTTTCCCGATCCGCAGCAGGACGGCCGATCGCCGTTCCTGTAATTTGGACACCACCCCGGACCCCAGTACCGACGTCGACAAATCCATGTCGTCCTCCCATGACGAACTGATATGTCTCCCGTGGCCTCAGCCGTTACAGAACACGTATGACCTTATCCGACTATTTGGTGTAACGCCCACCTCAACAAAGAAAAATCGTGCATACCCTGTTACAAAAGTCTTGCACCAAGGCGACAACCGACGATAATCTCGAACCTTTCGTGTTTTCGCACGGACCCATGGAGGCCGCCGTGTCCACGTCCGACCCCGACCGACCCCCCGCGCTGACCCTCACCGCCATGGAACGGCGCCTTATCCTGACGATCCGCGCCTGTCAGAACCCGACGGCCGCCGAGACGATCCAAGGCCTCGCCGACTACCTCGCCCTCCGGAACGGCGTCAGCCGGGAACGCATCGCCGAGATCACGGCCGTCGACGCGCCCTAGGCTTTTGCGTCATCAGCCGTAACACCGCCTCCGCCACCGGCCGCCCGTCCTCCGGTAACGCGTGGTACAGATCAAGAATCAGCTGGTCCTGCGGATCGACCGCCGTGTCGATCAACGCGCTGACCGAATGGCCGAATACGTGGGCCAACGCCGCGAGCGTGTCGATATCCGCGCCGGCGTCGCCGGCGAGGTAGCGCGACATCCACGCTTGGTTTTTGCCGATCCGGATCGCTAGCGTCGTTTGCGTGATGCCCGTGGCGTCGATCCACGTTTGCAAACGTCGACGCGCGACGGCCTCTAGACTCTCCGTTGGTCGCCGGTCCCGTCTAAGCGTCTCTGCCATTGGACCCAAACTTACCATATCAGCATAATTCTTGACATCAAGAAGGTTGAATATGAATATCCATATTCAACATGTCGCCTAAACGCCCCCGACGCCGTCTGACGCGCCTCCCGGCCGCGCGCTACTCCGACCTCGCTAGCTATCTCGCCCTCTCCGGCGACACGCAAGTCCAGCTGGCGCGCCGTGTCAAAAGCACTCAGTCGCACATTAGCCGCCTAGCGAAAGGCGCGATCGTGCCTCGCCCTCTCTTAGCCGAACGCCTCGCACGCCACGCGCAAATCCCGCTGGACTCGTTTGTCCGCGCCAACCTGGCGTACCGCAATGGCCGCCCTTAAACGCCTCCTCCGTCGTCTCTGGCACTGGTGGATCTACACGCCGCCGCCGCCCCTTGGCGCCATGTCTGACCGCTGGCGCTTAGAACACACGTACCGCGCACGGCAACAACCGCCCGACGCCTAACAGAAGAACATGGCCGACTCTGACCGCGTCACCGGCGCCGTCTCGTGTTCCCGTTGCCCGTGGTCTGTCACCTACACCGGCGACAGCGTCCTCGACGTCACGACCGCTCTCCACAAACTGGTCCTCGACCACATCGAACAGGTCCACACCGACGTCCTCACCGAAGGCCACGGCGTCACGTTCAACGTCACCGCGAAACAACAGGGCGCCGTAACGCATTTCATCCGGTTTGACGAACCGGGCCGACGCTTCCGGAAGGCGCTTTGCGGCCTCACCGTGGCCGGCGACTCGCACCGCGACGATCCGACCTGTCCCGACTGTCGCCTCCTCCTCGCCGACGAGGCCGAGGTAGGGCCATGACGCACACCGTGACTCTCGATCGCGCCCTCCATCGCTACGCGATCGACGGCGTCCCCGTGCCGGGCGTCACGTCCGTACTTGCGCCCCTGATGGACTTCTCCGCCCTGCCGCCGCACGTCCGCGATAGCGCCCTCCTCAGAGGCCGGATCGTGCATGAAGCCATTCATGCGGACAACGAACGCGACTTAGACGAGGCCGCGTTTCAACGGTCCTATCCGGACTTCCTCGGCTACCTCAACGCGTGGCGCGACTTCCGAGAGACGCGACGCTTTGTGCCCAAGATCAACGAACGGATCGTCGCGTCGCCAAGTCGCCACGTCGCCGGCACGCTGGACACGCTAGGCATCCTCGACGGCCACGCCGCCATTTTGGACTTTAAGACCGGCACGCCCTCAGACGTCGCCACGGATCTGCAACTCGCCGCGTATCGCGCCCTGGCCGTGGAGTGGGCCGCCGAAGGCGACGACGAACTCCGCGACTTCTTCGCCGCGTATCCCGTCGTGCGACGCCACGCCGTCCAACTCCGCCGGGACGGAACGTTCCGCGTCGACACCTACGTCGACCCGAAAGACTTTTCGGACTTCTTCGCCCTCCTCGCCGCCCATCACATCATCGCTAAACGCCGACGCACGGCCGAGGCCGCCTGATGACGATCCGCAGCATCGATCGCTTTGTGACCTCGTTGTGGGACTGGAACATTCTGGCCGGCTGTTTCCCGCGCACGTGTCGGCCGACCGACATCGACGGTATGGTCGAAATCGGCGGCCACTACCTCGTAATGGAAGGCAAAGGCCGAGGCGTCGAAATTCCTGTCGCGCAACGCCGGATGTTTTCGTCCATGGCGTACCACAACCGGCGTCTCCCTGGTCTGTTCGCCGTGATCGTGTTCTGGGGCGTCCCGGAGGCGCGCACCGTGGAACAAATCCAGTTTTGGCCAAGTGACCCGATGCCCGGCAACCTCGACATGTTGCGCGACTACGTCACCGCGTGGGCCGGCTTTGCGGAAGAACACAAATGGACCTAGCCCGGCAAGACGCGACGTTCCGTTGTGATCACTGTGGACGCGAGGCCGTGGTCAGCCCCATGCCCTCGCCGTACCTGTTTGACGTCGTGTGCCCGTGCGGCTTTGCCTACCGCCTCGCGTGGACGACACGCAACCCGCCGCCGACGTGGACGCCGCCGGCCGGCCAGCTTCGATTGGAGTGGGAAGGATGAGAACACCACCACGCAGTACGAGTGCCAGCCCCGTCGATCCGGAGTGCAAGTACCTCGCCGAACACGTCCTCGAACAGGAGGCCTACGCCGGCCCACGCGACGACCAACGCGCACGCGTGCTACGCCTCGCCGACTACATCCAACGCGCGATCGCCAGCTGGTTACAGGAGAACCCGGCGCCATGACACCAGCTGTAGATTTCAACCGCCCGGACGCCGCCCGAATCGCCGGCGCCGAACTCGAACAAACTTCACGCGGCCTAGTCGCGCGCCTGGCCACCACGCTACGCGTCACCGATCCGCCCTCACTGGCGCAAGCCGTGCTGGACCGCCAGACGATCGCCGACGCGATCCGATCGGTCGAAACGTTCTTTCGGCCTCTGAAAGCCCTCGCCTACGAACTCCATCAAACCTTGTGTAAACGGGAACGCGCGATCCTCGATCCGCTTCGCCAGCTGGACGACGACAAAGCCACGGCGATCCGCGTCTACCACGACGCCGAACAACGCGAACGTCGGCGCCTCGAACTGGAGGCCGCCGACCAGCAACGCCGGGACCGCGAGGCCGAGGCCGCACGCGAGGCCGCCGCGCTGGAATCGACCGGCGACACCGAACTGGCCGACGCGATCGTCGCCGACGCGATCGCCGCGCCGGCGCCCGTGGTTGTGCTGCCGGACCCGACGGCCGGGATCGTGACGTTTACGCGCCGATGGAAATGGAAGTACGCCGGCGGCCCGATGGACGTCAGCAAGACGCCGCCCGACGTCGTCCAACGCGCCCTGGCCCGGATGCCGATCGACTTTCACGCCGTGGATGAAACGAAGGTAGGCGCGTTTGTGCGAAGCATGAAGGGATCCGGCCGCATCGACGGGAT
>Ga0247693_1000130_pt1 | contig 14174 bp, 9 predicted proteins | sample CNK34_metaG_FD_182712 | JGI IMG/M metagenome (GOLD analysis project Ga0247693, IMG submission 182712) | Soil microbial communities from Purdue University Martell Research Forest, Indiana, United States - CNK34 | ecosystem: Environmental > Terrestrial > Soil > Temperate forest > Bulk soil | place... | reverse complement strand
GGGCGATTCGAGCGACGCGTAGCCGTAAAGATTCTCAATATCGCGCTGATGGGCAAGGGCGGCGAAGAGCGGTTCAAGCGCGAAGGCCGCATTCTGGGTAGCTTGACCCATCCTCACATAGCGGAACTGATTGACGCAGGTGTATCGCCAACCGGCCAGCCTTTTCTTGTACTCGAATACGTCGAAGGCGACCACATTGATCGTTTTTGCGACGAGCGCGGGCTCGATGTGCGAGGGCGGACTCGGTTGTTCCTCGACGCATTGCTTGCCGTGGCGGAGGCGCACGACAAACTTATCGTCCATCGTGACCTGAAGCCTTCCAACATATTGGTGCGAGCCGATGGCCAGGTAAAGCTCCTCGACTTTGGAATCGCCAAACTGTTGAAAGACGATGGGCAGCCCAAAGAATCGCCGCTTACGCTCGAAGGTGCGAAGGCGCTGACACCCGAATACGCGGCTCCGGAACAGTTGAAAGGCGAAACTGTGACGGGGGCAACGGATGTCTATTCTTCCGCGGTTTTGCTTTATGTATTGCTTACTGGACATCACCCGACAGGAACCGCTCTGCGTACGCCGGCGGGCCTGCTCAAAGCGATCTTGGATACCGAGCCGACTCGTCCTTCGCAGATCGTATCGCCGGGGCAGACGAACGAAGACAATGCGGTCGCGAATGCCGCGCGACGCGCGACGACACCGGACAAGCTGGCACAGTCCTTGCGCGGTGATCTCGACACGATCATCGCGAAGGCACTGAAGAAGAATCCGCAAGAACGCTACGCTTCCACAAGAGCCTTTGCAGAAGACCTACAACGATACCTGCAATACGAGCCGATCTCTGCCCGGCCCGATGCGATAGGCTATCGCGCTCGCAAGTTCGTCCGACGTCACAGAAGTAGTGTAGCGGCGGCCTTGCTGCTAGCGCTGTCGTTGATCGGTACGATCATTGTTACCAGGCTCCTTCCTCGTCGGCCGGAACCTTTGCCGCAGTTCAATCAGCGGAAACTTACGGCAAACGCTGAAGAATCGCCCATATCCAGCGCTGCGATCTCTCCAGATGGGAAATATTTGGGATTCACTGACCCGCAAGGCATTCATCTGCAGGTTGTCGCGACGGGTGGAGTGAGGACTTTGGCATTGCCACCCGGCACCCATGGGGAGGAGGCTTCTTGGACCTTTGGAAGCTGGTACCCGGATTCCGAACGCTTCGTAGCGTCAGTTCTTGTTCGAGGAACAACGTCCACAATCTGGTCGATTCCGGTCGTAGAAAGCAAAGGGCCGCAAAAGCTTGGTGAAGTTGAGGATATGTTTGGCGGGGGGATCGTCTCACCCGATGGCCTCAAAGTCGCCTATGAAAGGCTGCTAGCATCCGATGCGGCGCGGGAAATTTGGATAATGGGCGCAAATGGAGAGTCCCCTCACAAAATTTATACAGCCGAAAACCGGGCCACGATCTACAGCATCGTATGGTCGCCGACGGGGAATCGGATTGCATACCTCTACAGACGTGTTACGGGTGATCATACGCAGATCATGGTTGAAAGCTGTGACCAAAGTGGCGAGGCTACAACGACTATCCTCCAGGATAGTCATTTAAGAGCGATCACGTGGACGCCTTCGGGGCGCTTCATTTATTCAAGGAATGAGGAACGCGGCTCCTCCGAATCCGATAATTTGTGGGAACTGCAAGTCAACGCGAAGAACGGAACTGCGCAAGGCAAGGGACGCCGGTTAACAGATTGGTCGGGATTTGCCGTTCATAGCTTCAGCACAACAGCAGACGGCAAACAACTGGCTTTTCGAAGAGGCAATAGTCACGCTTCCGTTTTTGTTGGAGATCTTGCGGGCAAAGAAAGCCGCCTCGTAAACACCCGGCGGTTGACGCTCGACGATAACTACAATCTTCCTTCTGCATGGATGCCAGACTCTCGCGAAGTCCTTTTTTCATCGGAACGTCCCTCGAACCGCGTGATGTATCGGCAGGCGATAGATCCGGGCAGTGCCGCTCGACTTGTCACACCCTCTGAGAACGCAAATTTCTATTTGGCCGGGCTCAGCCCTGACAGAACCGGAATCCTTCTTGAAGGTGAACCCCTTGATTCCCGCAAGATGGGTCTGTATCGAGTTGACCCGCAGGACGGCGCTCGTCGGTTGTTATTTAATACGGGAGGGTTTGTACTGTTCTCTTGTTCCGACAAAACCGCCAATCTTTGTGTGTTTGGGCGGCCGACCACGGGCAAGAACGAACTGGTCGTCGATGCATTTGACCCGCTCGGCGGTCCTTGCAAGGAACTGCTGCGGATTCCGCTTGAGATTGGCAGCAACGCTGACATTGGATTCGACTATTGGTGGCAACTCTCTCCAGACGGTAGGCAGATCGGAATCGTAAGAAAGCACGGAAATCAAATTAGGCTGATTCCGCTCGCGGGAGGACCGACGAGAACTATTACGATAAATGGTTATGCCGACCTCCTGGAATTCTTTTGGGCGATTGACTCTCAGAGCATGTTTGTCTCAACGGTCGCACCGGGTGGCGCAATCTTGTTGCACGTTTCGCTTGGCGGAGAGACGCTGCCCATCTGGCACCGGCCTCAGTCAACCCACACATGGGGTTTTCCTTCTCCTGACGGGCGCCACCTGGCCATTTTGGACTCGCATTCAGAGTTCAACGTCTGGATGATCGACAACTTCTAAACCGCTAGCCGACCTGCCTACACATTAGTCTCCCCATTACCCCCGGTGTTTCTCTCTCCGCTGTCGTCTTTTCCATTTCATTTCCGATATCTCAAGTAGGGACCAGAAAGGCAAGGGGGTAACCCGTGGAAATAAGAACGGGGGTCGTTTGCAGTAAATGCCAGCAACCCATTACCTCAGGAGATGGCTTCGGCTACATCTGTTTCAAGATTCCCGGCAAGGAAAGCTACTACTTCTTCCACTGCAGGTTTCGAGGCCGAGACTGTTGGGACGATTATTTGAAAGAAAACCACGACGCATAGAAACCGCCCGAAGGCCCGGTTGTTAGAAACAAAATCTATTTTGGATGAAGCGAGATGGCGAACCTTACAGCGAAACCGACCGGCATCAATCTGACCGAATTGGAGGCAATCGAGAAAGCCAAGAACGGCGATCCTGCTGCTTTTGAATATCTCTACAAGCTGCATTCCAAGCGCGTATATAGCCTGTGTTTACGCATGAGCAGGCATCCAGCTGAGGCAGAAGATTTGACGCAGCAAGCATTCTTGCAACTCTTTCGAAAGATTGGCACATTTCGCGGCGAGTCGGGGCTTTCCACCTGGCTGCATCGAGTCACCGTGAACATTGTCTTAATGCATCTGCGCAAGAAAATGCCCATCGAGATTCCGGCCGGGGATCTGGAGCGCCAGGACGCTGATGGTGATGGCACACGGGAGTACGGTTCAAACGACCCGCTAATGGTTGGCACCCTTGATCGGGTAAATCTGAAGCGTTCAATCCAAAAGTTGCCACGTGGCTATAAACAGTATTTCTTGCTCTACGACGTCCTTGGTTACAAACACCAGGAAATTGCCGGGCTCCTGGGATGCTCGACGGGCTGTTCAAAATCGCAGGTTCACAAAGCTCGAAAACGACTGAGATGCCTGTTAGAGGGAAAGGAAGGTCCAGGGGAAGCAGATGTCCTCCCCGCATAGCGCCCATCTAGTTGTCGCCTTTTGCCACCGGATTCCGATATCTCAAGTAAGGGGCGCTGTTTTTGCCGCTGCGATCGAGGGATTCCCGATTTCAGCGGCGAGGCCCGCAACAAGGGCTTTCGGGAAAACCAGGCAAATGAACAATCAAAGTCGAACAATAAGGAGAAAGCAGTGAACAACAATTACAGTAAGAAGTTCCGTAGTGGCAAAGGTCCTCACAGAATCACTCGCGGTTTGCTGGCGGCGTTTGTCGCTCTGGCCGCCTGTGGCACGGCCTTTGCTCAAGGCCAGGAGGAAGTGAAAGACGAAATCACATTCAATCTGCTGCCGAACCCGGCAGTCATTGACTGTCTGCGCGCCAATCCTTATGAGGAACCGCGGGCTCGCGCCACAGTGATCCGTGGCAAGCAGAATGACACACTCATCTTGGATCTCGATGGGATCAAGCCGGGCCTCGCGTTTGACCTCTTCACCGTTCAGAACAGCTTCTTTCAAGCCAACGGCACCAAAGATCCTAATTTCACCGGAAGCTTCGGCTTGGCCTGGTATCAGTCCGATATCAAAATTGGCAAACAAACCGATGACGGTCACGTCCAGATCAAAACGATTCTTCTCGACGATATCTTCGGCTTTGATCCAGACGTGCGATTGGCTCCCACGAATACGTTCCATGTTGGTTTCTGGTTCGACAATCCACAGGATGCAGCCGCTTTTCCCACCTGCCACTTCGATCCGACCAAGCCAACACCGTTCAATGGCGAGCACAAGGCCGGGCCGTTTGCCATGCTGAGCGCCCCTGACGCCAAGACCACATTAGGCCCGCTCTGCACGAGCGCTAACAATTCCACAAGCCCTGTCAGCTGCAACGCCAACTAAAGCTGCCGCCGCGGAGAGCAGGGGCGACGAACAAATCGCCCCTCTTCCTCTTTGTAGTGATTTGAGGATGCGCCAGGCATGCGCAAAAACGATTTCAATCAATGCCTCCAGCCCAGAGAAAATCTACAATTTAGTCGCAGATGGAGGAATCGATGAAGTGTCTGACTCTAAGTCTGTTTCTCCCTTTGCTGTTAACGTTCGCCTTCGTAGGCAGTGGCCCAGAGGGCGAAGAGCGCTTGACCAGGCAAAGTGCAGGATGTAATTCCTGCCGTCTTCACTTGTGCTTTGCGGAGAAATTCCGGTAAGAATCTACGGAATCTAAAGAAGCGCCTGGGACGGAGATTGGCGCCCCTCGTCTTTTGCCAGCGCGGCCAAGACGCGGGCAATCTCTGTTGCAATCGTTTTGGAGGTGAGGGGCTTGGCAACGTAGCCATCCATCCCCGCTTGCTCGCATCGCCGTCGATCCTCGTCAAACGCGTTGGCGGTCATAGCCACTATCGGAAGGTGCTGTCCGGATTCTTTCTCCCTGGCGCGAATTTCTTCAGTGGCCTCCACTCCATCCATAACAGGCATTTGCATGTCCATAGCCACCAGATCAAACCGCTGCTGGCCGGAGAGGCGGAGCGCCATTTGGCCGTCACTGACAACGGTGACGTGGTGCCCCATTTTCTCGAGCAGCCGCGAAATCAATCGCTGGTTCACGATATTGTCCTCGGCGAGCAAAATCCGCAGGCCGACGGGCCTTTCTTCCGCGGGGAGTTCTGGCATGGGCACGTGCACCGTGTCCGGCTCGCCGTGGCAGCTTTGCAGAGCTTCATAGAGCGTCGACCGGCGGAATGGTTTGAGGATTGTTCGCGTTACGTCCAACTCTCGGCAGCGATCCCGTTCCTCCGCTTCCAGGAGCCGCGAGTGAACGAGGATAACGGGCGCCTGTGCCGCCGGAGATGCTCGGAGCGTGGCGACCAGAGTCAAGCCCCCCGGCCTTTGCAGATCCTTTTCGACAAGGATCGTTGAGAAGTTCGCACCCGAGCGCTGTGCTTCGGCGATATTGGCCAGCGCCTCCGCTGCGCTGGCAGCCAGCACGGCTTTGATATTCCAGCGATTGAACAAGCGTTCGAGCAAGTCGCGATCGAGAGGATTGTCATTGACGGCCAGAACACGCCAACCTTCCGTCGGCGTTTTCTCGTTCCGCGCGCTGCCGGCACTTAGGTCTCCCCCCTCTCGCAACACCGTCATGGTGAAGTGGAATTTGCTTCCCCGCCCTTCTTCACTCTCCACCCAAATGCGCCCACCCATGAGGTGCACCAGCCGCTGGCAAATCGATAGTCCCAATCCGGTGCCACCGAAACGCCGTGTGGTAGACGTATCCGCCTGCTCGAACGCTTCGAAAATCTTTTCTTGTTTTCCCTTTGGAATTCCGATGCCTGTGTCGGACACCGCGAATTCCAGCACCCAGCCATTGGGCGTCGACTCCGCAAGACGGGCATAAATAGCCACTTGTCCCTGATTTGTGAATTTCAGCGCGTTTCCGGCTAGATTGATCAATACTTGCCGCAAGCGAGTCGGATCCCCGCGCACCACGTTTGGAATATCTTCGCTGATATTCCACGCCAGCTCGATGCCCTTCTGTTGCGCGATAAGTACCAGCGGCTGCAGCGCATCTTCGACGCAACTCTCGACGGATAGCTCCGCGATTTCCAGGTCCAGCTTGCCAGCATCAATTTTCGAAAGATCAAGAATGTCGTTCAGCAACCGCAGCAATGACTCCCCGGAAGTTTTCACCATACTCAGGTAGTCGCGCTGTTCCATGTCAAGCTTTGTTTCAAGGGCTAGCGCGGTCATCCCCAGAATGCCGTTCATGGGCGTGCGAATCTCGTGGCTCATATTCGCCAAAAATTCACTTTTTGCGCGGTTAGCGGCTTCGGCAGCTTCCTTCGCCTGTCGCAACGCTTCCTGCGCTTTCTTCCGCTCGGTGATGTCCACGAAGGTTACAACCGCACCAAGCATCTGGTCTTGCTGCCGCAACGGGTGGCACCAAACCTCCGCGTCAAAGCTGGTTCCGTCGGAGCGCCAAAGCAGTTCGTCGGTTTCATGAAATTTTCTGCCTGCTCGGAATTCGTGCTGCAAGTTACATTCATCCCGCGGATAGGAGGATCCATCACGTCGAGTGTGGTGGATGACGTCGTGAATATTGCGGCCCAGCACACCATCCTGCGACGGGTACCGCAAGAGGCGGAGCATCGCGAGATTGCAGAACGTGCACTCGCCTTGGATGTTTATTCCGTAAATGGCTTCGCCCGTCGATTCCATGAGAAGCCGCATCCGCCCTTCTTCCTTGGACAATCGCTGCTCACCAGCGTCCCGCTCGCTGATCAACGCGCCCAGTACCAGTCCGGCGAGCGACAAAATGAGCATCAGAAACTGCAGTACGGTGAGTTCGCCTGGTGGCCGTGGATAGATCCTGAGCGCCAGAATGATTCCGGAATCCAAAGCTAAAATCGCGGCCGCGGCACCTCGCAGTCCCCGCCTGACGGCCACCCAAATCAGCGGCAGAAAGAGTAGATAGAACATTTCGTCGCCGAGAGCCAAGCGCCCGCTGAGAGCGATCCAGAGCACGGCCGCAATGCACACTGCGAATAGAATCGACTCGACCGTTCTCCGGATTCCCTGAAATTCATGTCTGCCCCCGACGACTGTGGCCTGGAGTGTGCTCACGGGCTCGGGTTCCCCCACAAATCGCCGCAGGCCGGGCAACACGTAGATGAGACAAAACGGCGCAATAGAACCGATGGCCACGGCGTCGCCGATCCACCAGTTGAAGGTAGCTCGTAAGTATTCTTTGGAAGGGATCAAATGATCCAAGGTGAGGAATCCTGCGCCGACGAACGCGACCACGCATGAGGAAACCAGGGCGACCAGTAGAAGCCACATCACATCCCTCAGCGATCGAAGATGCAGATCGATCTTTATAACGCGCGTCAGTAGCAGGGCTGCTGCGGTATACACGGCCGTGAATTCAATATTTCCCACGAGAAAAGAAAACGAATACACAGGCTGGTGATAGTTTACGATCGACGCGATATCAGCCGCGAGAACGATAGCAAGCGCATAACGCGGCCCGAATCCGATGAGCACAGCCAAGGCCAGACCGGTGGGCGGATACCACGCGCTGATCTCCGTCCATATCTGAAAAAACATCGTAGAACGGTCGAGCAGCAGGTGCACCGCCACAAAGCACACTGCAACGAGCAACTGCCGGAGGGTTCGTCGCCTGCTTTCAGTCAATAGGGCCTCCGGCAGACTTGCGATGTGTGTGCTTGCCGGGACTCGCACTATTACCCGACTTTCCCGGGGTGCGGGCGGGCGTTGGGCTCACAAGCAAATCCACGAATTCCCGGTAGAATTTTCCTGTATTGAGATCTTGTTGGACGTCAACCAGACGTTCGCCGAGGCCCGGTTGCTGGCCGGGAACCCACGCCAACGTGTCGCCATAGCCAGACCCATGATCCACATCTACATCAACGTAGCGCTTCTCCCATTTGGTAATCAGGCTGGGATCCAGCCACGCCACGGCAGCAAGTTCGTCCCACAGATAACCCTCCTCGGCATAACTGGAGGCATACCGGGCAGAGGGTCCAGCGGCTTTCGCGATTCGCCGGATGAGACACTTTCCCATATGGGTTTTCACGGAGATATCTACGGTTGTAAGTACCAATCGCGGCCAACGCGCGTGCAGGACGGCGCGTGAAGCTTCGGGATCCATCCAAAAATTAAACTCGCGCCGCGGATTGAGCGCAAATTGCGGATCGTCGGTCTGCGGATCGATGCTGCCGCCCATGATGACGAGTTCTTTCGTTAGTTCGGCGAAGTTGGGTTCGAGTGCAAGTGCTAGCGCGAGATCGGTCATTGGCCCTGCAGCATAGATCGTGATTTCATGCGGATACTTGCGCGCCATGCGCACCAGAAAGTGCGGGGCGTCTTCGTTCGAGGCCTTGGTGGTCGGCGCGCCTTCCGGCATCGGCGGAATTTCCGTCGGTCCATGGACGGCATGGCCCCTCGCATGGTTCCAAGCACCTTGGTATTGGACCCTACCGTAGAGCGCTTCCCATTTGGCTATATATTCACGGCTGTTGACTAGCGGGAAGGTTGCTCCGGGCACCACGGGAATATCTGTGCGGCCGATCAGTTCCAGCATGCGAAGCGCATGCAGCACCTCTTCATCTCTCCAGGCGTCCCCGGTCAATACGGTAATGCCCAGCACTTCGGTTTGTGGAGAGTTGATGATCGCCAGAATGGCCAGCATGTCGCTTCCGCCAGGACCCGACGCATCCTGGTCGATGATGACTTTCCGCGGGGATTGCGCGTAAACAGCGATACCGAGAAATGGAACGAGCGCGAACGCGGCAAGGACCGTCCAGCCCACAGTAAGGCGACGGACCCTTGTTGGTAGTGGCACGCTCGAACCCATTTTCCTCGCGCTTGAAATGCGTTTCTGCATCAGTTCTGAAATTGGCCTGTTTGCTGAAGGCCGCGCGCACGTTACGATTCCGCGGCAGCTCGCAGCCAGCAGGACCGGCCAATTCAGAATGTCAATTTGACTCCGAATTGCAGTACTCGCGGGTTGTTTACCGTCGAACTGATTGCTCCGAAGTTGCCCGCATTGATGTCCGCGTATCCTGTACCCGGTGTAACGGGCAGGCCGAACTGCGGATGATTGAATAGGTTGAAAAACTCTGCCCGGAAATTCAAACCCGTGTTTTCCCAAGGAAGAGCAAACTGCTTGATGACTGAGAAGTCCGTATTGACGAAGCCTGGTCCCGAGAGCGGTGCACGCGAAGCACCGCCGAGTTGACCAGGAGGAGCTAGCGCGAATGCGCAAGGATTGAACCACGCAGTCACCGTATGCAACTGAGAGGGCGCCGCGCAACCTGGATTGGCACTTTCTGCCCCGGTCTTGTTAGGGTCGGCAACAACGTCGGGACGGTTCAAGCTATTTCCATTGTTCTGAAAGTTCACGCCGCTCTGATTGGAGCTATCGATCACGAAGACCGGGAAACCAGAGGTAATTTTCTGGATGAAGGTAACTTCCCAGTTCCCCAGAATGGTGTTCAAGGCCTGGTTCCACTCGCGGCCGAAATGCTTACTTTTGCCAAAAGGCAAATCGTAAATGACGCTGGCGGTGAAGTTGTGATTAAGGTTGATCGGCGAGAGTGCCCAATCGAGCTTGTCCCAATTCGGCAGCGGATAATATGTCGCGCCGACCGTGGTTCCCAACGCATCGGAAAAGCCATTGTCGTAGGTGCGAGAATAGGAATAACCGATCAGGGCGTAAACGCCGTAACGTGAGTTTTTTGTCTCCGCCCGAATTTGCAGGCCATCGTAGCGAGCCCTACCTTGGTCGCTGATATTGGAGATCGTGGAAAATGGGAACGATGGATAAGGAATCCCAACGAATGAACCGTCCCGGCCGCAACCCCGGGTGTAGCCGGCCACTGTTCCACAAGCCGAGGGGCTGGCGACGTTGAGATTGTTCCCGTCAATCAAAACATGAGAGCTGCGAGCACCCGCATATCCGACGGTAAACACAACGTCGCCGGGAAACTCGTGTTCCACGTTCACATTGAACTGTTGAACGCGGCCAAGTTTGAAATTGCTGTTTTGCGACTGGATAGTCCCCGTGAAATCCGCGGGGACCGGAGGCCCGTCAAAAACCTGAAACCCATCGGACAAACTGATCGCCGAAGGTGAGTTTCCATACAGAAGAAAGCAGGCAGCGGTCGCAAACGTACAGGAGCCACCAAAGGCGAAACGGTCTGACTCAGCGTAGAAGGGTGGGTTCTGCCACAATCCTTGCGCGCCCTGGCTCCACGAAGAGTCATGATATATCGCGTAGCCGGCGCGCACCGCCGTCGTCGCGCTGCCCCAGGGTTTCCAGGCGAAGCCCAATCGGGGCTCGAATGCGGTCTTATCAAATTGGATACCTGCCCACTTACCGGCGCCCTGGCCGGCAATCAGAAATTGCCCGGTTGCCGGATCGAAGTTCGCTTGACGGCCGCTGGCTTCCGAAATCGGCGTCGTTAGATTCCAGGCCAGGCCCAGATTGAGCGTCAGGTTTTTCGTTACGCGCCAATCATCTTGGATGTACGGACGGAAGGTTTTCCAGCGCCGGCCGGTCACATCGCCTTTGAAAGTCTGGTCATGAATTGCCAGACTAGGCAAACCCAGAAGGAAGTCAGCCTCGGGGTTGTTGCTCCAAAATCCCGTCACCACCCAGAAGCCGTCTTGAAAGCCTTCCGTTCGAACGTTCATCTGATTTGCCCGGATCGATCCACCCATTTTTATGTCGTGCTTGCCTCGAACCAGATCCAGGGAGTCGCCGAGCGAATATACGTTGGTCCCACCCGTAAAAGGGGAGAAACCGCGATCTCCAAGGGCCCAGTAGCCTCCATCAAACTGGGTTGAAGTCAGGCCACAGCTGATACCAACGTCAGAGCAGACATTGCTCGGGCCGCAATCGAGATTGGCTCCGGGGATGCCAATTTTTGCAGCTTGGCAACTACCGGAGCCTTGGGAGGTGATGTAGTTGAAAATCCGGTTGTAGCCGCCACTGAGCTGGTTGACAGCCGTTGAGGAAAAAACATGCGCTTCCGCGAGGGCGAAATTGCGCGCGTGGTTGAGAATGCCTTGATTGCTGGCAAAGGCTCCTTGCTCGGCAAAGCCGGGAGCTCCACCAGGCACGTAAGAGGCTGCCTGATCATAACTAATACGCGCAAACATGTTGTCGGCGTTCGAGAAATTGTGGTCCAGCCGGATGTCGAACTTGGTTTCATCGAGCTTGCGCACCGGCTCGCTAACGAAGTTAAATGCCGTGCCCCCATTTGAAGTGTTTGGAAACGGATAGAAATTGATCATCGACGAGGCGATAGGGTTTATGAGGCCCGATGGGATTTTGTAGCAGTTAGCTCCAGGCGCTTGGCTTCCATCGGCATTCGCAGGCAAAGGATTGCCCGAGGCATCACACTGGAAAAAAACGTTCGGTCGAACCGCGGCATCGGCGCTCGCCCCGGTCACATTTGGATTGATGATCGCCCCGGGTGAAAGCGGACTGTTGCCGGCAGGAAGCGGAATCCGCTTGCCGAATGGGTCTGCGGAGAAGTCGCCATTCCGCATCGCCTGAGTTGGAACCAGTCCCGTAAACGTAACACCCTTGCGCTGATACTTCTGTTCACCGTCGAGGTAAAAAAACGTCTTGCTCGTGCGGATCGGACCGCCGATCGACCCGCCAAACTGATTCAGATTGAATTTTTCCGGCGAGACAGCAAAGAAACTTCGCGCATCCAGGGAAGTGTTGCGCAAGAACTCAAACAGCGAACCATGAAAATCGTTGGATCCCGATTTCGTGGTGACCAGAACGGTTGGTCCCGCGCGAGTCCCGTATTCCGCGGAATAGTTGTAGGTAAGAACCTTAAACTCCTGAATGGAATCGATCGAGGAAAGAATGGCGATGCCGCCGGCAGTAAGCTCGTTGTTATCGTTCCCGTCGAGCAGCCAATCTGTGCTGTTTGCGCGCGAACCGCCTACAGAGAGAGAAAACGACCCGCGCGCGGATACTTCGCTGTTGGCACCACCGTTGAAAAAACTGTTCGCGTTGGTTTCCTGAGCAGTGCCCGGAGTGAGGGTGGCAAGCTGGACGAAATCCCGTCCGTTCAAGGGAAGCTGCGCCACTTGCTGCGCGGTGATGACTTGCCCCAGCGAGGGATTGGTGGTCTCCATTGCCACAGCTGAAGCCAGCACTTCTACTTGCGAAACAACGGACGCGGGTGCGAGTGTAAAATCCATCTGGCGCGCTTCGTCCACCTGTAAGCGCACGTCTTTTGCATTGACGCTCTGAAAGCCCACGAATTCGACGTGCAAGCGATAAATTCCTATGGTCAGTAAAGGAATTAGGTAGTGACCGGCGTCATCGGTATTTGCTAAACGCGCCACGCCCGTCCCCTCCGAAGTGGCGGTTACCAAGGCCCCCGCGATGCTCGACCCGGATACATCTAACACGCTGCCGGATAGACTTCCCGTCGATTGTCCATAGAGCATTGGAGAAACGGAGAGCGCGAGGGAGCAACAGATCGTCATGAATATGATTCTGATTACCGTTATCTTCATCATAAAAAACTACCTTCTTTACAAGCTAGTGGTGGATTCGCACATAAAAATGCCTAACGTCAACGTGCCGGAGCACAGAGATTTGGTTCTGCGGAGAGGAAGAAGACGCAGCGAACAGCACTAGACTTCTGAAGGGAACTCCAGTGTGACCCAATGAATAGCAGATACAAGAGGATTCAAGGGCATGGTGCCCAATGGGCTATCGGACGGTTGAATTGACTTCTCACCCAACCTGTTGGTCGATCGCTCGAAAGTGATTCGTTCCTGATGGATTGTGCTGAGCGGTTGATGACCATTCCTGCCGCGGGGCCGATCACGGCGCTGACCTGGGCGCTGGAAATCGGGGATGCGAAAACGCTTTTGCGCGTTTACCTACTTGGAAGCCCGCACTTGCGGGCTACGCCAGTTCCGCACATTGTAGGAATAGAGCGCAAGGCAGAAGAGATTCGCGGGTATGAATCCAAATTGCGCGGTTCGGGCGGCAATTACGCAGACGACCACGCTATTTGCACCGGCTACCATCCACCCTTGCCAGAATTTCCTTCCTATGAGAATGGTCGAAAGGACCGTAAGAACGCACGAGATGTAATCCAAATGAAGCACGATCACCTATGGAAGATCACTGAGTCTTTGGCGCCCCTTTTTGTGCGCCAGGGCCGCTTTTTCTTTGCGGCCTACTTTCAAGCTAGCATTTCAGGTTTCAGCCAGTAACTGTTCTGTGGTTCAGTTGCGCTCGTGAAGTCAACTCTTGGCAAGTTGGGCTGCAAGCGCCCTTCGGGATGATTTGATCCGTGTGAGCGGCCATTCTGCGGCGACGGGTTGGAAGACTGCCGCAGCGCTACACGGTGAACTCGGGGAAGTTGTAAGAGCTGTTTATCCTTATTATGGGGATGAGCTGGATTCTGGTGCGATTTCCTCGACTCGCCTCCTACGAGCGCTCTTGCACAGACCTAAAGATGGAAGAGAATCAAGTCAGTTTTCCTTGTATCGTTAAGAAGAACAACACCTTACTGGATTTTGGCACGTTGCAGGGGAATGTCATTTGAGAATCGCGAATTTAGAATGAAACTATGAACCTCTAGCCCCAAGACGCCGTGGTTTCCCAATAGCTATTTGGCTATCCAAGCGGGCGTCCGCCGATTGTGGCAGCCCCTCGGAAGTTCAAAAGCGAAATTGCCATCTCGAGCGACCTGCCGCCAGTTTTGCCTTGGCGTGACGGCGATACCCGTGGCGTGGGGCTTCGGCCGCTATGATAAAAAACGTTCCGCATGCGGCGCTGCGTGATCCCGCACTCTACGAGCTTCTGGCACTGGTCGATGCGATTCGTGATGGGCGCGCGAGCGAGCGGAATCTGGTCGAGCGCGATTTTGGGTGCGCAGGCTAAAGTCAACCCGTGGCGAATAATGATTAGAGGAACTTGCCGACCGACAAAAACTCAAGAATTCCGCCTTAGTTTTCCACAGAAAGCGGCTT
>Ga0247693_1000129_pt1 | contig 14319 bp, 10 predicted proteins | sample CNK34_metaG_FD_182712 | JGI IMG/M metagenome (GOLD analysis project Ga0247693, IMG submission 182712) | Soil microbial communities from Purdue University Martell Research Forest, Indiana, United States - CNK34 | ecosystem: Environmental > Terrestrial > Soil > Temperate forest > Bulk soil... | reverse complement strand
ATGCCCCCACAGTGCTAATCTTCTCCACAGCCGGTCTCCTTTCTCTTGTGCTTCAAGCACGTCGATCATTGGGAGCGTAACGCATCCCGCTGGAGACCGGCCTTCTCATCCCATCTGATAGGTCGTGCCAGGAGTTACACTTCTTCGGTTTGAACTGCTGCCCTCAATCAGCAGAAGAGCGCATAAGATTTTACAGAAGTACGACTTCTCCGTCTCTGATTATGAACTCGGTTGAGTCGATCTTATGTGCTATGCCTGTCGCGTCCGTTACGATGACGTTCCCGCTGGCTTCAATTGTTTGAGCCTGCCTGTCGTACACCACTTTCTGCGCTTCAAGCGAGAACAGGTTGTAGGCCACAAACACGGGTACGTCGGGCTGTGAAGTCTGCTGACTTCTGTAAATGTAGCCACGCGAAGTGGCGTCTCGCTGCGGATACCTTACATACAGCTCAAGAGGTGCACCGTCTTTGGCCGGTAGAGGGAAAAAATCCTCACTTCCGCAGGAGTTCTTCCACTCCTCCACCCGCTGAGCCTCGGTGTCAACGCCCACCACCGCGCCGCAGCTCATCCTTGCAGAGTACAGAGTTCCGTTCAGTGTGATAGTCGTCGCCGAGCGGATGCGGATTAGTCGTCTATATTCAGTCACCGCCAGGCCCGTAATCTGGGGACCACACGCCGTCATTTTGTACACACCGATGGGAAGATCAACTTGGTAAGCACCCTTTTCATCGACCGTTACGGTTCTGGTTATCAGTTCCCCTTGGAACGTGACCTCAGTTCGAGGGACGGCAACGTCAGAGTCTTCGTCGCCCACCCTCGCAGCGCCAGTCACTTGCTCGCCGCAAAGCCTTAGCCTGCTACGTCGGACGGGTAGGCCGTTAGGGAGAGAATCCATCGGGCTGCTAATGGTCCCCTGAATATGAAATGTCACCGGTTTAGGACCACTTGGAGCAAATCGTCCGAATCCGGGGGCGAGGAGTAGCAAAGCTACGATGACATTCGTGGCCTTGGGTTTAGGTCGAGTTGCGAAGTAATCCTTCCATAGTTCAAACATTCTTTCTTCGTTTCCCGTAGGCGCTCGCATATCGAACACAGAGTAACAAATGTGACGCTGACCGACCTAGTGCCTGATTAACGCTTACCGGACATCTCTAACAATGTCGGCTCTGTCAAACTCTTTTTGAGCACACTGCTTTCTTTTCACTTGAAAGAGTTTTCTCTTTCGCTCTTTTTTGTTTTCTTGCTTCTACGCATCGACGACCACGGCTCGTTTGTAATCTCTCGGGCAACTTCAGTTCGACCCAACCATCTCTTCGATCAAAACTTCGACCACGATTACTTGTTCAAACTCCCCTTTCGGGGAGCGGGATGCCCTTTGCCTCTCCCAATGGTCTGTTCAACTTGAGCAGACTCGCCGTTTGGTGGCTCAGGCTCGGCGTTACCATCGAGAGAATCCAGCCTGGCCATCCGCAACAGAACGGCCGCCATGAACGCATGCATCGAACTTTAAAAATCGAAGCTACGCGCCCGGCAGTTCTAACTTCCTTCAGCAACAAGCCAAGTTCGACGCTTTCGTTCACGAGTTTAACTACGAGCGTCCGCATGAAGCTCTCGATATGAAGTGCCCTGGCGAAGTTTATAAGGCTTCCACGCAGCAATATCGGGGCATAGGAGAACTTTCCTATCCTTTCCACGATCGCACCGCTCTGGTTACCTACTGCGGAAGGATCTGCATTTTCAAAAAAAAATAAATCTCAGCACTTCTCTGGCGGGTCAAGCCGTCGGTATCAGGGAGGTCGATGATGGCATCTGGCTGGTGACTTTTATGGACTACGATCTTGGTTACATCGATCTAGAGGAAAAAACCCTGCAGCCCCTAAACAACCCTTTTGGCCCAAGGGTGTAAACTATGTCTTCGGAACGTTCTGTAAAGGATCTCTCCGGACTGTACATTCTATAAGTGGCGGAGAGGGTGGGATTCGAACCCACGGTAGGGGTAAGCCTACACACGCTTTCCAAGCGTGCTCCTTAAACCGCTCGGACACCTCTCCGCATGTAAGGACAACCCTACCAATTTAGCAGAAACGAACGCGAGGCGCACGGAGGCTGTTGGGAAGAGTATGGTGTGTCTGCTAAAATTTACGTGCGGTTCCGGGATCGTCTAATCGGTAGGACATGAGCCTTTGAAGCTCAGTATCGTGGTTCGAGTCCACGTCCCGGAACCAATTTATTCCCCGCTCAGATTTCGTTTTTTCGCATTGAATCCAGCACGTAATCACAGGAACGTACGCACAACGCCATGATAGTGAGCGTGGGATTTTGGCATGGATTGGACGTGAAGCCGCTGGCATCCATGACGAAAAGGTTCTTGATGTCGTGCGACTGCTGAAACTGATTGAGAACGGATTTCTTTGGGTCGACTCCCATACGCGCGGTGCCTGCTTCGTGCAGGGCCCACCGCGGGGCGGAGGGATGCGCATACGTGCGAACATTCTTTGCGCCCGTAGCTTCGAGCATTTCGCCGGCTGACTCGCCGATGTCTTTGATCATGGCGGATTCATTTTCGCTGTCGGCCATGTGAATTTTGAGGACGGGAATTCTGTAGACGTCTTTCACGGACGGATCGAGTTCGACGAAGTTTTCCCAACGGGGCAAGACTTCGCCGAAACCCGTGATGCCAACGCGAACTCTTGGTTCGCGGAGTGCTTTTTTATAGGCGTCGCCGAAACCTGAGGCTTTCCAATTGAAGTCGACGCTGGATTCGCCTTCATAGCCGTAACCGCGAAGGAAACTCTTGGCGGCAGGCTGACCGGGAAGATTGCGGAAGCGCGCGACGTAGATCCCAACGGGTTTTCTCGGACCACCCATGGAGGGAGTTGCGCCGAACGCAGGAAAGTCTCCGCTTCCGCCTGCGCTGCGGACGTGAGCGGTGAAATAGCGGCCAAGAACGCCGCTGGAATTGCCGAGACCATTTGGATATTCGCGGGTTGCGGAATTCAAGAGGATGCGGGTGGATTCCTGCGTCTGGGCGCAGAGAATGAGTGTCCGCGCATGAATTTCGTGCGTTTGTTTTGTATTGCGATCGATATAAAGAATCCCGCTGGCGCGATTCTGCGGTCCGTCCAGCAAGACTTTGTGGACCATCGCATTCGAAATGAGCGTGCAGTTGCCTGTGCGTAGGGCGTCAGCGACGGTGGTAAACGCAGAGTTGAAATAGGAATGAGTCATGCAGCCGCGCTCGCAGGGACCGCAATAGTGGCAAGCGCCGCGACCGGAGAGCGGCCGCGTCAGATTCGCAGATCGCGCGGACATGCCGAAACGTCCCATTTTTGTTTTTAGGCGATCGCAGAAAAGCGATTCCTGGCAGGTGAGCGGCATCGGCGGTTGAAACTGGCCGTCGGGCAAGTAGTCAAGACCTTCCTTCGAACCACAGATGCCGACATATTTTTCGACGAGGTCGTAGTAAGGTGCGATGTCTTTGTAAGCGAGCGGCCAATCTTCGCCGAAGCCGTCATGCGATGCGGATTTGAAGTCTAGGTCGCTAAACCTTAGCGAGACTCGGCCCCACACGTTGGTGCGGCCACCAGTCATGCGAACGCGGCCCATCCAGAGAAACGGCTGGTCTTTCGGTGTGGTGTAAGGTTCTTCTAGATCGTTGGCAAACCAACTGGCCGTGTATTCGTTGCAGACATCGAAAACGGACTGGACGGGACGTGTCTTGCGAATAAGCTCCGCAGCCATATTGCGGTACTTCAAAGAAAATGCCGGCTGATGTTCGGAGAAATTCTTGTCAATTTGCGGACGACCCGCTTCGAGAAGCGCCACCTTTAGGCCGGCTTCCGAGAGCCGCTTGCACGCCCAGCCTCCGGAGGCGCCGGAGCCAACAACGACGACATCGAATTTTTCACCAGATGAAATCGGCACAGAGAACCCTTTCTTGTGACGCACAGCGGGGGAATGGTAACATCCCGCGCGGCGGAATTTTAGACGCATGAAGACCGAGCTCAAAAATAGTTTGCCGATTCGGACGGACGAGGCAGCGTCTGCGCGAACCATTTCTCGACGCGAGGCGGGTAAGCGATTGCTCGCTGGAATGGCCATGGGCACGACGGTTCCCTGGATAACATCAGGCCATCCGATCTGGAAACATTTCGAAAATACAGAATTACTGGGGCGGACGGAGCGCTCGGCCGACGATGAAAAGCTTGCTTTTCTAAATCGGGAACAATATCTGTCTCTGGTAGCGGCATCGGAGACGATTTTGCCGGGATCGACGAAGGCTGGAGTCGCGAAATTTGTCGATTTGCTTTTGAGCGCTGATAATCCGCGGCATCAGAACGAGTTCGCTGTTTCCCTTGGCCAGGTCGATGCGGAGAGCGCTAAGCGGTTCAGCAAGGGCATCGCTCAGCTTTCCGCTGACCAAAGAATCGAGTTGTTTACGGCGATGTCGGCAGGGGACGAAACAAAGACGGCGGACCATGAGAACCACAAAGCATTCTTGCATCTCAGAGAATGGATCGCCGGCAGCTACTATTCTTCGGAAATCGGGATGCGCGAGCTCGGATGGACTCCGGATCGCGTTTTTGCAGAGTTTCCGGGATGTTCGCATACGGACGCAAGCCACTAGAAGTATTTTGGTTCAAGGAGAAACACGATGAACAATTTTCCGAACCGGCGCGACTTTTTGAGAACGACGGCGGCGGCTGGAGCTGGCCTTGCACTGACACAGTATTTGTTTGCCACATCGCAAAAATCGGTGCTCGTCTTCACCAAGTCTTCCGGATGGGAACACGATGTTGTTAAACGGGTTGACGGCAAATTGAGCATAATGGAAAACGCCGTGACGGAACTTGGAAAGAGAAACGATTTCAGCGTGGTGTGTTCGAAAGACGGACGTATTTTCGACTCAAACGACTTGGCAGGTTTTGGCGCAATGGTTTTTTTCACAACCGGCGATCTGACGGAGATTGGAACCGACAAGAACCCTCCGATGACGGCGGCGGGCAAACAGAAGCTGCTGGATTCGATTCACGACGGCAAAGGATTTGTGGGAGTGCACGCGGCGAGCGATACGTTCCATACAAAGCCGGACACGCCAGACCTGAACTCGCGCTACGTTGCTTACGGTGACAAGTCGGACGCTTATTTGAGAATGCTTGGAGGCGAATTCATTACTCACGGCAGCACGCCCCGGTTGCAGACGTCGAAACTGGTCCTGAACGATTCGAAATTTCCTGGGCTGGAAGGCGCAACCTCCCCCGTCGAATTCACGGAAGAGTGGTATTCGCTCAAAGACTTTATGCCGGATTTGCACGTAATCGCGACTCTGGATACGGCAGGGATGAAGGGCAATTGTTACGAGCGCAAACCCTATCCGGTGACTTGGGCGCGAATGCACGGCAAGGGACGCGTGTTTTACACGGCAATGGGTGACCGGCCGGAGAATTGGCAGATTCCGTTCTTCCTGAACGTGGTCGCGGGAGGCATTCGCTTTGCGCTCGGAGCGGCGAACGGAGATGTAACGAATAATCTAATGAGCGCCGCACCTGGCTACGCAGAAATTCCGCCGAAAGAACCACCAAAGAAATAGGAAAACTCAGAACAAAGAAGTGGAAAGACACAATGCGGCGCCACCGGCGACGCCGGCGTTTTCGCCGTAGTGCGCGGGCACGAGCGGAATTTCCAGATAGCGTGAATTGATGCACCATTTTTTCATTCGCTTTTGGATTTCGCTGAAATAGGGGCGGAGCATTTCCGCCGCGCCACCTCCAAGAATGATCACTTCAGGTTCAAGAAGATCGACGGTGTTGCCGAGCCAAATGGCGAGATACTCCAGCGTTTGTTCGAGGATTTCTTTCGCGAGCGGGTCGCCTGCCTGCGCAGCTTTCCCGATGATTTCGCTGCGAATGGCAAACGGATCGCCACCGGCGAGTTCCAGCAGTTGTGCGCCAAGTTTCGGTGACTCGGTGAGTTTTTCGCGCGCTCGCCGGGCGATCGCAGTGCCCGAAGCTAGAACTTCGATGCAGCCCTTTTTCCGGCAATTGCAAACGGGGCCGTTGAAATCGATTGAAACATGCCCACCTTCTGCGGCGGCGCCGGTACGCCCGTGGAAAATTTTCCCGTCGAGCACGATGCCGGTGCCGATTCCTGTGCCAATTGTCGCGAAGAAGACGTTGCGATATCCACGGCCAGCGCCCCAGAGATGTTCGGCGAGACCGCCAGCGTTGGCGTCATTGTCCACTTTGACGTGCGCGGAATAATGTTTCGCGACTTCGTCGGCAAGCGGAAAGTCTCGCCAGCAAGGAACGTTGGGTGGATTGATGATTACTCCGGTGCGCGGGTCGAGTGGGCCAGGTGCACAAATGCCTATGCACTTAACTTTGGAGCGACCGGACGGATCTTGCGTGAAGAGTGATTCGACGGCGGAAACAACGGAGGCAAGCCCGTCTTCCGCCGATGCGTGACAATTCATGGGTGCGCGTGTGTGCGCAAGGATCTTTCCGTGAGCGTCCACGACGCCTGCGGCAACTTTTGTGCCGCCGATGTCGACGCCGATGGCCAAACTTGTTTCAGACGGTCTCGACGACATTCAAGGGTTCCAACGGGTCGGAAGCAAGTGAGTTTACGCCCCAGAGGGTACGACGGGACGCGAGCCGCGCAGCCCGTAGTAGACGATGTACGCATAGCAAATCACCGGAAGCACGAAGGCATGATGTACGCCGATGTGGTCCGCGATCCAACCTTGCGCAACGTGAATGATAGCCCCGCCGACAATGGCAGCGATGAGCAGGCCCGCGCCGTCTCCTGTCAGAGGCCCAAGCTTGGCGAGCCCGAGAGCGAATATGGTCGGGAACATGATTGAGTTGAAGAATCCCACAAGAATGATGCTCCACATGGCAACGTGGCCGGTGGCGATCATGGAAGTAGCTACGAGAGCCATCGCACCGACGGCAAAAGTTCCCAGTAAAGTTCCGGCCTTGACCTTTTGCAGGATGGCGGAGCCGATGAAACGGCCTACCATGGCGCAGCCCCAATAAAGAGAGACGTACCTCGATGCCGCCTGCTGAGTAAGATTGCCGATGCTGGGCTCAGCGAAATAATTGATCAGAAAGCTGCCGATAGAAACTTCCGCGCCAACGTAAACAAAAATTCCGACGGCGCCCAGAATGAGGTGCCGATACTTCCAGATGCTTCCTTCAGCACGATGGCGCTCGGCCTGGGCCATAGCCGGCAACTTGAAAAGCCCAATCAATATCGCGAAGAGCAGCAGAGACAGGCCGATGACGATATAAGGCAATTTCACAGAGGATACTTCCTGCACGCGGTAGGCATGCAGGGCTTGGGTGGACATTGCCCTGATGGCTTCAGCGGATTTAGGTGCGGCGCTGAGGATGAAGAAGCCGCCGAGAGCGGGGCCAATAAATGTGCCAAAAGAATTAAACGCCTGCGAAAGATTCAAGCGGCTCGACGCTGTTTCAGGATTGCCAAGTACAACCACATAGGCGTTGGCGGAAACCTGTAAGGCCGTCATGCCGCCGGCTACGATCATGAGCGCGGCAAGGAAGAACGGATAAGACGGAATCATTGCGGCAGGTAGGAAACCGAATGCGCCGACAGCCATCGTGATCAAGCCGATGACCATCGTTTTCTTGTAGCCCAAAGTATCCACAATCTTCGCTGCCGGGAGTGAAAACAGAAAATAGCCGGTGAAGAAAGCAAACTGGATGAGCATGATCTTGGTGTAGCTCAGGTCAAAGATGTTTTTGAGATGAGGGATTAAAATATCATTCAGGGACGTGACAAAGCCCCAGAAGAAGAACAGCACTGTGACCATGGACAGCGCCGCGGTGTAGGTTTCGTTTGTTCCCTGCCCCGAGGGAGCCGAAGGATTGGCTGGGCTGATGTTGGCCATATAAAATTCCGTGCACCTTTGATTGGATTGAAACCCGAACGATACTACCTTGCTCCCTACGACCGGTCCAGGACCGCCAGCCGAAGAGGATGCCATAAATGACCGAAACTCACTATAAAAACGATTAAGCGGTGTTCGCGTCGGAAAGAATGGTGGTATAAGCAACTCCGGTGAGAAAGCTTCCCGATCAGGCGGACAAGATGAAGACAAAGACGCTTCGGTTCGTGTTTGGTGCAGCGATTGTGCTCGGTTTTGGGCCGGTTTTATGGGCGCAAAGCGATGCGCCAGTCGTCGTTTTTAGCGAACCGGGTTTCCCCAGTGCAGACACGGCCACAGTTTCGGCGGATCAACTCGCAAAAATGGTGCCTGGAGCCCATGTTGCTACGGCAGAGCAACTGAAGGCGGAGCTTGCACGCAGCGAAACGAAACTTTTGGTGCTGGGCTATGGCTCGGCATTTCCGGAAAATTCGTGGGGAGACATTTTCAGTTTTCTTCGCCGCGGCGGGAACTTACTGGTGATTGGCGGGCGGCCGTTTACGCGATCCGCCTACAAAGATGCGGCCGGCTGGCATCTGCGCAATTACAGCGTGCGATTCTTGCGGCAACTTTTCATCGACCAGTATCAGACGGCACCGGGATCCGAAGGATTGGAGTTCCATTCCAATCCGGATGTGCCTGGGACCGTTCCCGCGTTCTTATGGAAGAAATCGTTCAGCCCGGTGATTCGGTTGAGTGCGGTCGATTTATATGCGCGGGGCGGGTCAGCGGGATCGATCGACGCACGGCTCGATGCGCTCGCGTTTGCCACGCAAAAAGACCGACGGATGGCTGCGCCGATTTTGCAGGTCGACCATTTACAGAACGGATTTAACGGAGGCCGCTGGATTTTAGTCTCGGCTGAGTTGGGCGCGGATTTTTCGACTCGAGCGGAGACCGCGAACCTTATACGGACGCTTTCGGAACGAGCGATGCAAGGCGCGGAGAGTTTCACAGTCCGGCCAACACTTCCCCTCTACTCGCCTGGCGAACCCGTGGAAGCGCAAGTTCTATGGAACGGCTTTGGCAAAACCGCGGCCAACCTAACCGTGAAAATTGCCGTGTTCCCGCAGGAGGAGCCTTCCGACCGCACGGAGGTTGTGGCGGGGCTTCCGACGGTGTTGCCGGTGTTGTTGCCAGCGCCGAAGGAAAAGGGATTGCACATCATCGAAGCGCAACTCTTGGACAACGGAAAAGCGCGCGCCATTTACCGATCCGGCTTCTGGATTCGCGATTTAGAGTACTTGAAGTCCGGCCCGAAGGTTTCAGTCAATAAAGACTATTTTGAGTTCGATGGAAAGCCACTGGCGGTGATTGGAACAACGTATATGGCAAGTGATGTACAACGTCTCTATTTCGAGCATCCGAATGCGTACGTCTGGGACCAGGATCTTGCGCAAATCTCGTCGGCTGGCTTGAACATGATCCGCACAGGTTGGTGGACGGGATGGGATAAGTTTTTCGACGAGACGGGGCAACCGTACGAACGGACGTTACGAACGATTGAAGCGTTTCTTATGACTGCGCGAAAGCACAACTTACCAGTGCAATTTAATTTCTTTGCATTTCTGCCGGACGTTGTGGCGGGGACGAATTCGTATCTTGATCCAGAGGCAGTCCGGAAACAGCAGACACTTATTTCCGCGGTTGCCGCGCGATTTCACCTAGTGCCGTGGCTCGTGTGGGATTTGATCAACGAGCCGAGCATTTCGAAGCGGCTGTGGACAATGCGACCCAACGACGACTGGATCGAAACAGAAAAGTGGAACGAGTGGCTTACAAAGAAATATCCGGGCCGAGAAGCACTGGCCGCTGCATGGAATATGCCAGTTGTTGCCGTTCCGGGAAGTGTTTCCGTTCCCCAAGAAATCGAATTCATTTCGCGGGGAATGTACACGGGACGAAATTCGTTGAAGACACACGACTATATGCTTTTCGCGCAGGACGTTTTCGCAGATTGGGCGCAAAAGATGCGAGAAGCGGTGCGCGCGACCGGATCACAACAACTGGTGACCGTTGGACAGGATGAGGGCGGAGTGATGGACCGGCCGTCACCGGCCTACTACGGCCGTGCGCTCGACTTCGTAACGAATCACACGTGGTGGCAGAACGATGCCCTGCTTTGGGACTCGTTAGTTGCAAAACAACCGGGCCAAGCGCTCCTCATACAGGAAACGGGCTTGCAACGCGAATTAACGCTCGATGAGCTCGCGCGATTCTCGGTGGAGCAAGAAGCAAATCTGTTCGAACGCAAAGTCGCAACATCTTTGATCCAGTCGTCCGGCACAATCGAATGGTTGTGGAATTCGAATTCGTATATGACCGAGGGAAACGAAACGCCCATCGGCGCTGTACGGCCAGACGGGACGGAGAAGCCGGAAGCGGGTGTACTCCGCGATTTCGCGGCGCTATCGAAGCAGATTAGCGAACATCTGCGGAACCCGGTGTTGCCGGCGATCGCGATCGTCACATCACAAGCGGCGCAGTATTCCGCGGTGGGCAACATGCAACTCGATGCACAGAAAACGGCCATTCGCGCCCTTGCCTACGATGCACATTTGACGGCCTACGTCGTCGCGGAAAATCAGATCGGAAAGATGGGCTCACCAAAGCTGGCGATACTGCCGTCTCCACAATCTTTAAATGAAAGCACGTGGCAAGCGTTGCTTCGGTATGTGAACGCGGGCGGAAATTTACTGGTCACCGGCCCAGTCGGACGGGACGAGCACTGGCAAACGGTCGACCGCACTACCCCTTTGAAGCTGGCCTCCCAGCTTGGGCCACTCTGGTATCACAATGCCGCGATTCGAATCGGGAGCGCCACGATTCCAATGTCGTTCTCGCAGGAAAGACAGTTCTGGGTGGAAGCATTGACAATGGAGAACGGCGAAACGTTTGCGGAAATTCCTTACGGAAAAGGCAGAATCTACTGGGCCGCTTTTCCCGTAGAACTGGCAGAAGGCACGGCGCCCGCGGCTGAACTATATCGCTATGTTACACAGCGCGTAGGGCTTTCACCGGATTTCGAACTGCAGTCACCCTTGCCGAACGGCGTTTTGATTTATCTGACCGTACTGGATGACGCTGTGCTGTATGTTGTTACATCGGAAAACGCGGCACCAGCACAGATAACGATGCGCGATAAACTCACCGGCACGCAACTCAATTTTGTGCTTGCGCCGGAGCGAGCGGCGATTGCGCTGATTTCCAAGGAAAAACGAACCGTCGTTGCAAAATATGGATTTTGACGTGCGGCAGGGTCGGCTTCCTTGACTCCTACCGCCAACTGACAATAATTAGCGCAGGAAATTGGTCGTCAATGCGAGAGGATCCCTGTTGAATTTGAGCGATCAAGCCTCAACTCCCCTGCGACGTCCGTTTTCGGTATTCCTAGTGGCCTTCTTTGGTCTCTTTTTTCTTTCCTGGCCGACCGTTCTTTCTCTCGACTTGTGGGCATTTAAGGATCGCGGAAGTTTTTTGAATTTGGATACTCTGCTCGGCCGGCAACTCAGGCTCGGCGTAGACGCATACTATTCGTACGGCCTCCTGCCAGTTTGGATTCAACATTTGTTGTTTCGAGTGTTCGGTGCCGGCTACGGCCCGCTCTTGGGCTGCACGGTCGTCACCATCGCTCTCATGGCACTATTCTGGGCTCTGTTGTTGAGGCACCTGCCAGCAGAGCGAATATGGCTCCTGGCAATTGTGGCGCTGTGCCCAATCGTAATTTGGGTAAATCCAAATTTTCCGTACTCGCTTGTTCAACTGTCGATGTTGTTCGCGCTTTGGCTGGTGCTGGAAAGCCGTCTTTCGGCAGCGTTGGCAGTTTCGATGGTTGGATGCTTGAGCGTTCCGTCACTGACATTGGCTCTCAGTTTCTTCATTTCTCTTCTGATCTTCGCGAATTGGTGGACCGAAGGAGAGCGAAAGCTGGGAGCGCTGGCGCGGCAAATCGCTCCGGGACTGGTCACCTACGCGCTCGGGGCCGCGTTACTCGCTTGGGTATTCGGGACCTCTTCTTTCATTGCGAGCGCCTTGCCGCTCCTTGGAATGCAGTTTTACAAAGCAGTCCATTACGGGACTATTGGAGCGTTACTCGAATTCTTGCATCCGTCCGGACAAACTTTGAAATATTTAATTCTGTACTACGCGGGAACGCCGGTGACGTGGTGGGTGCTGGCCACGCTGTTGCTCTTTTACTTTGGCGCGCGTTCGGTGAGAGCAGTTTGGGCGGAGAAAAAGATTCAGCCAAAGCACGCTGTGGTTCTGATCTGCGCAGTGATGCAGGCTATTTTTGCATTTCACGGCTACGGCGTACCGGGGCAGGAGATCGTGTACAGCCCATGGCTGTTGGCAGCTGTATTGGTCGGCGCCTCGCAACTGCCGCATGAGATTTTCCGCAAAGGAATCTTGATCCTGCTGGCGGCGATCGGGTTGCTTGGAACCGCGGCACAAGCGCGACGAACCCTGATCGATTGGAGGACGTCCGTGAAGAATGCGGACACCGCCAATCTCTATGCACATGCCGACTGGGTGAAAGATTGGAGCGACGTACTGCAACTGTCGCAGGGCAGCAAATTATTCCTTTTCTCCTATGGAACGGGCCAGCATCATTATTTTCCGAGTATTGAGTCACCGAATGTCTGGTTCGTGCGGACGGGCCAAATGTTTCCGGCCGACAAACAGCGGGTACTGTCACAATTGCAAAACGCCGAAATCGTGGTTGAAGACTTGGGTGGAGCGACGAGTTTTATCGACTATGACCCTGACGTGCAACGATATCTTGGCCAGATGTGTTTGACGGACGTGACGCCAAATTTTCAGATTTGGCGAAAAACATCGATCCCGGCTCGCAGCGCGGTATGCAAACAAAATCCCCGCAGTAAGTACCAAGACTAAATGACGCCGCTGGAAATCGCCGTTCTTGTGCTGAACGTCTTTGCGCTGTCGCTGTTCCTGCAACAAAAAGGACAGCTCAAGCGCGGCGGCAGGATTGTGGCACTCGGCATTCCCCTGCTCGGCGTCTCTCTCCTTATCCAGGAGACGTACCGGTGGCAAATTTATCCCGCCGTACTGGTCGCGTTTGTCCTGCCGATTCTGGCCTTTCGTGGCAAGCCACTCGCGCACGCGGGAAAATTGCGGGTCGCCAGCGGCTATTTCCTGCTTGTCAGCTCCCTGGCAGCATGCTGGCTAATGCCGGTTTTTTCGCTTCCAATTCCGTCGGGCCCCTATGCCGTCGGAACCGACACGCGAGTCTGGACGCGCCAGGAAACGCCGGGGGCACTGGCGAGCGAAAATCGAACTCGCAAGATCGTGGTCCAATTTTGGTATCCGGCCGCACAGGGAGCAACCGGGCCGATCGCGCCGTACCGGGACGCCGATGCGGGAACCCTTTTTACGAAATACTTGCGGCTGGTAAAGACGCACGCAAAGATCGGCGCGCAGGTCGACAACTCACAACAGAAATTTCCTGTGCTTCTTTTTTCTCCATTGTGGAACTCAGGTCGATCGCCGTACGCGGTCTTCTATGAAATGCTCGCCAGTCATGGTTTTATCGTCGCGGCCGTCGAGCACGTTCCGGATTTTCCGCGCGACGCGGATGAACTTGAGTCGCCCGAGCAGATGTACAAGCTCGATGCGCTCGCCACGCGGCGCGCCCTCGACTTGCAGTTTGTTCTCGACAAAATCACTGACCTCGATCGCAGCGACAACAGGAATTTATTTACGGATCGAATTGATCTCACCCGCGTCGGTGCACTTGGACACTCGTTCGGTGGTGCGGCATCAGTAGAAGCGTGCTACCTGGACAGGCGATTCAAGTCTGCGGTAAACCTCGATGGTGCAGTCTACGGAACGGTTGGAGACGCTGGAACTCCGCAACCGATTTTCTACTTCCTCAGCGACGGCCTTCGAGATGTTGCGCCACTGCTGAATTCCGAGAACAAAGATGTGCACGACGACGGCTTGATGGAGAAACTCGACCGGGACCGGAAAACAAAATGGCTGCATGAATATGGCGGATATTACCTTCGCATCCCAGACAGCATGCATTTGGATTTCACAGACCGCCCGCTTTATTCACGGATCAGGCGAGTAACAAAGACGAGCGGGCTCGACCCCAAGTTCGAAGAAGAGGTTTTTAACAACTACATCCTGGCTTTTTTCGAGAAAACACTGAACGGCAAAGACGAGCCACTGCTAAACAAAATTCCAAGCCCCTATCCCACGGTGCTTTTTTTTGCTTATCCGGGTTCTTCCGTGCCATACGACCCGTACTCGGTTTCCAGGTAAGTCCGCGTCAATACACGCGCTCCGTAGAATCCAAATCGCGAATAAACTTACTGAAGGAAATTCGGCAGCGACGGCAAGTCCAA
>Ga0247693_1000127_pt1 | contig 14410 bp, 22 predicted proteins | sample CNK34_metaG_FD_182712 | JGI IMG/M metagenome (GOLD analysis project Ga0247693, IMG submission 182712) | Soil microbial communities from Purdue University Martell Research Forest, Indiana, United States - CNK34 | ecosystem: Environmental > Terrestrial > Soil > Temperate forest > Bulk soil... | reverse complement strand
AAGACATCACAGATCTTGTTTTCAGGCGATCAGGGACAGGCAGCGCCGGCCGATCATTCAGATCCAAGTGAAAGCGATCCGGCCGCCCGCGAAGGATCAGCGCCACGATCACAAGCCGTGAAACGGCCGATCAATGGCCAAAACGCCGGCATGTGCGTGAAAGAAGCGATTGGATTGGTGAAAGAGGCGGCCGGGGAATTGACTTGGGAATATCTTAAGTCGCCGGACTTCTACAAAGACGTATGGGAAATTTCCAGTAATCTAGTTCGGGTTTCACGCATGGTTGAAGGCGGGGATCTGGCGCCACGGTTTTTCAAACCCGGTGAGAATCCACCACCACCACCGCCGGCGCAGTCACCAACACCACCCGTTACGCCACCGCCGCAGCCACCACCACAACAGGAACGCAGCAAACCACTGCCGGGTCCGGATGGTTCTGCCTATGATCCCGACAAAGATCCAGATCAAGACGTACCATTTTAATTTATGAACAAAGAACTTATCAAAAACTTCGCGATTGGTGCAGTCTGCATTCTTTTTGCTGCCATGGCATTTCTTGCCATTGAATCACGCGGTCAAATCGTGGAGTCACGTTTCGGAATCTTTGGCCTGATTGTAATCCTTGGCCTGATCATTATTGCCGCCATCGTGACAAAAAGCATTGAGGCTGAAAAGAACGAACCAATTTCCCCAAGCAAAAATGCAAAGGAGAAAAACAAAAAAACATGAGCATAACAAATTCGCCACGTTCAATACGTGGTTTTCTTAACGCGCAAACCCTAATGGGGATTGCGATTTTCATGGTGATAGGTGTCTTCCTGTTCTTCGTAACCATTGGATGGAAGACAGTCGAAGGCAATGAAGTTGGCGTGCGTGAAACATGGTCTGGCGGTGTAGATTCAAACAGTCTTTCACCGCGTACCTACTGGTATAATCGGTGGACCGAAAAGATTTATACCTATCCAACTTCCGGACAGGTGTTCGTCATGAACAGTAAGCCAAGTGGCCAAGATCCGGCTACTGGCCGCGATGCTGACACGCTTGAAGTAAAATCGAAGGACAATCAGAAGGTTCATTTTGATCTCACTGTTCGCTGGCGCATCGATCCCATTCACGTGGTTGAGCTACATAAAAACTACCGCGATCAAGTTGAAGAAAAGCTTTTGAGATCCGAAGTTGTTCGCGCAGTTACCCAACGCGCCACCATTCAGGAAGCCATTTCCCTTTATTCCGGTGAACATCAGAATTCCCTGCGAGTCGAAGTTGAAAGGGATTTAAAAAATCCAGATGGGGAATTGCGCGGCAAGGGTGTTTTTGTCGATAGTTTCGTGATCGATAAAGTAGATTTCCCCAACAAGTCCTATGTCGATGCCATTGAAGCACGCCAATTGGCAATCATCCAAAAGACACAAGCCGAAGAACAACAGAAGGCCAATATGGCAATGGCGGAATCGGACAAAGCCAAGGCTATGTCTAAACAATATCAGGATCTAGTGATCGCTGAAACCAGCCGCCAATCTGAAATCTTGAAACAGCGCGCAATTTCAGAAAAAGCCATCATCGAAGCGGAGGCAAATGCCAAGAATGCCATCATCACCCAAGAGGCGGAATCCAAAAAAGTCATTCTTGCCGCCCGGGCCGAAGCTGAACGGAACATCGCCATTTCAGAAGCGCAGAAACAGGCCGAACTGAATCGCGCCATCGGTATTGAAGCCGTTGGTAAGGCACAGGCCGAAGCGCAAAAGATGCAGCTTACAGCCTACTCTGTTCCCGGTTCCGATCTTTACACTAGGATCAAGGTGGCCGAATCATATGCGCAGGCCAATGCGAACGTTAAGTTCTACCCGGCCAATGCGAACTTCACCACCATCGCAAGCGAGTTTGAAAAGGGCTTGTCGATCATGGTAGGTTCACAACAGAAATAATCCTCAAGGCGAAAGCCAACATCTTATGTCCACCATAAATCTCGAACACGAAATCATCCGCGAGAATGAAGCTACTCTCGCCGCAGAACAAACCCATCTTGACGCACAGGCCAAGCTGGACGCAGAGGTTGACAAGGTGTTGGCCGCCGCCGATGAAAAGTATCGGGAAGGGCTGATGGAAGAACTAGGATTTGATTATAAGCACGAGGAAGCTGTCAGAATCCGCAAGGAACGCGAAGCATTGGGGAACTTCCCATCCAATCGGATCATGAGCAAGGATGCTATCCGTGCGACGTGCGTTAAGTACGGGCTGCGTTTCCTGCCAACCCGTTTCTACAAGGGCCAATTAGATCAAGGGATAGGTCCGGCAATGGAAGCATTTCGCATCTATTGCAATGGTGAATTCCCAAAGATCGAAGCATCAGAAATGTTAGAAGAAAACAACGGCACGTTTTTTGGCTTCAGAACAACGTCAACCATCAAAGGAGCCAACAAAGCACAATTCTACATTGCGGCGCCGGCCACTGAATTTGTTTTGCAGCCCAAGCCGCAAGATCCGCTGTTGTTCGCCCGTCTTACAATAGATAAATTCTTTCTGATCCACAAATGGGGCGACGATCTCAAAACCGGTGATTCACGCAAGGGCTTTACCGATCAAACAAATTGGAACAGCCAATACAGTGATGGTTTAACAGAGTCGCAGCGCATTGCCCGCGCACAGTTCAACAATGCTGGGAATATGAGCCTATCCAATGACACTATGGCTGCCCAACAGGGACAAGCTATTAGTCTTCAAAGTCTGCTGGGCAGAATGCAAGGGGCAATTCGTGGCTAAAAGTTCCCGCCACTTCTACACGCTCGAGCCTGACGGATCTGTCCAAGAAGCCTATGGTCTTGGAATCCGTGAGGCACGGGCTGCCCGGGCTTTTATCAGCCCAACAACAGTGATCGAAGAGATCCGGGCGACGCCGTTCCATCTTAAACGATGGCAGCGACAACAGTTGGTGATTGCCTGCTTGGATGCGCCGATGTCTCCCGGTGAAGTGGTGGAGGATTATTACAATCGGGTGAATGATCTGAGTTTCAGAAAGAGCGATACCGCCACCGAATTTGGCAAGAAGCTGCATGATCTCGCGCAGCATTATCCGAACCGGCCATCAGATATCGCCCTGATGCCATGGTATGAATACTTCAAAGAGTGGTATGATGAAAACGTTCAAGAAGATCTTGGCATTGAAGAGCGAATTGCAGATCCAGCCATTGGCGTGGCCGGAACGCTGGATCGCCGCGTGGTGCTCAGAGACACGCGCCTAGCCATTCTCGACTTCAAAACGCAGGGCATCAAGGATCGCGTTTACTTTGGCGACAGCTGGCCGAAGCAACTTAGTTTTTACGGCAATGCCGCGCGCAAAAAGTTCACCTATCCCGAAACGCCAATTTGCATCAATGTGGTGATCGACAGCACGGCGCCGGCGCCCCTGATCACCAAGGAATGGTCAAAGACAGATATCGACGAAGCCTATAAGGATTTTCTCTGTGAAGTCTGGCTTTGGTCACGTGACAACACGCACTGGCCCTGTGGAAAATGGAATCTCAATGTAAATCCCTGATGCCAAACCAAGACACAGACAGCATTGCGAAGTTGAGTCAGCAGGCCAAGATCGCATCCCTTTTCTCTCCGCGGCCGCAGTCCCCCGGTTTGTCTCCCATCCGGCCAGAAATGAAGCGCCCGAACGTAAAGTACACCAAACACCAAATCAAAGAAGCGGTTAAACTGGCTGCGCAAATCGGTGTGGCCGCGGCAGAGAAAGCAACCGGAGTCAAAACAGCCACGATCTACAAGGCCGCCCAAGATCCCAATCATGGGGAATTGCCGAAATCCAATCAGATTGTGAACGATGTATTCAAGGAAGATTACATCAAGAATCCCCGGATGCTTACACTTGTGACCGCCGCACGTCTTGCCCTGTACTGGCATAGCCAAATGAAAGGCATGGGAGTGGCGGCCAGAAAGCGCGAATGCTTTTTCCGCGCCGCAGATCGATTCCATCTAAACCGAAATACTTTTTGGTCAATGTATCGAAGGAACCAGATTGACGGAGTTATTTATGAGCCATGAAAATAAAGTGCTGCCGGAAATAGAAACGATGCTGGCCAATGACGGGCTTTACCTTTTGGTGCATCCAACAAAAGGAAATCAGGGTGTTCCAATTTGGGTTCAAAATGGCGTGGCCTATTCAATGCAGCTTGATTCCCCACTTTGCCCACATGGATTTTCGACTCGGTTAAAAATCCAAGGACCATTAACCATCGAACACGCCTTTGCCACGACGCCCATTGATCCCTCTGTTAATTGAACTGGCACCGGGGCTTTACCTCGACGCCAGCAAAACCGATCCTGAAACCCTGCGCATGATCGGAATCAAATACCAACGCCGGCGGGGTTATGTTTACCGCAAGCGAAAGAGAAAAGATGAATGATTTTTTTGTAACGTTTGGCCAGAAGTACCGCACCCAGCCGCATCCACTTCAAAACTATCCCCATGCTGACGGATGGCTATTGGTTAAGGGTGTCGACATGACGGAAGCCCGGGCCAAAACGTTCCAAGAGCTTGGACAATTTTGGTCGAATATTTACAGCGAAGCTGATTTTAAAAAGAACAAACATTACTATCCAAAGGGTGAACTTCATCGCATATGAAATATCTCACAACCACTGAACGCTTGATGATCTGCGCCATCGTAATGATCTTGGCTATGATGGCGCATGGATCATTCAGAATGGTTAAACTTCGCAACATCGAACATAGGATAAAAGCAGGAACGTCCTCCTATGAGGAAAGAGTCTATTACAAAAAATATCACCGCGTCACAACGCCATGAAACCAGCCATCATGCAGCTTGGCCGGTATGGTGACATCCTCAACATTCTGCCGCTGTTGTTTTATCTGAACGAAAATGGAAAGCGTCACACGCTTTACGTGGCCAGAGAGTTTGAGAACGTGAAGCAACACATCACTTACGCCGATGTGGAATCTTTCCCGGGGCCATTCGAAGACTACCATGGCGCGTGCACGTTCGCGAAAACACGGTTCAATCCATTGCTGAAAGCAACGGTCTACGGCAAAGCTTTTGTCTACAGGCGGGCGACGTCTAATTTTTGCCAAGAAGCTTATCACCGTTGCTCGCCAGAATACGGGCTGATGTTTGCCAAGCACGCGTTTGATAAGATCCGCCTAGATGCCGCGCCGCATGGACATGATGCCATGATGCTGGCCAAGCATCTTCCCTCGCGCGAAAAACCGGTGATCCTGATAAACTTCACGACAGTTTCATCACCGCTTCCAGATGCCAACAAATGGCGTGAATTGGTTAATCTCGAGTTGGGTTCAGAATACACGGTGATCGATCTTGGAACGATTCGAGCGCCAAGCCTTTTGGATTTGGTGGCGCTATATAGGCGCGCCGACCTACTGATCACCGCCGACACAGGCACGCTGCACTTGGCCGGCGCCACGGATCTGCCCTACATCGCTTTTCAAAATGATCTTTGGGAGCCTTGGTTTATGGGATACACCCGGGGGAACTGCGTTTTAAAAGTTAAGTACAGTGAACAGGGCAACGCGCGCAATCAGGTGATTCACGCCGCCCGAAAGGTTCTGGAATGAGGCTGATCCATGTCTGGTGTGATTACACGGGGCGCAAGGCGCCTGACCTTGCACGGCACCAAGTGGCCGCCAAAAGCTGGTGTAAAGCCAAGGAACAGGGCACGTGGATAACTTGCGCGGTCAATCAAAGCGATCTCGCGCGCAACACCCGCAAAACCATGGCTGATCTCAAGCCGCTGCCCTACATAAAAGACATCTTTAATTACGCCATCAAGGAAAGCCGCGCAATGCCAGATGATCTGTTGGTGTTCACGAATGATGATGTTTGCATGGCGGAAGGAATCGCCGGACAGCTAAATGGCATTGGATGGGGAAGCCGGAAAGATTTTAAAAAAGTGCCAGATGTTTTCACCGAAGAAACGATTGCCGCCGGCCGTTTCCATCCCGGCGCCGATCTGTTTTTCTTTCCGGCCGAAGCATGGCTTACGCTCGAAACCAGATTTCCAGATATGATTTACGCCTGTCAGGCTTGGGATCTCGTCATGCGCTGCTTGTTGCGCGCCATGAATGGAACAGAGGTTGTGAATCAAATCGCGCATCAAGATCACGAACAATGGTGGCTGGCCAATAAGTATTCGCCTTCCAATCGTTACAACCGACGATGCGCCGAACGCTTTTTTAAATCTAAAAAATTACCCTTAGCATGAGCATTAAATTAAACGTTGGTTGTGGTGGAAACATTATCGAAGGATTCATCAATACGGATGCAGAAATGGACATCACGCAGCCCTTACCCTATGCCAATGGCTCTGTGAGCTTCATCTTGGCTGAACACGTGATCGAACACGTCAGCGGGCCTGATGGGTTTCGCTTCATGGAGGAATGTTTTCGGGTTCTAAAGCACGGCGGAATCCTGCGCCTATGTGTGCCGGAACTTGCGCGCCTAGACCGGCCGAAGCGCAAAGACATCATCACGAATCACGGCCACGTAATGGTCTACAACATGACAAACATAAAAGACATGCTAACTACCGCCGGATTTGATCGCCAACTAATCGTTAAAACCAAGGCCAGAAATACCGATGGCCATTTCAAAGTCATTGGAAAGCATCTGGACGATCTGGAAACACTGAGAGTGGAGGCTACGAAATGAATCCACTTATCATCACTGGTTATCACGAGCGCACGATGTTGGATCGTGAATTCGCACGTATCTGGTATTACAATACAGTAAAAGCGCCGTACCGCGGCGATATCTATGTGTTTGAAACAAAGGGAAGTTGGTTTCCAGAAATGGGATCACAAGCGCGAATCATCCACATCCCCACGAATTACAATCTTGGCCACGTTGGCGATCTGATCAGTGGAAAAGAACCGCATGCATTCTGTGGATGGAGTGCCAGCATTGTTGCCGGCGCCATGGTGGCCTACAACTGTGGAAAGGATATGCTTTACAAGGAGAGCGATTGCCTTGCATTCGGTTCGTGGATTCCCGTGCTTTATGCTGAGCTTGGCGATGCTCAATTTATCTTTGGCCGCAAGCATCAGAGCGCGCCGTGGATGCCGTGTTCTCAAGCCCTATTCCTGATCAAGCACGCCTACATTCCCGCGTTCGTCGCCAAGTATCTGGCGCTAGGAACTGACAATGACGTCACGAATCTGCCAGAGCACAAGTTTGTTAAGATCATGGAACAAGATCCGGCCAACGTGAAACAGATGACGTTTGGCTATGATCGTGAACGTCCGATCTGTTTTTATGATGAAGTCTGGTATGCCCAAAGATTTACAGAGGAAGAAATGGCCGAACTTCGTAGGAGGGAAATGATATGATTCACTTCATCACAATCGTTTTGGATGGGATGCCCTACATCAAGTGGCATCACGAAGTCTTCAATACGTTGCCGTTCAAATGGCAGTGGCTGATCACCGAGGGCGCCGCGATGAACAATCATTGCACGTCATGGGCCAAGCGACAGCCCGGACGACTTTCCCGCGATGGAACCAGTGCCTATCTATTGGGATTGGCCGCCAAAAACAAAAGCGTCAGCGTGTTTCAACGCCCACTTTGGAACGGGAAAATAGAAATGGTGAACGCGCATTCCAAGAAACTGATCACACCGGGCATTGTCATGGAGATCGATGCCGATGAAATCTGGTCTGCCGATCAGCTGCGCATCATCAACAGCACCTTCAACGCCTATCCCAATCTGATGGGAATGCGTTTCTATTGCCGCTATTTCGTTGGGCCGGACATCATCACCGTTGGTGAAAACTGCTATGGCAACAATCCCGGCGAGTGGATGCGGGCTTGGCGCACTGATGGAATGATGCGTTTTAGCCGGCATGAACCACCGGTGTTCAATGGGAACCGTGGATGGATCATGCCACGCGAAGAAACGCGCCTGCTTGGGTTGGTGTTCGATCACTTCGCCTATGCCAGTGAATCACAGGTTGCCTACAAAGAACAGTTCTACGGCTACAAGGGCGCCGTCGAACAGTGGCGCCGGCTGCAGGCCAACACAGAATGGCCGGTTCGTCTGAAAGACTTTTTGCCTTGGGTGGATGATCGTGTTCAAGCTATCCGAATTCAAAATGCCCCGACCTATTTTGCCAAAGAAAATTGCCGATAGGATTCACCGCGGCGCTTGTCGCGCGCATGCCAGACACCGGGCAAGTGAACGACTCAACATCACCCTTTCCGATGACGATCTATTTTGCATGTCCAACCTCGTCAGCATCGGGCGATCAGTTGAGTGCAAAAACAATCGCCATCTACTAAGATACGGAGAAAAAATCTACTTCGTTGTTTATGATCCGTTGCTTCACACCATTAAAACAATCTTCGATGATATTTCGGCGCAATCGGCGCTGATCTCACAGGTTAAACCAGCAGATCTGCACAAACTAGGAAAGAAATGAAAACTTGGCCGCCCCTACTCAATCACAAGGTGTTTTTGAAAGCCGCTAGATGGTTGCGTGAAGATCCGGAACGCTTCGAATTCTGTCCGCTGCGCGCCATCCTAGTCGACAGGCCGAATCCACAAAACTTCATGGAAATGTTCATTGCCCGGGCATTCTTCGTTTACCTCTTTCGGCCGCAACGCGTGAAACCAAAAGCACATTGGTGGCCGCGCGAGATCGATGCGCCACTGATTGCGCTCTACCTCGCCGCAGAACTGGCGAAGGAATATGAAAATCAGATTGGCGCCGACAACATGATCACGATCTTCCGCGAGTGTACCGCGGCGCGCGAACGTCAATTTGAGGTTGGCCAGTCTGCGCTGATGAAACGTGCACTTGCTGCCGAAAGCCGGCCGCCCCTCGATGCCTCTGTCCGCGATAAACTAAACTATGAACTGCGAAACCTATGAGAACTGACTTCGAACACCTTGAACAATTCCGCCACACCAAAGTTGGCATGCCACTGGCCACAAAGGAGGGCGATCACTTTGGGGCGTTCTTTGTCCCCCATGGCAAAGTCAGCTTTGTGATCATCGCCAGTGATGGCGCCGAACCCGGTGAGGGTGAAGGTTGGGAACACGTATCCGCGCGAGTTAGCGGACATGTGGAGAAAGACAATCGGCCGCCCACATGGACAGAAATGTGTTGGATCAAACAGCTTTTTTGGGAAGACGATGAAGCCTGCGTTCAGTACCATCCGCCGCGCAAGGACTACGTGAACAATCACCCTGATGTACTTCACATTTGGCGGTACACAAAATCTGAAATCCCGCGGCCACCTTCGATCTTAGTTGGTATCAAATAAAAGATTGTTGACAACCTGCAAAAACTTTTATCTTTAGTAAGTAACTTAGGTTTAACTGCTCGGCGCCGATCCTTCAAATCCCTCCTTGCGTGCGCGCGGGGAGGGTTTTTCTTTTTCAGTAATGAAGAACCCTAATCACCCCATCGGGCCAAAAAGTAAGATCGTGCTTGATGTGATTACTGCAAACCCCGGATGCAATTTTGCATTCATCAGGAATAACTTGCCGAACAGTGAAGCGCCGAAGAGTTTCGGAACTCACCTGACGCTTTTAGTTACAAGAAAGAAAATCCGCCGCCAAAAGATCTTCACCGGCTACCATCGACTTGTCGGAAATTGGATCTACTTTGCAGTCAACTAGCGTTTATTTGAGATAACCGGCGCCGCGCGCCCACGATGGGTTTAGGTGGATGCGATCATGATTGGTACGTGACACCGCCATCCACGTCGACTGATCGATCAGGTTGGCGCCAATGCGCCCTGCTTTGTGGTGCACGTCTCGACTGCGCTTGATATGGTTGGCCGGGAACCAAGCAAGTGTTCCCTCGAGCCACTTCCCAGCCAAGGCATTCCCCTCCATCACTACGGGTTCAATTGAAGGATCAAATCCCTTTTCCGCCAGATCGATCATGCACAGAAAATACTTTTTCAGGTAAGCTTCGGCAAGTGGGTGATAGATTGCTTTCTTGGCGCGCATTTTCGCGGACACGCGTGGAATTTGGGAGCGTTTCATTAGCGTTGGATATTTTTGTCGTGTTCCCTGTTTGGATTACGTTTCTCAAATTCGTAAATGGCCCACTTATGGAAGCGCCGGTGAGCCTGATCCAAGTGCCAACACATTTTCTTTGGCTTGCGCCCTTCCCTGAATGCAATGTCGATCTCTGCACGTCCCCAAGTGCACGCACAGGTTCCGTAACCACTATTGGCGCCCAAATAGCAGAGATAGTTGGCTTCCGGATCTGTGCGCGATTCAATCAGCCAGTAAAGGGGACCGTCAACAGGCAGGTGTTCAGGCTGCGTCATGCACGCAAACCTGAATCTGTTTCACCTTACGTCAATCATCCTGCGCTGGTTAATCTCACTTGCGGCCGCGCAGCCCGTCACGATTGCGGCGCCGGTCATAAATGTCTTTCAAAACGATAGAGAGATCAATCAGTGCGTCGCCAAGTTTGATTGAACAAAGACAGCCGAATAGGATCAGCCGGTTAATGATTTTGTTCATTGGGATCTTTTGGTTTCAGAAAATCAGTGATGCGTTTCTCGAAACGATTGAGCGCCGCCAGAACGAATGGTTCCAGCACGATAGTATTCGAAGGGCCATAACCGTTGTCAGTGGTGAGGGTGATGTTTGCGCCGTCGAATTCAGCGTAAACAGAATCTCCAAGGTATTCTTTCATGATTTACAAGCGTTAGTTAGTTTTCTGTCAGCCCGGGCGATGGCTGCGCGTTCGCGTTGCGCCTTCATCCGGTCTTTTTTTGCCCGCGCCTTTTCCAAGCGTTGGCAGTTGACGCGGCATTGGATGGCGTACCGATAGATTGCTTCTATTGGTATCGTCTCAATTCGCTGCGTTCGTTGGGGTCTTAGTGTAATGAGATCAGGGACCGCCAGACCGTTGCCGGGAACTAGCGTAACGATGATTTTGCGCTCGCGATCAGGGCCAAAGGATGACCCAAGGGCGCCTTTCGTTGCCCGCGTTACTGGTTTGTTTAATATAGTCATTGCGCCATTATTATATCAAATTGGTTTTTTGGATTTGCTCGGTTTTTGGTTTTATCAATGAGTTATAAAACCGCGCCAGAGGGAAAAGAAATCCCTTGACGCGGTTTTTAGATATGGACCTGAGTTAGCTATCTGCCTCCGGTTTTGCGATGGCGGCCGCAACTTCCGCAGGTGTTCCGGAAAAGAGCGGCGGTTTTGTGCTGTCCCCATCGTAAACCTCCAACAGAATGGAACTACTTCCGCGGAATCCTTGCGGGGATTTTATATAGATCCGGTAAACGAACTCTTCATCCGATGCGCCCGGGGGATAGATATACACACCGCCCGGCGCCTTTTTCAGATGTGCGATTAACTGCGCAGCAAAACAGCCGGCGCCGTTCGCCACTCTGACAGGATCACCCGACATGCCATTGACGATTTTTAGCCCTTCCATGAACTTGCAAAGCGTAGCACCAACCCCTTCGGGATATCCATCATACTGCTGATAGATTGAAACAATTGGCTGCGCTGGTTTGGTGTCCGTGTCTTGTTCATAGACATGTGTTATTGATCTAGTACCCATGATTTTGATCTCCTAACAATTCGAAGCGGCTGGCCTCTTCAGTGCGTTAAATAGAAACGCAGACCGCTTTCGCGGTTTCGGCCTGATTGATTAGCGTTGATTAGTCGAATTCGTAAGTGCCTGACTTGTCTGAAAACCAAGCATGCACGCGTCGACCGTTGAAAACAGCGATGAAGGATTGCACTAGCAGATCCCCGCCGGATGAATACGCTTTGAGATCGAACCCAAGCGCGGTTAGTTCTTGGACAGATTTCTTTTTCATGAGCGTTTTTTAGCTGCGTTAGTTAGTTTGGTGCAATCATCGACACCACAGGTAAAGCCGCTGTCTAGTACGGCGCGCCGGCCGTAAGCCCTGACAAATTCGCCAGAGGTTTCAAAGCGTTCGATAGATCCGGACACATTGCCGCCGCGCGGATGTGCGGCCGTAACTGCGTCGCCAATAGAAAGGCGCACGCCAAAACGATTAGTAAGAGATTTCATTTGGTTATGGTGATTTATGAGCGTTCGTTAATTTTCGATTTTAGACACCGCCGGCGCCGCCGGGGGGATCTCTTCAAAGCTAGGATTTTCACGGGTGCAAAAAAGCACCCCGTCAAATTCATCGCGTGGTAACCATATTGGTTTTTCCGTGAAGTTTTCCGGGCTTGGGTTGGGGTCATCAGCAAAAAAAGACGACAGTTGAATTGATTGAATTTGGGGGAAAAAAGTCCATGTGTGGACCAGACCGCCGGCGCATGGCTTGCGCGTTTTAAAGGTGAATTGCTTAGGCATAAGAAGGGCATTTTAAAGCCCTGGCGCCTTGCAGGCAACCAGGGCAATGGTTGGGGATTTTATAGGCCTAGATTTAGCATTGATCCGGCGCGCCGCTCAAGATCCGTGCGCGCGTCAATGAAATCAAAACCACGCGCATATGCGGTCAATCCCTGGACAAACTGCCAGACGGTACGGCATTCACCCTCTTCAGCTTTGGCGAAGTCAAAACCGCTCCGGACTTCGCCCTTCGTGAACTTGAAAGGTGCAAGGAATTTTTCGAGTGCATCCGCTTCGGTTGGTAGGAGCAACGATTGCGCCTTACGGATGGCGCCCTCTTCACGCACCACCGATTCATTGCAATACGCCATCAGCGCCGGCGCCGCTTCAGAGTCAAAACGGTAAGGGCCGTTTTTAGTGTGGCGAATAGTTAGGGAATTGATATCACTTGCACCCCAAACGATATGATTTCCGCAAACTTCGTTGAATAGAAACGTTGTCAGGGTAAATGTCCGCGCGCCAACTTCAGAGTTTGAAACAAAGAAACCCCGATTGAGCTTTGCGCGTTCGCCAACCTCCAAACGGCTTCCACCGTCGATCATAAACATAAAGACATCTCTGTCGGACGCGTACAGGCCGGCCGGCTTCTGAACGGCGCCGCTAATTCGCCCTTCAGAGCTTACACCATAGGCCATCGGATTGTGAAACTTACCGTCGGATCTCTCAACTAGGCGCGCTACACCGTCAACGCAATCGGCATCCCAAATACGGCCGTAAGTTGGTGACGTTACAGCCTGCAAACGGTTAGGCGCATCCGTTTCGCTGGTGATAGTCATAAACTTCACGGAATCGCGCGGCGCCGATTGTAAGCCATGATTGAGACAATCGACCAACAAAGGCGTTGGAAGATTCCGCAGGTAACTTGCCGGCGCCTTCAGCAGGCCAGCGAATTGATTAAATGCCCAGTGCGATGGCTCGCAAGCTGCAATCCCTGAGTTAATCGTAAACGTATCCCCTTCGGATTTGTTCACGTGAATAAGTGGCAAGTCCAAGTCGATTGACCGGGAACGCAAGCGGCGCGAATGAACGGAAGCGCGCAATGCTTCCAGGGTTTCAAAACGCTGATCACTTGGCCGGCTTGCCCACTGCTTTGACGCTTCCATTAGGTTAGTACTCATATGATTTCGCCCTGGTTATATTTCGCCAACGCTTGCGGCTTCCGCTTCCCTGATCTTCACATGAAGGGGGAAGGAAAGTAAATCGCAGCACTGACAAAGAACAAACCCTAGAATTGACCCGATAAATCGGGTTATCAACAACAACTTTGTTGGATCTCATAACCTGCAAGCCCTGCAGCCTATTAAGATAAACAAAAGTTTGCAGCGTGCACGCTTTACCCTGTCTGAACTGCAGATTCAATGGGGTTCGTCGCCAATCGTTCCACATAGAACAATACGCCAAGCACCCCAAAGCGCACCTAATTGCTTGCAAGTTGCATCTCAACTCGCCGCCACATTACTGTAAAGCTTCGCCCTGGTGAACGGTTGCGCCGCCTTCCAACTGCAAGCCGGCCGCCTTTCGCCGCCCCAAATGTCACCAGAGAGTAAATTCGCCGCCCAGAACTCCCCTCTTACTACTCCCCTTCTAAGCAATACCCTTCCACCACCTGCACCCCGACGCCGCAGGCCTTCAGCTTGGCCGCAGGCCTTGCATTGCTTGCCGGCTTCTTGCCGCAGGCACCTGGATTGCTTGTGGTGACGTATGCTTGATGCATCCCGGATCTCAAGCCCTGGCCAGCTTGCAGCACCTGCAATGCGCATGCCGCAGGCCAGCACCTGTAAGCAAGCACCTACAGAGGCAGCATTCATGCAAGCACCTGCCTTGCACTGCCTTGCTGAATATTAGACATATTGAATATTGTAGGCAAAACACTAGGCAAGCAACGACTTGCACAAGTGCAGGCCATGCCGCAGGCCTTCACGCACCGTGCACAGACCCACCACCCACCCCCCACCACACCCCCATGGATGGCCCTACCCGAAAGTAACATACCCACCCTACCGAGCACCCACACACTGCAGC
>Ga0247693_1000122_pt1 | contig 14789 bp, 30 predicted proteins | sample CNK34_metaG_FD_182712 | JGI IMG/M metagenome (GOLD analysis project Ga0247693, IMG submission 182712) | Soil microbial communities from Purdue University Martell Research Forest, Indiana, United States - CNK34 | ecosystem: Environmental > Terrestrial > Soil > Temperate forest > Bulk soil... | reverse complement strand
TGCTTGAGGACGAAGCGGAAACATTGGACTTCATTGGCGTTGGCGCTGATTGCTCCTGCTCCAAGCGCTCCAGTCAGGGGAGTGGCTATAAACCAATCAAGTTGCTTGTCGAAATCGTCAAGGAAAACGCTTCCCATGATGGCTTTCTAACCGTGATACCTTGGTTTCAAGTTTTTCGATGTCGCGGCGGGCTTCCTCAAGATAGACAGATTGGATATTTTGTTCTTTTTCCACATTTGCCATTCGTATCTCGTTATCCCGGTTACGAGCCATGCGACGCTCAACAATGACGCAAAGTGAACTGGTTGCAATGCCCACTCCCGCAGTAATCCAATCCATGAATGCATGGCACCGTTCCTAGGCCAGAGCTACCTTGATACGATGTTCACAGTTCACACATTCGATGTACCAATCCTCTTTGATTTTGAGAAGAAAGTATACACCGGATGCGCCGCAGATTTTGCAGCCTACCCGTTCACTGCTGCGTTGTCCCACCGGTCACGTTGTTATCTTTTGCAAACAGACCAAGTCCAGCCAATCCTACCGTTACCAGGACTTGTTTCCAATTGGTTCCATTGGCAAAAAGGTTTAACGCCCCCGCGCCGATGCCGAAAAGAGTGGTTTTCCAGTTCTTAATCACAGGATCCTTTCACAATTCTGGTGGACATGACCGCATGACTTTGGCCCAAACCGAAGATTCTCTTGCACGGGAATGATAGTAAAAAATGTGTTCCAATAACCCGTATAAAGTTGAAAATTTTCCACCACAGCCGTGACCGTTATGGCCTATTCCACAAATAAATTTCATGTCAACATGGCAAGCCGGTCGGACAGGGGAAGGGACTGATGACAAGTGTCTCTGCCGCCGCGACCGGATGGTGGGATTTCCACAACCACCATGCCAGCCCCAACGTTATAACACTTCCGGCAAGCCATGTCAAGGAAAAAGTTCGCATGATCAGTCAACGGAACCAAGATGTTCTTCGGGATCGTTTTCCGGTTTCACTAAATGGGAGAAGTCTGTCTGTTCCATCCATTCGCGGAACCCCGGTTTCGATTCCATGAGTTCCAGGAGTGTTTGGTCAGACTTTTTTGTCTTTGCCATTGGCTTTGCCCTCCACGATGATCCAATTTACCAGGAACATGAGGGTTTGGCCAATCACGATACCAATTCCTATCGAGACGGCCAAACCCAAATCCAGATGCACCGTTAGTACCCTAATGCTTCGACTTCAACCGTGATCGCCGATGCGTCAGAGGCATTCGGCAGATTTTGGCCGATTCCAGCCGTCAAGACCCCCGTGGCGGCGGTTGAAGTCACTGGAGTGGCTCCAGCGGTCACAATCGGTGCCGCTGGTGTGGTGGGACCAGCCGTCGCCCCGCCAGAAGGATAAGATAACAGAAGCAATTGATTGACAATGCGGGCCAATACCACCGTTGGTGTCACCTTAGTCACAAATGGATCCACCAATCCAGTACCAGCAGCGGTTGGTTTAAATCGTACTAGCCCGAACATGGCCGCTGTGATGGCGTATCCGGCAACGGGATAGGCGTTGTCAAGTAATAGCGATGCTTTGACCCGTTTCAAGCCATTGGCGAGTATCTGAGTGTCCAGAACGGTCGCCGTCACCACGAATTTGCAAAAGGACTGAAACCAGGAATGGATCCAAAAAGTAAAAAACCAAGTGATTGCACGCATGTCGTCCGCGCCCCCTTAGCGCAGTCTTGCAAGATTAAATTTTTAGGGCAATCGCTCTGATGGGGGTGGTACCCCTTGGCCCACGATTGCCCTTGCCTCAAAGGACGGGCCAAACTTTTATAGGAACAGACTGGTCGCCATCACTTTGCGCAGTTCGATGGAGCACCGGAGTTTTTCAACTTCACAGCCATCAATCATCTGTTCCTAACTTCCACAACTTCCGCACTTTCCTTGCTGTTTGCGGTACCAAGTCACCGCGCCTACCAAGATCCCGCTCAAAATCAGAATCCATCCCACCGCGCACGGTTTGCACATATTCTAGATCGCAAAGAAATCAATGTCACTACTTAACCCAAAAGTTGTAGGAACTGGAACAATCGGCCCCGCGCCAGCCGCGACGGTGATGAAAAATCTTGTGATCGGTTTGGCGAATTTGAGTCGTCCACCCACGACACCATTCAAATTGATCCACGCTTCGTTGCCCGTTTCAGCCGCGGGAGTGAAGGTCACGTCTTTATTTTGTGGCGTCAAATGAAAATACCAATTCAGTCCGATAGCCGCGTTCAATCCGGCAAAAAACAAATGGTTTCCCGGTGCCGGAAACTGCATGACAAAATCAGGGAGACAGGTTTGAGCAGCAGGCAGGATAACGGTCTTGAAACCAATACTGATTGAATCAACATCACAGTTCTGTGATTGCTGAATCGGGGGAAGGGAGGAAGGCCTCCCGCCAAACGGAGTTTGGTCAACGCCCCATTGTGAGGTTTGGGTGGGGCTGGTTTCGCCGGTATCGGAAAATTTTGCCATTGCCTTTTTAACTTTTCTTAAAACTGTAGCCCAAAAAAACAAACAGAGCAAGCGCAATCGACATCACGAACAACGTTCCTTTTTCCCGTCCGTTCATTGTAAAGGTAATTCCGGTTTACGCCTGCGTTGACAACCACACTTTAAACATTCCACAACTTGGTTTACTCCGTTTTCATCGCGTTCTGTCGATTTCCATTCAATGGAACCGCACAGTGGACATTTTCCAAAAATGCTCATCGGCGCAAGCCTTGTACCGCACGGATATTTTGCCCGATGAATGGCGCGATGTAAGGAAACGCTAAAAACAGGCCCACAACCGCGCCTGCGGCCAACAAGCCGTAGGTCAACTTTTTACGAAACGCTTCCAAGTTTTCAACCGAAGTGACGCCAACTCCCGGTAAACGAGCGGTGTGCGACTGGTCTGGGGATGCGCCGATGTCGCTTCCGCTTTCACCTTGTAAACCAAAGGTGTTCAAAACCGAATCAATTTCTTTTTTCACGCGGTCAGCCAACGCTTGTTGCACCGCCGGATCGTGTCCTGCTTGTCCTGCGGCTGTGATAGTATTTTTGACCGCTTGGTCCTTAATCTGTTGCGCTTGGGATGCAGACAAATTTCCCGTGGTAGCGTTACACAGAAAACCGCTCACCGAATCGAAAATTCCACTATAAGTGCAAAGCGGGTTACCCATTGAAGAACTCCGCGAACGTAGATTCTGGTGTGACCCCCAAGCGATTGCTCACGTTCCGTACCCAATTTTGCCAATCGCCTGCGTATTTTTGCGCGATTTGAGTTAAAGTCCAATTGCGGTCATAAACGGTAGATTGTCCTGTGGCTATGCGGCGTACCTTGCGATACAAGGCGTTCCAACCGTCATCCGGTGTAGCAAAATGGATGACGTTTGATCCAGAATGAAATTCTGCCGGTCCCGACGTTGCATATCCGCCTTCGTCTCCGGGCGAAAGATCACCGGGATTATTAAGACGATTCGGAACAGAACCCACGGTATAGTATCCTTCGGCGTAAGCAATTGCCTGCGCAAAACGCCGCACCTTCGATTCATCAACTGTAAAAGCGGAGATCACTTTTTCTTCCACGTTGGCTAGCACCGAATTGTTCTCGGTTTGTTCTGGTTGCGAAGTCATAAATTGTTTCCAATACAACCAGTAGGCCAACCCGCCGAGTGCGACCGTTACCAAAAATCCCATTCTAGCGCCGTCCCAAAACCATGATCAACGCCAAAACACCTACAAACGCCGCGCCACCGATCAAAAGCCATTGCGTGAGTCCGGCGTTCACTCCTGTAGGATTCTGTCCGCAGGATGCAGCTACGCCACCGGCGGTGTTAGCAGGCGGACACACCGGCGCAGTACCCAAAGTTGGCACGCCAGGACGTTGTGATAAAGGTAAAGACAATATTCCTTGCTGTAAAGCTGTGGGAACCGTTTGGTCAGTCCAGGGCACAACTTGGCCCTGAGAGTTGACCGTTCCACCCGCGCCAAGGGCACTCGAAGGCAATGGGGCAGTTGGCATGGCTGTATCTGTAGCCAAACGGACTCCACCGCCGTAAAGCGTTTCAACCGTTCCCACCGGAAGGCACTCGCCCTTGCATCCACCACCAGTACAACCTTTTCCACCGGGGACAATAGGATTACCCGCCGCGTCATACAATTGACCGCTAATACATTGTTGGCCGTTGTCGAGGGGTTTGCATCCACCATTGGGTGGAAGTCCGCCAGAAGCGCCGTTGCAGATCAACCAACGGTCTTGCTTGGGGCCGCCCCAAAACCCCCCGTCCCAAATGGGAACAAGATTGGCAGGAATCGAGTGCTTCCACTTGGAAATGAATTCCGCAAGGGTCTTGGAATCGGTCGCCGCCGCTCCGTGGGGATTGTTCTTAAAAAGATTGGCAAGCGCACCAACCCCTGTCAATACGGCCCCGATGGGATTGGACGAAGTTACCAGCGCAAGCCCGCTAGCGCCCAAAGACACGCCCTGTTTGGTGCTCACGATGGACTTGGAAGCGAGTTGATTGATTGAAACCGGGGCCGATCCCACGTTATTTCACCTTTCCGCCATAAGTTCCGCCCGCCTTTTGAATAGCAGAATTGGCGGTGATGCCAGTTTTAAGTTTCCATTCCGGTACCAGGGTTCCGCGTGTTGAGGCAAACACCGGTACGTTGACCCTGATGAAGCGATAATTCTGATCAATGTAAGTGCGTGTCAAGGTCACGTTTCCCTTGTCGTCACGCATCATGGTTTGCGAAATGATGGTTGCACCGATGGGAATGGTGGCGTCCGAACTGGTCAGTTTAACTTCCATACAACCTCACGTGATGATGGTAGATTTTGCCGATTCGCAGGCATAGGGAAAACTCAACCCCGCCATGCGTAAAATGCGGCAAGTGAAAACTCCAAGCACAAACAATCCACCCGCCAGCCACAATCCTTTTTTCATCGCTGTGTGAAAATCCTTCGCAACGGGATCCCGAGCACCACGGTTGACGAAACATCCGTGTAAGCAGTCGGATTTTGTCCATCCTGCACTTCCGCCACTGGACGTTGATTAGGGTCAACCGAAATATATTGTAACGAACGCGCAAGCACAGATTGGTTCGGCATAAACGCACCGCCAATGTTCATTTTGAGCACCGGCGACGTGGAAGAACTTCCTCCCGGCACCGCGTTTTTGTTGCAGCAACCGCAATTTTCTCCCGGCACGGAATTATCTCCTCATCGTGGCAACAAGCGCCACAAGACCAATGATGCCAATGGCCCCTCCCACAATCCAGGGAAGTTTTTGCACTAGTGCCGCTGTGCTTGAAGCCTGTGCCGCGCTCACCTGTGCGGCTTGTGCCTTTTGCGTGGGAAGTACCACCACGGGATTTGTGGCGATACCGGTTGGCAACGCCGTGCTTCCCGCCGCTTCCGCCACCTTTTCTACTCCAATGGCACCGAGGGAACCAAGCAGGCTAAAAATGAGCGAACTACCCGCTGATTTGACACTTGACGACGGAGTGGTTTCGTTGGTGGCAAATGGCGTGTTGCCCACCGGCCCTAATGCGTATGCAGCCATGATTGAGTTCCTTTTTAAAAACGAGGCAGATTGTCCAGCTTAATTTTCAACCTGCCTCGGCTTCGCGTCGGTTTACAAATTATCCCTATGCTACCACGGCGGCGGTGGCGGCGATAGGATTGACTTGTAATGCATTCGGCTTGCAACGCTTTGACGTGAGAATAATGAACTGAGAACCAGCACCAGAAGTCACGTCGGCTTTCAAGTCGAGTTGAGAATCGAGTGAGTCCAGGGCGTTGGTTAAATAACCGTCGATGAGCGCGTTCAGGTAATACAACCCTGTCGGATCATATGCCGGATCGACCAGATTTTCCCGATTCATTTGCTGGATCCACAAAGCGTTGATGTCGCCTTGCGGCAACCACACACGCCCGCCACCCTGCACGGTCAATGAATTGAGGATGTCATTCACCAGAGCAAGGTTGCGTTCTGTTCTCCAAAGCATGTCCGTGTAAACGAATCCCGGCGTGATGTTCTGCAATTGAAAATCGGTTTGCGATGCCGTGATTGCAGGAAAAGACCGTTCCTCAAAACACGTCATGTGGAACACACCGGCGACGTTGCGGTCATACTCTGCCCAAATTTCAATTCTCAGTCCGCTCAAGTCCCAAGTGTTGGTTCCACCCGAGAAAAGCTGATCGCGGGAGCCAAAGGTCATTTGCAATTGGATGGACGAAAAGAAAGCCATGGGCAACGAATATTCCACCGGCTTGATGGAACTTGCCTTTTTGAAATTGATGGGTAACATCGAATCGATGGCGATGGTTCCGGCAACGTCGGCAACCGCTGGAGACTTTTTCAGGTATCCGCGTTCAAACAACGCTTGTCGAATCAAGCCACGTGCGCTCACGTTGTTCACCACGTTCACACCAAGGTCGGGGGTGGTGGTGATGGTCGTGTTGACCAACAAGGCTTCGGGATTGTCACGTCCTGTCGCCGCACCCGCGCCCGCACCGGCAATAACAATGTTACCGGCAATGCGGATCCACAAACGCGCAAGCGTGCCGTTTTGTTCAAAATTCTTGAGTTCGAGGTTTACCTGTTGAGTGGAAGCGGAAACATTCGCCCCCAAAATGGGAAAGTTGACGGTGGTAAGTTTTCGTTTTGCGAATTTTGCGTCCTGCATGTTAGACCGCCATCTTTCTGCCAAAGAAACCCAGGACGAAACGGGCGGCAAAGATTGAAACCAAAATCATTCCGCCCACGGTGAGCGGAGTCAAGATTTTGTTGTTTTTGAATTGGTCGGGAAGTTTGGGGAAAACGTTCGTGTTCAAAAAATTGAAAGCGAACCCGCCAAGTAACGCCAATAGCGCAAGTGCGATGAGATGCATATTTTCGATGTCTCCGTTGTGGGTTTTGGCCCGTCGCAACCTTTATAAAATACGTGTCAAGCGACGTTCCGAATAAACCATTGAAACGGAACTGGACTAGGGGGGTGCGTTCCCAAAAAGGGTGGTTTGACGTACGCATGCGGTAGGAACGGGGGGGGTCTGCCACGGTAGGAATAGCTATGAGTATATTTATTATATATATACCCTCCCCCCCAGTTCCTCCCCGTTGCGTACCGATTTTGGCGTTTTTTGGAACGGGACTATTTTTTTTGACGCGCATCTACTTTTTACCTTCTGGTAGGTAAACGGTAAGTTACACTTGACACCCGTTCTAAAATCCCCTATATAAAGGAACGCGTCTGAAATGATAGCCACCGAACCCATCGAAGATTTTTTGGTCACTGTGCTGTGGACTTCAAAAATAGAAAATGCCAATCCTCTTTCGGTAATACTTCATGCACCCAGCGCCGGGGGGAAAAGTTCCATCATTCGTAAACTCCAGGGTCATCGCTTTGAATGTCCGATTACACGGCTCCATACTGATCTAACCACTAGAGAAATTTCCAAAGCGGTCCGCGAACGCGACATCCATTTTATTTTGCTTTCAGATTTACAGGCAGTGTTTGCTCATAAGAACACGGTCATCAGCATGACGGTACAAGCGCTAAGAAATCTGACGGCAGAAGGAATTTACAATGATCCTTTTTCTGGTGAACGTGTGGAAAAAAAGTTGGGTTTTATTGCCGGGGTTCCCACCGACACTTTAAACGATGACGGATATCGCAAGTTGACATTTTTTACACGCGGCGATATGGCAAGCAGATTTATCCAAGTGAAATACGAATACAAACGGGCCACACTCTTAAAAATCCACGATTCAATCGAACACGATACTCCAGACACTCCTTTAAAAGACCTTCCAGAAGATGCAGATTTGATAAAAGTTCATATGTCTGAAGATATAGCCAAAAAAGTAAGAAAGTTGTCCGACTCTCTTCGTGGACGTGGCGATGTGGGAACACGCATCCATCATCAACTGCGAACACTTACCAGAGCGTATGCCGTTCGTTGTGGCAGGGAAAAGACCGAAGAAAAAGATTACGATTACGTGGCGTCGTTTTCTGATTTTGTGAAAGGTGATGAACGGGTTATATGAGCGAAGAACTTTTGGCACAATTGGAAAAAACCGAGAAAGAGCGCGATCTTTGGCAGACAAAAAGTTTTGAATTAGCAGCCTATGCACAACATTGGCTGAACGTTGCCGAAAAACATCAAAAGGAACTTGACCAGCGCCGCAACTTTGCCTATTGGATCTTCCGGGGTTATGGATTCGCCAATATTTTTGCCGGATTTGTTCCCGTGATCGGGCCGTTCCTTGCTCAAAAAGCCTACGAGTTTGTTGCTGGTATGTTGATGAAACAAATCTTGAAAGAAGGAGCCGAAGAATATGGCAAAAGAAAAAACCCCAAAAGCCCGCCAGTGTCCTAATTGTGAAGCCGACATCCCGGACACTGACGAAAAGTGTCCTAACAAGGAATGCGGATTCGACCTCAAAAAGTATGACGAATTGGTCGCGTCCGAACAGACCCCGTTTTTACGCGCATTCGTGAAGAGTCTTTTGAAGGAAAATTCACCCAAACCACCAGAAAAAAAATCGGGTTGGTTCTGAATTTTTCACTTGACTTTTTTATTTTTGTTTTTGATACACCATAAGTTGTGCTTTGTATCATAAAGTAATACGAAAAACCACAATATATGGTGTGAAAAAACGTAATGTTGTACGGCCAGTGTAATCGATAATTATTATATTGGTGGAGCTATGACATCACCTTTTAATAATTTTCTATTTATGGCACATTTTTAAAATTTTAGCTTGACACAAAAGGAGAATTATGGGCAAAGAAAGTACAGTTGATCCTAATGAGACGGCCGAACAAAAACTTTTACGGCTTGCCAGTTACCGCGTTACCAAAGCCATCGAACGCATCAATCAAATTGGCAATCTTGCCAATTACAAGCCCACCGAGGAACAAGTAAAGAAAATTTGCGACGCCCTTTATGGTGCGGTTGAAGGGATCGAGAAACGCATGTTAGCGCAAAGCAACAAATCGTCCCGGCAAGGATTTACACTATGAAAAGGGGCAATGCTATGTTTGAAGCAAAGGTACGCGGACAAACCGTTGTCAAAATGCCGGTGTGGATGCTTTACAAACAAACCGTGTTGGCTGGTGTTTCTGCCGGATTTTATCCCGACGCCGAATTGTTTGTTGACGGAATAAAACAGGAAGTTCCCAACTGGGAGGAAAAAAATGCCTCGCCCATCGTCTAGCGTCACTTCAAATAATTCTCCTGGAGCCAACCCACAAGCACGGGAAATGGGAGGGTTCCGTAGCATCGAAGAAGTCATCGAACGCGCACCCGAAACCACATCCGGTCCATCCATGCCGTCGTTTGATGAAATACCTAAACGTGGGCGTCCCAAGGGATCAATCAACAAGAAAGACGTTACGGATCCTACAGCCAACATGCCGCCTAACGTACAACGTTTTATGCGAGAAATGCTGGCAGAAGATATTGGTGGATTCGGCACAGTACCCTATGAAATCGCCGCGTGGTGGTTCAATACGCCCGAATTAAAACTTACCGACAAGGAAAAACAGCACTGGGCGGATGGATTGGAAACCTATGCTTATCTCAAAGGATGGTCCACCAATTCCCCTTTGGTGGTTCTCCTGTCTCTCATCGTTATGCAATTTGAGTTTGCTGTGAAGCGCACCGTGATGTGGGCCAAAGCAAATGGCGTAGACATTCCCGAAATGGTGATGCAATGGATGGGGTTGCATTCCGACAACAAGATCGCAGAAGGCGAAATCATGGGGAGAAAACCGCAATAATGTTTGTCGTTCAAATTCGTTGGGACACCAATCCATCCACCAAGAAATATGAGCCGGATATTTTTTGCGGACAATATCTTTATAATGGTGCAACTGAAATTGGCTATCGGGAAACTCGCACTCGCGCATATCAATTAAGGGATCATTATTTAACAAACAGAAAAAACACGCTAAAAGCTATTGGTATTTTTCAAGCAATGAATATGTTTTGGAATTTTTCTTTACCTTGTTGGGTTCCTAAACACATTTCGTATACTTGTATATGTAAAAACGGGCAACGTGATCCATATTGTCAATGTGTTCACGTCATGGAGACATTTTCTTGTTACCTCAACTCACCGAAGTAACCACCGTTGGTGTGTGGGGGCCGGTCGCATCCGGCAAGTCACATCTCTTGAAACAATGGATTTCCGGCATGGGCCGCGTCTTGGTGAACGACGTGACCGGATCCCTGATTGGTGATGACTCAGTGACCCATTTCTGGCAGACCCCCAAAGCCATGGGCCAGCATCTCAAGGAAAACCCCTACCGTTTTCGTGTGGCCTACCATCCCGGTGGCAATATCGAACAAGACTTTCGTTGGTGCTTCCACTTGGCGTGGGTCATGGACGCACCACGTTGGCTTGTGTGTGATGAAATGTGGCAGATTGCCCCCAACGAAGGACCACACGTATCTGACGAAATTTCCTTACTGGCCCGAATGCCAAGACACGTTAAGTTGGGTTTCATCGGAGCGAGTCAACGCTTACAAGATATCTCTACCGTACTCCGTTCGGGAATGCGCATGAACGTGTTCTTCCACATGGAACAAGACCGGGAATTGCGGGCCGTGGCGGAAACTTGGGGCAACGAAACCGCTGACGCAGTACGCGAATTGCGTCCCTTGATCTATGACGACGCTTCTGAACAGACCCACCAGGTGCCAGAATGCTTGGTAAAATTTCGCGGTAAACCCGCCATGGTCTACGACTTGGCTGGTGACCAAAGTACCAGCGAAAAAGATGTCCAAAGTAACGAAAAAACGCTTGACAATGAATCTACTTATGATAAAGTAGGTAACAATGAAACACGCGGAATGCAAACGGTGCGGACACAAATGGATCATTCGGATGGCCCAACCGAAGATGTGCCCTAACTGCAAAAGCCGTAAGTGGCAAACTCCCAGGCCAAATCACAATAAGGGAGAAAACAAATGACCGAACGCATCAAGTTGCTCAACCGTGTTTATCAACGCTTGTTGGAGACTCTGACCGATGGCCGATCATTAAAGCAATGGCCCGCCACCGTGGACGCGCTCAACTTTCTTGACGCGCACAGCATCGCGTGCAGCCGGATGTGACGATGGCGATGACCCCTAAAGCGCCTAGCGCAGGAGAGACGAAGCAGATTCGTCCATATATTGACGCGAAAGGATTTGGACGATTTTGCGAACTTTGTCAGTGCTCACTTTCGCCTAACATTTTAGACAACTATTGGATTCATAACGGAGAAGAAGCTTGTCCAGCGTCAACTTTAGATTATGGAATCCAGAGATATAACCGCCATACTGCGCTAACGATTTACCTAGGAAAGAAGGCCCGATGAAACCCGAATCCCCAGCCCAACCTAGCGCGTGGGAATTGCCGAAATACCCAGAAGGGCCACGTTGTATCGACTGCGGCGGACTTTTCAACGAATTCAATGGGCCGATCATTCTTGGGCGTTGCAATGTGTGTCATGCCGAAAATGGGCCAACGCTGACGAAATGCCCGGTCGGAGATGAGGAATATACCACACTGGAAGGGGTATGCATCACTCACTCGGTGAAACTTGTTCCGATTAATCGCCACTTATTGGAGGTTCAATGAAATCCCCAGCCCAGCATGAGGCTCCGCAGCCCGAGATGTACGTCAAGAAACCAATTCCTGTCCGTGCCTCACAATGGTTTAAGAACGGCGATCATCCCGAAGATTGGACGAATCTCAACGAGCGCGAGAAACAATGGGAAGGTAAGGTAGTCCGCTATTTCCGCCGTCCTGACGTTCCCGGCCCGAAAGCCTGCAAAGAATGCAACAAGACAATGCATGTACACGGCTGGATTGATACCAAAGAAGGCGGTCACATTGTTTGCCCTGGCGATTGGATCATCACAGGGATTGCTGGCGAACATTATCCATGCAAGCCCGACATCTTCGCTCAAACTTACGAACCCCTGAGTATCTCTGGGAACGAATGGAAAACGCAACTCATTGAAATTATCGAATGCGTCCGCGAAGAAGATAGGGAATGCGAGGTATCGCTGGATGTCATTGACTATATTCGGGAATTGCGAAAGCGAGCTTTTTAAAGTGGAACCGGAACTTTGAGTGTTGGATTGTGACGCACATTGAAAAACGAGCAGCATCTCGAAAAAATGTCCCTAAGCGCGGCGAGCGTTTAACGGCAAAGACATGCTTCACTGGCCGAGGGAATCTCACACCGGATGTCTACACTTTACAGTAGCGGCAGGAGAGATGGCGTCACAGTCGAACATTCAAGGAGTAAAAGAGCAATGATCTTTTCCGCCATGATCGTGCTATCGGGCTTGTGGGCCATTGTCGTCATGACCGTTGGCACGGCAACCCATCAACCCGACTGCGCGGTGCTTGGCGTGGCGGCGTTGTTAGGATGCTTTGGAGCCGCTCAATCGGCGTTACGATAACATGGGCCGAGACACCGATTTCAATTTTGGCCACGGTTCCATCGCCGACGATTTGCCCGATTGCAACGGCATCGTGTTTTGCGCGAGATGCGGCAAGAAATTTGGCAAGTGTTTGACAGGTGTACAACTCGAATACCAGGAGAAAAATTACATGATTCAACGCGGCGGTTCTCAACAATCACAAAACGGTAGGAACCAAGGACGCAAGCGTACCAACGCCGGTGTTCCGTTTCTCACCGTAGAAAAACTCACCTTCGACAAACAAGCGGCAAAAATTTTGGCCGCGCAAGTCAGACCCGACAATTTCCGTCAAGGTCAAACCAGCGTGGTTGTAAAAATTCTTTTGCGGTCAAATACATTTCTATGGACGCTTCGTGAAGGCAACCCCAACCTCGACATTCTTTGCGACGCCATGGGCGAAGATGAATCGCAATGGAACGGACGCGAAATTTTTCTGTTCGTCGAAGAAGATGACTTCGACGGCAAAAAATGGATTCGTAGCGAAGTGGCTTCGACAGTTGGCAGATCCAAAAAATAATGCCTTGCGCCCTTGGGATTTGCAATCAGTCGGATTGTTTGTGTGGCACGGTAATCAACCGCTTCGTTTGCCCGGAACATAAAAATTTCCTTGTAGTCGAAGCGGTTCCGTTCTATGATGCCAAGCTGAAAGAACAGCAAAAACGATTGGCGAGGGTCAACCGCTGGTGGTACGTGCTAGCTTGCCCGGTCCGGCATTGCACCTACGCCAAGCCGTGGAAGAACGGGCCACGAAATAACAAAAGGCCAAAATGAGATGCAACTTCCCCATCCCTATTGACAAAGACAACCGTTCTACCACAGGTTGTACGCTACCACGTGGACACGGTGGACTTCATGGCACTCAACTTCCCCTAGCTCTGGGATGGTTTGAACACAAAAATGGCAAACTGTTGTATCTACCCAACGGCCCCTCCCCCGAACAACTCCAACCAAAACCAATAGAAAAGGAAAATCATTATGAAGTCTATAAAGTCCATAATGTCTATCGTTTTAGTAGGGATTCTTTCATTGTCCCTTCATGCGCAAGCGGCTGCCGGTTTCTCAAAGATCGGAACCGCAACTTCGACCACTTTTTCCGATACATCATGTCCCAACCAATCTACTTGTTACTACCAAGTGACTGCGCTAGACGGACAGGGGTTTGAATCCCAGCCGTCATCTTGCAACGCCACCCAACTTTGCATAGGCGGGAACACCGTCGTCGCTGTCATGCCGTCATCTGGTACCCATTCCGTGGCCTTGTCCTGGACAGGATCCACCACCAGCGGAGTTACCTATAACATCTATCGGCACGTCGGCCCATTAGCGGGCAGCAATCTAGCGGCCATCGTGCAATAAAGATTACCAAACCGTGAGAATACTACATCAATACGCTATTAAGCTTCCAGTAGATAAATCATCGTTCTACTGGAAAGAAATGAAACTGGATTTAGATAGGGTCATAGGTTTTTATCATATTGGTGGCGACATGAGTCCAGACACCCGCCCTGCGGTAGTTTTAATATTTGACCTTGGTGTTGAAATTATGATACGCAGTGAAATTTCTCAATTCACCAAAATTTTTGAGAGGACACGGCCATCGTACAATGAGTAAACGCTCCAAAGCAAAACGCCGTGCTGCTGCGCTGAAAGGATGGATTACAAGACGGCGTAACTCAAAACGAAAAAAAATTATCGTCTGTGGTTACAAATCCAGCAAGCAAAATTCTTTTTCATTGATAATTGCACATCATTCTCGAAAAAATCTTACGCTTTACGGTCACATGCAAGTCATTGAAAGGTTACTACGTGTTGGCCACTTTGACGGCACTGCCAATACACCCCCGCCACGTGACCTACAATGGTGCGCATCAAATCTTAATAAGTCTTACTTTCTCGATCCAAAGGATGATCCCAGATACCCAGGATGGCCCACCAGAAATAAAAAAGGACTACCACCGCAACACGCACTTTTGTTAGAATTTAACCGAGAAGAACCGTAATGATAGTTGCCTCTAAAAGCTGGCCGCATTCTCAAGCAATCTTCAACCGAATGCGCAAAGAAAATCCCAAGATGCCAGCTATGGACGACCTCCCCTTCTGCATTCGATGCAACGCCAGACTACAGGATGGCCAGCTTGTTCGCTGGTGGTTTCCCGCTCCGATCCTATTTCCAAAATGGAAAGAATTAGGACACGTACGAGACTACGAATGTATTAAATCTACCAAGCCAATGAGCGCCTAAAGCACCTGGTTCTTGGTTTTGGGGTTGGGGTTTACGCGGCG
>Ga0247693_1000120_pt1 | contig 15285 bp, 14 predicted proteins | sample CNK34_metaG_FD_182712 | JGI IMG/M metagenome (GOLD analysis project Ga0247693, IMG submission 182712) | Soil microbial communities from Purdue University Martell Research Forest, Indiana, United States - CNK34 | ecosystem: Environmental > Terrestrial > Soil > Temperate forest > Bulk soil... | reverse complement strand
AAATTGCCATTGCGCCCACAGAAGCTCGTCGAGCCATCCGGCTCCAGGCAGTTCGTCGTCGTCAACAAACGCCAGAAAGTCCGCGTCGGTCACTTCACCAATAGCCCGATTACGCGCACGCGCAATCCCTCGAATCGGCTCACAAAAATAGCGGATGCTCCAGGGGTATCCCTTGATTTTGCAAACGTCTTCAGCGGTACGTGAGCTATCGTTGTCGACGATAATGATCTCTATAGAGGGCGCACGGACCTTTTTAAAAGTCAGCAGGGCCAGCGCCGCGAGAAGATCGCGCAAGGGTTCGGTTCTCTGGTAGGTAGCAATGCAAACGGCTACACGAGGTAAGTTCTTCGTTGCGTGTTCATGTTCCATGGTTTGCATATTCACCTGTCAGTTCGTTGCGCTTGCGACGGTTGCCTGCCACCATCGAAGGCGTACTGCCATTCTGAGCCGTCCGAGATGGGTTCGGACAGTTCCCTGGCAGTGCTCACTACGGTTTTCACCGTCGAATCAGACGATATTACCGTGGCGATAGAAAGCGACCACTCGAAGCAGTTCTGCCAAATGATGGTGCACTCGGCAAGATTGTGAACGACGAAGAAAATCAGGAATGACAGTGGCCACAAATCTTCTTTGCAGATCCTTTCTTCCGCCGATCGAACCGTCCTTTTCATACCTTTCCAGAGGAAAATCGCGAATAGCCCAGCACCGACTGCACCAACGTTTAGAAGGATTTCAAGGTAGCCGTTGTGCGAGTAAGTCGGCGACCAACCTACATACTTTTCCACGGTGAAAGACTCGACCGAAGCTCCGCTCCAAAAGCCTGAGAAACCGTAACCCAGGAAGGGACGCGCAAGAATCATCGATCCCACAGAGCGCCACAAATCAATGCGACCCGTGAGGTCCTTTGATCTGCCCAGCATTTCCGTAAAGATGCTCGTATCGGCGCCGAATAGTGCGACGCAAACCACCAATCCGGCCAAGAAAAACAAAATCGCCGGTAGCGGGATCCGATAGCGCTGGTGGAGTCGCTCAAAGCACCAGACCAAGAGGAGTGCGGCGCCCACCGTGACGATAGACGTGATCGAATGAGACAGGGCAAGCAACCCGGCAAAAAGGCCGAGAAATACGACCTTCAAGGTTCGACCAAACCAGCCGTCGTCCGTGGCGTACCACTCCGCAAGGAGCCCCAAGGCCATAGCCGCACCGAAGAGATTCTTGTGCGGAAAAATCCCACGCACTGATCCAGTACCGTAGTCGGTCGCCATAGCGCGATTTGGGGCGATTACGAACAGAACCAGGCACGCCAGGGCGGCCAGCCGAAGGACCGCTCGAGTCAGCCGCACCTGCTCCCTCACGGTCAAGCGAGCCGCAAGAACGATGCCGAACAAACTTGTTCCCAGCAGGCTGATCGCGCGCCTGAATACGAGATCGGGCGTTTCCGCCCAAACCGGTGAAACGAGGGTCACAATCAGCAGTCCAACTAAAGCCGGTGAGTGCGCCAAGAGCCACGCTGTCCAACGGAATGTCGTCACTGCCAACAGCAGAACGCCGCCGTACAGTACGGCGAGAATCACTTGCGTGCGAGAGTCACCGTCGAGCGACGGGTCAGCACTTCCACTGAATGCGCGCCATAGTGCGCCAGTCAGCACGAAGGCGACAACCGCCAAGAAGACCCCTTCTTTCGACTTTTCAATAAACATCGGCCGATTCCACAGAAGGCTCGTTGGATTTGAAATCTCGTGAAATGGCTACAGTCGATATCCCACCCGTGTGTTCCGAAGCCGACAGACTCAAGTTGGAATGGCGGCCGGAAGACCGCGAAAGCACGAATACCGCTCCGCTGACGCCGAGTAACAAGACAGTGTCAGAGGCAATGCTCGACCAGGCCGCGCCGCGCCAGGAATACGCCGGGATGAGCCACAGATTGAGCAGCACATTGAACGCCGCCACAGCAGCCTGCACTGCGGCCCGAACCCCTTGATACCCAGCGCTGGTAAGCGTGTCCGAGTAAAAATAATGCAGCGCCTTGAGGACGGGCAGAATTGCCAGCCAGCGGAGCGAGGCGGCCGTTGCAACATACTCCCGACCTAAGATGAGGGGCACGATGCCCGATGAAATCAGCAGCAAGCAAAAAACCGCTCCCGAGTAAATTAGTGCGCGCCGCATGAGCGGCTTCGCATACGCCAGACTCGAGGAGATGCCGTGCGCACCGGCTCGAAAGAAATTTGGATAGGCTGACCAAAGAACCGCCGAAATCGGCGTGAAACTGACGTCGATCAAACGATAGGCCGCTCCATATACTCCGGCGGCGTCTAACGTGCTCAACCTCGCGAGCATCGTCTTGTCAATATCGTTGTAGATCGTTTGTGAACTTTGGCTCGCAGAGAAATAGAGTCCCTCGCGGAGTTCGCCCCGAAGGAAGCGCCACTCAAATCGAAGCCTACCCAGTCGCCAACGGACGAGCATCGCTGAAATACTCGCGACTACTACTGTGCAACCGAGATAGATGAACCCCCACTGGAACGCGGAAGGATGGCGATAAATTGCGATGAGAATCAATGCGCCTAAAAGCCGGCCCGCGCTCATCGACACATTGATCATCGCTGTCCAGCGCAAAAGCTCGAATGCCTGGAATGCCTGGCCCGCTTGAGTGATAAGGTTGAGCCCCAGAATGTCCGAGATAGCAACCATGACCACCAACAGAACGGGAATTTCTGCGGGCAACGCAAAGCGAGAGATTGCGATAACCGTGACGATTAGTACCGAACCGAACGTTACCGTAACTGCTATGGCGCGACCCCAATACACAGGGAATAGAGTCCGATCCCGCGCCACGTTCTTCACCAACAGATTCCCACTGCCCAGCGATCCGAACGGATAAACAATTCCGACCAGCGCCACGACACCAAGGAAAGCCCCGTAATTGCGCACGCCGAGCGACCTGGCGATCTCGACGAAGTACAGCGCCTGAATGATCAGCCGGAATCCCTGGCCGATGGTCATCCAGATCGTGTTGCGAGCTAGAGTGGTTTTGGGAAATTTCATGGGAAGGGAACCTAGCCGAAAAGCAGCTCGCGCTGCGGCCGCTCACCCTTTGTTGAGAATTGCGAAAGTCCCAGGCGCTGCAGGGCGATGAGAAATAAGTAGAAGGGATTCAAAAACAGATATCTTCGCCACAGCCGCCCCGGCTCTGCGCAAAGCCGGAACAACCATTCGAGACCGGCTTCTTGCATCCAGTGCGGCGCCTGCCTAACCGTGCCCGCAATGAACGGAAATGCGGCGCCAACAGCCAATACCGGCATGTCGAGCAGGCTTCTGAATTCATACACAAAGATTTCCTGCCGCGGGCAACCAAGTCCAACGAAGACAATGGAGGCGCCAGACGATGCAATTCGCCGTGCGATATCTTGCTTTTCCGTCTGCGACAACTGCCGGAATTTTGAAGGCTCTGCACCAGCGATCATCAATCCGGGAAATTGCAACGCCAGATTTGCCGTCAGCGACTGCAGAACGTCTGGAGTGCTTCCGTAAAAATAAACCGGTAATCGTTCCGCGGCGGCCCGTTCGCAGAGTCGAAGGGTAAGTCGGGGCCCGTACACGCGTTGCGAGAGACCAGCGCGATGAAGCCAGTTGAGCGCCCACCGAACCGGCTGCCCATCAGGGACGAGCATGTCAAACTGATTGAGGCGGAATTTTTGCTCGCGATCAACGGCGCCAGTCATCAACCCGTGCACAGCAAGCGCGGAGATGCTCATCCGACGTCCGTCGTGGGCCGCCTGGATTACCGCCTCGGCCGCCCAGTCCATGTCAACGGCGTTAATTAAAACGCCAAGAATACTGCGTCTCCCTGCGTTGCGCATGCACTCCCCCAGCGTTCGATGTTTTGATCATGAATTGCCTGCAGATTCTGCTGTACCGATCGTCCTAATTTGCAGCGCGAGAGACCGTCTTTTCATAAATTTGCAGCAGACGTTTGTAATTCGTCTCTGCTGAGTAGAGTTGCTCGAAGTCATTTCGGCCGGCGTGTCCCATGGCCTCGAGCACTGCGGGACGCGCCCAGGCCCACTCCACTTTGCTCGCCAGGTCGCGTGAGTTGCCCGCTGCGAAGTGCAGACCGTTTCGTCCCTCGGTGACGATCTCCTGGATGCTACCGAGGCCGGATCCGATTACCGGTGTGCCACACGCAAACGCTTCCACCAGTGTCATTGGAAATCCCTCATAGCAAACGCTCGGAATAATCAAAGCCGCTGCGTTTTTGATGGCCACGTAAACCTCTGACGTGCTCAACCATCCAGTGAACGTAATATTCGAGAGACGCTTCGCCGCGACCGTTGTTTCCAGCGATCGTCGAAGTGGCCCGTCGCCGACGATCACCAGCGGAATGGAATGAGACAACTGTTGCCAGGCGTCAAGCAGGGTCCCGACACCCTTCTCGGCAGACAGTCTGCCAACAAAGAGAAACGCTCGGCCGCCAGAAGACCGCTCACCGGGATCGGCCTCCAGAAAATTGGGTTTCACGTGGATCGTCGAAGATGGCAATCCACCCTGGATGAATTTTTCTCGCGCAAAATTAGTCAGCGCCACATAGCTGTGAAGTAACCGCTCCCACGTCCGATTGCTCCGGTGCACCTTCAGCATGAATGCGACCGCCGCTGACAGGAGTCGTGAATCTCGGTAACAACCGTGCCAAACGCTGCGCCAAAGACCGTCATCAATGCATTCTTCGCAAACATGGCCGTCGCGGGACAACGTCGATCCGGGACAAAGGAGTCTGTAGTTGTGCAGCGTCTGCACCACAGGAATGCCCGCATCTCGGCATGCTTCATAGACAGACGGCGAGATCATCATGAACGTGTTGTGAACGTGAACTACGTCGGGTTTTTCCGTTTGAAGCAACGCAAACAGTTCATGCTTGCTTTTCTCAGAGTGGACAATGTCCTTAACCAGCAGCAACTGCTGCGCTCGAGACAACGATGAAATCTCATCATTGCTTCGCAAATACCGGACGACCTTATGGCCGTTGCGTTCGAGCAGAGCGCTTTCAGCTGCGACAACAATATCTTCTCCGCCGCGTTGCCGGTAGGTGTTGTGAACGAAAACGATCTTCATGGATTTTCCCAGATCCTCGGGAGCCGAACCCTAGGCAGCGGTAATAGCCTGTCGTCGAAGTTCCATAATTGCCGCGAGATCGAGCTGCGATTCAGGATGCACATTCGCGGCAGACGTGGCCGAGAGTGGAGCGCCGACGGCCCTTCCAATGCTGTAGTACACCAGGCCGGCGTCCGCGACCTGCTTGGGTTCATACAGATTGCGTCCGTCGACAACGATGGGAAACTTGAGGAGGCCGCGAATGCGGGGCAAATCCAGTTCAGCGAACTCTTTCCATTCCGTCAGGATCAGCAATGCATCGCAATCCGTCGCCGCTAGGTAAGGGTCACTCGCGAAGTTGACTTGGCTGGCCGTCAGTTGCGCCTTTGCTTTTGGCGTGGCAACCGGGTCATATGCATTGATCTGAGCGCCTTCCTTTGTTAGGGCTTCGATGATTGCGATCGCAGGCGATTCCCGCACGTCATCGGTTCCTCCCTTGAATGCGAGACCGAGTGCGGCCAATTTTTTCCCACGCAGGGTCCACAGCGCGCTTCGCACCTTCTGCAAAAATCGGCGTCGTTGCTCCTCATTGATCTTCATCACTTCCGTCAGGAGGTTGAAGTCGTAGCCGTATTTGGTTGCCACCGTATGGAAAGCTCGGACGTCTTTGGGGAAACACGATCCACCGTAGCCGATTCCGGCGTTGAGAAAACTGGGCCCGATACGTTTATCGGAGCCAACTCCGGCGCACACTTCCGTGACATCCGCACCGACCGCTTCTGAAATGTTGGCAACTGCGTTGATGAAAGATATTTTCATCGCAAGGAACGCGTTGGACGCGTGTTTAATCAGCTCGGCGCTTTTGGCATTGGTAAGAATCAGTCGAGCTTTTGAAGCAGCTCTGGCACGTCCTTCCACGACATTCTTGCCACGGTAGTAGCTTCCTGAAGTAAGTGGCGCGTAGATTTCCTGCAGTACGGAACTGCTGAACGCGTCATCGACTCCCGCCACGATGCGGTCCGGATAGAGAAAATCGAGCACCGCGGTCCCTTCCCGGAGAAATTCGGGATTCGAAGCCACAAAAAAGGAATCCGGCGTGGCGCCGTTCAGAAGCAGTGTCTTTCTCAGGGATTCGCAAGTCCGCACCGGCACCGTGCTCTTTTCGATGACCACCTTTCGTCCATCAATCGCCGACGCAATCTGGCTGGCAACTGCTTCCACGAAAGACAGATCCGCTTCTCCTGTTTCTGACGCCGGAGTGCCCACGGTGATGAAAATCGCCTCGGAAGCCCGCACGGCTTCGGCGATCACCGTCGAAAAATGCAGCCGTTTCCGATGATGACGTTTGATAAGCTGTGGCAGGTAATGCTCGTGGATCGGCACTTCTCCGCGTTCCAGACGCGCGATCTTGTCGGCATCATTGTCTACCGAAATCACTTCATGACCGATTTCGGCGAAGCACGCTGCAGAAACTAACCCCACATACCCCGATCCAATTACCGCGATCCGCATTTTCCCTCCTATGGACGTTCCTACGAGCCGGACTGCAAACCGTGCAAAAACTCGCCCGAAGTTCGATCTAGGCGGCTCCCGATCCCCTGACCACGGCCGGAATGGTCATCGCGAGAATCTTCAGGTCGAGCCACAGAGACCATTCATCCAAATATTTCAGATCGAGCTCCATCCACTGCTCGAATCCAATCGAACTGCGACCTTGCACCTGCCATAGGCAGGTAATGCCGGGTCGCACACTGAATCGCCTCCGTTGCCAGTCCTCATTGAACCCGTCGAAATCCCGTACCGGAAGTGGCCTCGGACCAACAAGGCTCATGTCGCCCTTCAGCACATTGAACAGTTGCGGCAATTCATCGATGCTGCTGCGGCGCAAAAATCTTCCGACTGGAGTAATTCTCGGATCGTCCTTGATCTTGAACACCGGACCAGATGCTTCATTTTTCGTTGTCAGTTGCGGCAACAATCGCTCTGCACCAACCACCATCGTGCGGAACTTCCACATATGAAATCGCCGCTTGTTTGTTCCAATTCGTTCCTGGAAAAAAAAGACAGTACCCGGAGAAGTCAGCTTAATGAGACACGCAACAATCAGCAGCACGGGCAGCAAAAGCAATAGCAGCACGAACGAACCGCAAATATCGAACACACGTTTGAGGACAAACGGCCATCCGTGACGATTCTCAGAAGAGTGCACAAAATACGGATCGGCATCAAACTCTTCAATCGCAGGCCCCTTCTTGCTTATCCCGAAAACGTCGGAATCGTAACGGACTGTAATCCCGTGCTGCGCGCACAAGGACGCGGCCGCAGACGCCTGCGCATGATGGGAACGCAGTGGAAGATAGATCGCAACTTCGTCTACGACATTGCTACGGAGGAACTCAGCGAAGCGTTCAAAAGTACCAGCGAGTGTCTCTCCGGAGCGGTTAAAGTCGCTAAGGCCGTTCCACTGCTCATCCACAAAGCCGAGGCAGCGGTAACCCCATTCCGGTTTCGCACGCAAGCGCCGCGCAAACTCCACGGCTCTGGCGTTCGTGCCAATAATTACGATGTGCCGCAGATTGCGGCCACGCTTCCGGAGTCCGCTCAGGAATCCGCGCAGAAGAGCGCGGCTCGACAGCAACGCCAGTGAATTGATCGCCCCAAAAAGCAGCACAAACGGAAATGTAACCATCCTTATCTTGAATGCTGTAGCGATCACCAACAAACAGCCAGTCGCAAGCCCTGTCGCCTTCTGCGCTTCGAGCATCACTTCACTCGCCGTATACAATCGTTTCGATTCATACAGATGGCAAAGCGAATAGATGAGATGCCAAGAGAGAAGCACAACGCCGAAAACCAAAAAATTGGCCAGCTTGATTCGCATGGACAAAAAGTTGGAGAACGTCGATCCCGTGCCGAAGTTCACCAGCAGAAACGTCGAGAGCCCGTAAGCCAGTGTTGCCAACACAAGATCTCCGACCTTTAGAAAAATCAGCAGCAACTTGCGATGCAAGGCGCTCATGCATTCTCTCGAATGGTGGATTTAGTCGTGACCGGGCGGATTCTGGGACTAGCTAGGTTTGCACACAGCAGAAGGCCGGATCTGTCGTGTTTGAAGCCAAGACAGGCTCGACAACGTACCCCGAGATCGTCAGCGAAACAGATCTCTGAATCAATTCAACGGAAACGATCAGACTCTGGTCGCCTTTGACAGACTGCAAAATTCCTTCCAGTCCGTCCAGCGACCCGCCGCGAACTCGCACGCGCTGCCCCACGTTCAGAAAGGGGTGCGGCGCGAACTGAGAACGGGATTCCAGCAGCAAGCGAATCGAAAAGATTTCGTTTTCAGGGATTGGCGTCCCAGCCCCGCGCATACCCACCAGTCCAACCACGCCCTTCGTGCGGAGCAGCGCAATTCGGTTCGAAGATATAGGCACGAACCAGGCAAACACATATCCGGCGAATAGCGGTTCTACGATGACGCGTCGTCGATCGCTCCATTGCCTGACTTCGGATATTGTCGGCAAGAAACACTCGATGCCCTTTTCCGCCAACTCCAACGCAACCTTCTTTTCATGGCGCGGCGCCGTTTGTACCGCGTACCAACGAGCATCTGGGTTGACTGCACTTGCGTCGATCGAAGCTTGGCAATTTTGATACAGATTTTCAGTCATCAGACAAGGCTCCGCCATTCTCAGTCACAGGAAGCAAACTAGCTGGGGAAGATCATGGCGAGACCTTGTCGCGAACCAATGGCAAGATTCCGCCTGCCGAGTCACAACGACAAACTCGGTCCTAGATTCTTTCGGGTCTGGGCCAAACCGTTAGTCGACCGGCTTATTTACAGCCGCCGGTAAAGGAAGTTCGGAATCGGAAACCTCCGCTTGTTTAAGACTGCCCCCAGAATGTTCACCTGCGAGAATTGCAAACGTGCCGCAATCTGCGCAGTCGCGTCGCGTCGTGTCGAGTTCGCCTGCAGTACCAGCACTAGTCCGTCCGCAAATTGGCCGAGCGCCATGCCTTCCGAATAAGAATTTAGCGCCGGCGCGTCAACCAACACGTAATCGAATTCCTTTCGCAAGTCGTCGATCCTCTTTTTGATGTGGTCTGAATGTAATAGTCCAACTGAATGCTCAGCGCCCGATCCAGAGGGCACCAACCACAAATTCTCGCCATGAACTATTCTCGCGAATCCGCGCATCGGTCCGGCCACCTTCAATGCATCCGCCAGCCCGTGGTAATTGGTGGTCCGGAAGGCTGCCGCTAATGCCGGTTCACGAAAATTTGCGTCAACCAGGCAAACTGAGCCCGATACGCTTTCTGCCAGAATCCGGCCCGCCTGCGAACAAACGCGGCTGCAGCCACTCCGCGAATCCACCGCCGCGAAGACTACAACTCTTCCGCCTTCCCCTTGACCATGCAGGAGAAACACACTCTGTACGAGGCGGAGTGTCTCCTCGCGCGCGGCGCGGTCCAAATCTGCTTTTCGCAACGACGCAATATGGGCGCCACCCTTGGCTTCGCCGCTCGTGCCAACGAGCACGCGGCCACCAAGCGGTAGTTCCAGGCCGCCGGCTCCAGCCCCCGGAATGTTTAGCCCTGCCTGCTGCAGTAGCTCAAAATTTCTGCTCATCGTTTTGCTCCAGAGTCGGATTCTGCAAATCTGGCTTTATGACCCGTTTTTACTGGTACTTCGACCGCCGGCACACGAACAGGCTGTCCCGGCTGCAGCTCGTTTGTATTGTGCAGCCATGGGTTTAACTGCTGAATCTCCCTTAGCGCACCCGCGTCGCACCGGGCCAGGTTCCTCACGCAAAGCTGATATACCGTTTCGTGTTGCCAGGCTTTCACCAGCCTCACCCGTTCGTGTTTCGCGATCTTCGGATCGGAATGTGCTACTTCTTTTGGTTGCGGTTTCTGGGCTTCGGACAATTCCGGCTTCGGTTCAACCGTCGATTCCGCTTCCGGTTCCGTCACGGTATCGGCCGGCGACGGTGCGGTCGCCGTCGGAGCGGGATTCTCGTTGGCAATTGCTGGCGGCGGAGGAGTAGGCACAGTGAAGCTCAACCGTCCTGAAGAATTCAATTGATCGTTGGCAAACACGGCTGCCAGGCAAAACGCCGCTGCAATGGAAATTGCTCCGAGAGCGAGCCGCGGCCATCCGCCCGAAGACGGGGCTTGTGGAAGCACGCGCCGGGCCAATCGGATTGCAGGCGAGTTTGCCCTCAACCGGCCATCCTGCACGCCATTTCCGGAACTGTTCTCCAGGTTTAGATCTCGAAATACTTCACCGATAATCTCGCGCCCGATGGTGGGTTGTTTGAGGGCAAAGCCGAGTGACATCGCGTTGAAACAATAATTGTTGATGCTCCTCGGAATTCCCCCGGAATATTCCGCGATCAGCTCATATGCTGCCGATGTAAAAAGAGGTCGCGCCGATTTATAACCCGCTATTCGCAGGCGGTGCTCGATGTAGTTGCGTGTTTCCTTCGCGTTCAGGGGCTGAAGAACCGCCATGATCGATATGCGCTGTCGTAGTTGCTCGATAGAGGACGAAAACAGCATTTCAGCAAGCTGTGGTTGCCCGGACAAAATGATGTGAAGGAGCTTGTCCCGGCTAGTCTCGAAATTGGAGAGCATGCGGAGCACTTCCAGTACGGGCTCGGGAAAAGTTTGAGCTTCATCTACCACCACGACAATTCGCTTTCCCTTTTTCGCCTCCTGCAAGATGGTCTGGTTCAGCCTTTCCTGCATGTCCGAAAAGTCTTTCCCTTCATCGAGAATGCCGAGCTCTGCGAGTAGGTTGCGTATCAGCACTTCCGGAGTTGGCTGGAATTGGAACAAGAAAATAGTCCGCATGGACTGCCCACAGCGGTTCAGAAGTTCGAAAAGTAGAGTCGTTTTTCCCATGCCGGGTGGCGCAATTAGGGCACCGAATCCGCGATTTTCCATGACGCCGTAAAGAACGCTCGCCATAGCCTCGCGGTGCGTCGCTGTCATGTACAGGAAACGCGGATCCGGCGTCACGCCGAATGGCTGCTCTCTCAACTTGTAATAATCTACGACCACGATTTAAGCCGCCTGCCTCGGCAATGAAGCCAGGACTGGAACGTGCAAACTGTCGATTACTTCCGTCGGCGACCGGAACGATGGATCCATTCTTTCCTTGATGAACGCCGCAGCAATCGCGGCCAGCATCGCGACTACGAATCCGCCGATTGTTGCCAGCAAGGGATTGATCGCCGGCAGGGCGGGCGTCACCGCCGGGACGGCAATCGATACGTCTGCGATATTCCGCGCATCGAGTGCGTCCGCAGCCCGCTCCTGCTCGCGCTTGTTCAGATAGAGCAGGTAGTTGGCCTCATTCGCCTTCTGTTCCCGAATCAGCGCTCCTTGCTTCAGCGTTTGCGCATCCAGTGAGACCAACTGACTGTTCATTTTATTGATGCTCGCTTTAGTGGCTGCCGCCGTCGCCCTCTGCGAAGCCAGATCTGCCTGCGTTTTCGCGTAGTCCTGACGCAGAAACTCGAAAGTCGGGTTCTGATCCGTGGTCTGGTTCATGTAGTTGAACGATTTTGCCTTCTCGATCGCCTTCTGCGTGCTCGCGATCTCCTCATCCGTCTGGACGACCAGCGGATACGACGGATCGAACTTCGTCAGCAATTCTCTGCGTTTTACCTGCGCCGCCAGCAGGCTGGCTTCGAGCTGTTGCAGAAGCGTCATTGCAGAGTTCGAGATTTGCTGCGTTGTGATTCGTTCCGGAGTGGTGCCCAGCTGCTTTTGCAGATCCGCCAAACGGTTTTGGTCCGCTGCGACTAGCTGTTCTGTCGTATGCAGCGAAGCGATGGCTACCGAGAGCTGTTGCGCCAAGTCTGTCCTCAGCACGTCCGGTGCCGCCACCCTTTCGTCATGGCTGAATTGCGCCAGTTGGCCCTCCACGTCCGAGAGTTCTTTCGCATACTTATTCGTCTGTTCCGCAAAAAACTCCGACGAACCCGGCGGGCGCTGTAACTGCAGTCTTTTTTGAAGATAGAGTTGACCGAGATTCTGCAAGACGCACGCCGGCGTTTGCGGGTCGCCGACCATCCCATAACGCACGTCAATGACGTCGGACACCTTGGCTGCTTCCACCTTGAGGCCTCTTTCCAACGAGGTGGTCGCTTTTTCAAATCGCGCAGCCTTCAAGCCTTCCGGATCCCGCGGAAAAAATAGTTCGGAGATCAAAAGCTTTGCGTCCGAATGCGCCAAACCGCAAGTCTTCACGACCGTGCGCAGCATGTCTTCGCCATGAAGGATGGCCATTTCAGAACTAATCTGGTCGGGTGAAATTCCGCGGCTTGTATTCATGATCGCCCCGGTCTGCCCTGCCGTGATGGTCGGATCGGTTCGATGCTGCCGGACCACGATCTGCATGCTGGCCACATAGTATTTGCCTGCAACGGCTATCGCGAAGTACGCGGACAGGGCGAAGACCGCAGTGAAAACAAAAAACACGAGGGCTTTATGGCGAAAGATCGGTGTTACCAAATCGCGTGCCGTACGCTGGGGTAATACTGCATTCAGTCTTGATCTGAATTGTGTACTATCCATCGCGTTTCCCCTTGAACGTTTTCGATTGAACTCAGTAGCTCAGCGGGGATGTGCCAATCGGCACGCCAATCCCGTAGGGTATGTATTTGCGGACTTTCGTAATTGTTTTTTCCGGAACGAAAATCATGTCTCCGGACCGGATCTGGACATCCTCGTTGATATTCTTCCCGTGCAAAAAGTCTTTCAATTTCAATTCTCGCGCCTGCACCCAGCCATCCGTTGAGCGGTGGTAGAGATAGACGCGCGTCTTTGCCGTCGGCATGAACCCGCCGGCGATCGCAATTGCCTCGCTCGCCGTCAAGTCGTATCGCAGGTCGTACTGCCCAGGCTTGGTTACTTGACCGGTCACGATAAAGTAGGCCTTCTGAAAGTCCTTAAGATCCACGTCGATGATCGGCTCGTGCAAAACCTTTGTGTACGCCTTCTTGATCGCCTCGCCCGTCTCCGGCACGGTCAGCCCGAGAATTCTTATGCTGCCAGCGCCTTGCAGCGTGATGAATCCGTCCGGCTGGACTGTCACGGTTTGGTTGAATTCCGGAGAAAGAGGAAACGACAGGTTGAGAACGTCGCTTCGATTTATTCGGTAGCGCGGAAATCGCTCTCCCGGTTGTGGCCGAGCGGTATCTGTCGAGCCTCCATCCACTGCAAAATCACGCGCGGTTGGAATGGCACGAGGATTCACTTGTGCGCCTACACCGCTCACCCAAACCCCGCAGAACAGAATCAAGACAAGGAAACTGCGCAAGCACGTTTTGGCCATTGCTCTACTCCATTGGCTGGGCCAGAACCGTGTGAAAACTATTGCAGAAGGTCTTGGCTTAATCGGGCCGGATGTTTACGAACAGTCCTGGCTTGAGCTGCGAAGCGAATGCGTCTTAGAAAAGCATTCCCTCTTGAGACGGTCGGCAGCACGCTCAGCGCGGGACTCTCGATGATGCAATTCCTACATCTTCGAAAGCCCCGGCCAGTAGCGTGAACAATCTGCAGTCCGGAACTACTGGACTACGTGCACGCTGATCGCGATGTTGTTGCCACTTTCCTGGCGGTATGTAACGTCCGCGCTGGCACCCACCTTCAATTTGCCGTCCACGGTAGTGTTCTTGTCGATGGCGAAAGTCATGGTCTGCGAACCAGCGCCTTGCTCCGTGAGTTGTTGTCCAGGACTGGAATTTCGCGTGGCTACGGCAATGGAGAAAGAGGATTTGTCTACCGCAGTGATTTTTCCCGAAGCGGTTTGAGTTTGCGGTGCGGGATCTTGAGATTGAATCATCGTCGTGCGATTAGTCGCGTTAGCAGCGACAACGGTAAATGCAACGGCGAGAGACAAAGCTGCCAGCAAGGAAACGGATGCAAAAAACGTTTTCTTCATCGGTACTGCCTCCAATATGTATTTGACTGGTACTGATACGCTTGCAGTAGGTCGGCCACACACGAACCAAATTGCAGGAACTTTTCTAACTTGTGCGGAATGTGGGCCTTATGAACAACGAAAGCATAACGATCCTAAGCTTCGCCCTGGTACTGGCACTGGCAAAATCTTCACAGCGCATGGCCATTCTTCCTGTCACATTGAACAGACGTGTGCAAAATCTGCACACTTGCACGAGATTGACGCTGGATCAGCCAGAGTACGCCGGGTTTCGCCATTCTTGGCGGTTCGAAGAATCAATGACTACGCAGTCTCAACCGTGCTTAGTGCAGAACTGACACGAATGGCCCGTGAGATGACTACGCGGAGCATGATAAACCGCTGAAATTCTGGTTGCACGATAGTTACACAAATGCTCCCAAACAGTCGTTCTTTGCACAAAAACGAGGCTTCGTGTCCGAACCTGACTTATTGATTCCGAACAACAGCGTGTGGAATCCGGGGATTTGCTAAGCCGCTTTCTGTGGAAAACTAAGGCGGAATTCTTGAGTTTTTGTCGGTCGGCAAGTTCCTCTAATCATTATTCGCCACGGGTTGACTTTAGCCTGCGCACCCAAAATCGCGCTCGGCCAGATTCCGCTCGCTCGCGCGCCCATCACGAATCGCATCGACCAGTGCCAGAAGCTCGTAGAGTGCGGGATCACGCAGCGCCGCATGCGGAACGTTTTTTATACAGCGGCCGAAGCCCCACGCCACGGGTATCGCCGTCACGCCAAGGCAAAACTGGCGGCAGGTCGTTCGAAATGGCAATTTCGCTTTTGAACTTCCGAGGGGCTGCCACAATCGGCGGACGCCCCTTGGATAGCCAAATAGCTATTGGGAAACCACGGCGTCTTGGGGCTAGAGGTTCACAGTTTCATCCTATATTCGCGATTCGCAAATGACATTCCCCTGCAACGTGCCAAATTCCAGTAAGGTGTTGTTTTTCTTAACGATACGAGGAAAACTGACTTGATTCTCTTCCATCTTTAGGTCTGTGCAAAAGCGCTCGTAGGAGGCGAGTCGAGGAAATCGCACCAGGATCCAGCTCATCCCCATAATAAGGATGAACAGCTCTTACAACTTCCCCTAGTTCGCCGTGTAGCGCTGCGGCAGTCTTCCAACCCGTCGCCGCAGAATGGCCGCTCACACGGATCAAACCATCCCGAAGGGCGCTTACAGCCCAACTTGCCAAGAGTTGA
>Ga0247693_1000119_pt1 | contig 15590 bp, 9 predicted proteins | sample CNK34_metaG_FD_182712 | JGI IMG/M metagenome (GOLD analysis project Ga0247693, IMG submission 182712) | Soil microbial communities from Purdue University Martell Research Forest, Indiana, United States - CNK34 | ecosystem: Environmental > Terrestrial > Soil > Temperate forest > Bulk soil | place... | reverse complement strand
TTTTCTCCCGGTTAAAGTACGCGAGAAGTCGCTGCACGTTCGCGCTTCGTATTACCTCGGATCGATTTCACTGTTTCTCTTTATCGTACTGTTCGTCACCGGTATTCTGCTGATGTTTTACTACCACCCCGCTGCGCCGAACGCTTATCGCGACATGAAAGATCTGCAGTTTGTTGTTTCGAATGGCGTGTTTTTGCGCAATCTGCACCGGCTTGCAGCGCATTTGATGGTGTTCATGGTCTTCTGCCACATGTTCCACGTCTTTTATCGCGGCGGCTACAAACCGCCGCATGAATTCAATTGGGTCATCGGCGTGGTGTTGCTTCTTCTGACGCTATTCCTCAGCTATACGGGCTATCTGCTGCCGTGGGACCAGCTCGCGTTCTGGGCTGTGACCGTCGGAACAAATATTATTTCCGCGATGCCGGTGATTGGGAAACAAATCCGATTTCTGGTACTCGGGGGAAACATCGTAGGAGAGAACGCGTTACTTCGATTTTATGTTCTGCACGTTTTGATTCTCCCGTTGTTTGCGTTTTTGTTCATCGGCATTCATTTCTGGCGCGTGCAAAAAGACGGCGGGCTAACCGTCAAATCCAGGGGCGGCGATGGACAAGAATAAAATCGAGGTGGGCTTCAGCTCAGATGCAAAGCAGGAACCGCGCCGCGTGGTATTTGTCACGAAGAACACTTCGGCCAAGGTAGTTGGCGATCCCGGACCACGCTTGATGACTTACCCGCATTTGCTCTTGCGAGAGGCGATTGCATTCGAATTGATAGTGATCGCGATGGTGGTGGTGGCATTGTTCTGGAATGCTCCGCTCGAGCAACTTGCGAATCCATTGCTGACGCCGAATCCTGCAAAAGCGCCGTGGTATTTTCTCGGCTTGCAAGAACTGCTTCATTTCTTCCCGCCGTTTGTCGCGGGAATTCTGATTCCAACGCTGGTAGTGATCGCACTGGTCGTGATTCCTTACTTCAACGTGAACGTAGATGGGGGACCGATCTGGGCGCGGCGTCCGGCGCAGAATCTAAGATTCGTGCTGATTACCGTGCTCGTTCTGCTCGCATTTCTCGCCGTCTTCGATGCGTGGACCATTTTCGCTCCGACCGCAGTCGTCGCGGCAATTCTCGTGTACTCGTATACGGGCAGGGAAGCGGAGTCGGGATGGAAGAAAGCATTGAGTTCAAAGACCGTTTCCTGGTGGGTGATGACCTGGTTCATCGCCGTTTCGGTTTGTTTGACGGTCGTCGGAACCTTTTTCAGGGGACCCGGATGGTCCTGGATCTGGCCGTGGAGGGCGAATGCAGGCTGAATCCATGGGCAAGTTGACGCCGCGCCTGCGGCTACTGTTCGCGGTGTCGAGCATCGCTCTGCTGGCGGTGCTGGCTATCTCGCCGTTTAAGGACTTCGTTCGCGAATGGAAGCAGTACAAACGCGGCTACGTTCGTTTCGCGCAGACTCGACCCGACACAAAAAAATTGCTGGCGGACTACAACCCGAGCATTGATCAGATTTGGATTCCCGGAATGAACGTTGTAGACCGCTGCACGACTTGCCACCAGGGAGTGACGCAGACGAGCCTGGCGGGCAGCGCGGTGCCACAGCCATATCGCCAGCATCCGCCGATTCCGCACAACGTGCGCGATTGGGGCTGCACGATGTGTCATCGCGGGCAGGGCCCCGCGACGGAGGTTGCGGAAGCGCACGAATCGACGCTGGCGTGGGAGCAACCAGTGCTGCCAGCGCGGTTCATTCAAGCGTCATGCGGCACTTGCCATCACGAAAATCTCGCGGAAACGCCGCAGCTCGCTCGTGGACGCGAACTTCTGGCGGAACTGAATTGTCAGGGTTGTCACAAGCTGCAAGGAGTTCCGCGACCGGCAATGCTTGGGCCCGACCTGACTAATGTCGGAACCAAAGTTACACGCGAGTGGATTTACAAATGGCTCAAGGAGCCGCGCACGATCGTTGATAAAGACGGAAACACGATCGTGAATGGGTATGAGACAAAAGAAGAGCCACGGATGCCGAAGTTTCGCCTGGCTGAGGGTGAGCTTCGCGCGCTGTCGGCGTACTTGAGCGTGCAAAAGGCAAAACCTCTTCCGGCGTACAAGATTGATGCACGAGTGGTTGCGGCGTGGAGCAAAAATCCGGAGCTGGCTTCGCAGGGCGAGCTGCGTTTCCGGCAGATGTTTTGCTCGACTTGCCATTCGCTCGCGGTAACTCGAGCCGGTGAAACAAAACTCATTGGCGGCGACATCGGGCCGGAACTGACTAAAGCCGGGAGCAAGGTCAAGCCCGAGTGGCTAATTGCATGGCTCCGCGATCCGCAAGGCTATCTGGCGCACACACGAATGCCGCGCTATGGCTGGTCGGATGAAGATCTGTTCAAAGTGACGCAGTACATCGCGACGAAACTGACGGATTCCGATTTACTTCTGACGGTTCCGCAACTTGGCGAGCCGGCCGAGCCGGAGATCCAACTCGGACATCGCCTCTTTGTCGAAAAAGGCTGCGCGAGCTGCCACGCAATCGAAGGCGTTCCGCCACAGAAGGATTTTGGCCCGGACTTAAGCGCCGTTGGCGGCAAGAACGCGTCGGAGCTCGAATTCGGCAAGTCGCAGATTCCGCGCCATCTCGTTTCGTACATCCAGGCGAAACTGCAGGATCCCACGTCGGTGAACGCGGCTGCGCGGATGCCGCAGTACAACTGGACGCCGGCGGATCTGGATGCTGTCACCGTGGCGCTGCTGAGCATGAAGGGTCCACCGCCGACAAGCGCGCTGCAAAATCTTGTAGTGCAAAAGAAAGAGGGGGAATTCCATCCGACCGGCGCGTTTGCGGAAGTCTATGAGCGGTACAAGTGCTATACGTGCCACAAATTCAATGGTCATGGCGGTGACCTTGCGCCCGATCTGAGCTTTGAAGGAAGCCGCGCGCAGCGTCAATGGATCGCGGACTTCCTGAAGAATCCGCAAACGCTGCGGCCGACTCTCGTTCTGCGTATGCCGCAATTCAATATGAGCGACAAAGACGCGGCGACGCTTGCCGATTACATAACGATGGTGTTGCAGACTCCGCAGGCCGATCCGTCAAAGTTGGACGTAAAGCAATTCACACCGGCGATGGTCGTTCTCGGCAAACAGCTTTACGAAGTGAAATACCAGTGCCAGTCGTGCCACACAATTGGCGGCAGCGGCGGCTACGTTGGGCCGAACTTGAATAATGCGGGCAACTGGTTGACGGCAGCCTGGGTCGAAGCTTGGCTGAAGAATCCTCAAGCCCTCTTGCCGGGTGCCATTGAGCCGCGCCGGAATTTCACCGACGCCGAAGTGCAGGCTCTGACGGCGTATTTAATGACGTTGCGCTCAGGCGGGAAACCGCAGAAATCTGCAAGCCAAGGCAGTTCGCCATCAGCGGTACACGGGGCGGGGCGATGAAGCGCCGCGCTTTCATGAGTTTGTTTGTGCTGTTAGCGACTACCGGCATTTCTGGCTGCCGCAAACAAGCCGACGCGCGCAAAGCGGACCCGCTGCGCTCCGGCTACGATGTGGAAGCCGACTGGACCGACGGGCACGCTATTCCGCTGACCTACCGCGAGGCGCAAGGAAAGCGGATTTTCTATCAACAGTGCGTCTGGTGCCACGCGGACTCTACTCCTGCGGGACCATCGAACCGTTCGAATCTCACGCCCATGCCGCCGTTGCTCAATGACGGAGCGACGTTGAACGCGGAGAGCGATGAATACATGCAGAACATAATGACGCTCGGCGGTAGCGCCATGGGCAAGTCGGCGATGATGCCGCCGTACGGACGAGCGCTAACACCGGAAGAAATCCGATCTGTTATTGCGTTTACTCGCGCCATCGCGCAGCCGCCGTATCAGCCACCGGGCAGGCCAGGGTCGCAATACGTCAATAAATAATGGATACTCTCTTCTCGCCCATGAAAATGGCTCCACCATATCGCGTTGTGTGCCGAATACTATTTGCCGGTTTCTTGTTGGCGGCAAGTTTCTGTCCGTTACGCGCGTGCGCGCAAGTCAGCCCCGCGGAAATCAAGAATCCAGATCTGAAGTTGCTCGAAGAGAAGTATTTCCCCGAATTGAAGGCGCTCAACCAATCGATTGCGCGTATGAAGTTTCCGTTTCCCTTCTACCTCAGTCGTTTTGTTGGCCTTGATCCGGCGCAACAAGCCGAAGCCGACACCCGCGGTCTAGAGTTTGTGCGTTTTCAAGACCGTTCTTTGTTGAAGGTAACGGGGAACTACAACGCCGCCTACGATACGCTGCGATTGACGCGAAACGAACGTGCGACGGGAACGCTGCGTACCATCGTGCTGCCCGTTTTAAGCCTTCTAACGAGCGCACTTCCTGAAGATATCGGATGCGACGGCATTGGTTTTGAAGTGTCGTACCACACGCGGACCAAGGAAAAGAGTTTCGATTACGAAGGCAAGGAGATTGTGGTCGTAGTGATGGACCGCGCGGACGCCTGGGCACTTGGGCGTGCGACGACGGATTCTGAGCGGCAGGAAATCGTAAACCGTTCGAAAATATTTGTGAACGGAGTTGAGTTTGGGTTGTCGCTGACAGAGCGGGATCCACTCGATGTTCAATCGCTGGCACGATCCGTGCCCGCGAAACCGGACGCGACTTCCACCGCGCGTTCTTCCGTGGCGGTAAGCCATTCGTCTTTATCTGTTTCGCCTGCGCACGTAACCCTCTCTCCCGCACTGGCCCCGCCTAGAGCTGAGGTGGCAAGCACCGACGTGCCGGCCGCATCGCCTAAAACAGAAGAACCAGTTCCCGCTACTCCCGCGCCGACGCAGTTGGACGCCGACCGGCTTGGGGAAAAATACCGAACGCAGCTAGCGGCCTTGGCGAAAGATGGGCGCGAGAAATTTAATTTCGTAGATTATGCGCCGCCGGCGTTCGTCGTCTTCCACGACAAAATGGCACTGCAGTTCTCGATGCGCAACACGATTGCGTTCGGGGCCGGAAAAGCGTCGCTTTATAAACGTGCGGCGGAGAGCTTCGATTTGTTTCTCGCTCCGAAACTAGCCGATCTGCACGCGCGAATTCCGGCAGACATGGAATTTCAACTGTTCGATTTATCCGTCATGAACAAGCTTGGCCCCGGTCCAAAGGCTGCATCGGAAGCGGTGGAATTCATCTGCCCGCGTGCCGCGTTGCGCCGCTTCGTGAACGCGGAAATCACCAATCAACAGCTGCTCGATCAGAGCATAATTCTTGTCAATGGCGTACGCATTGGTCTGAATCTTCAGCTCGTTGAGTAGACCAAGAGCTATTTCTCTATTTCATCGAGAATGCGAGCGACTGCTAACGGGAGCGGTGGATTCGCGGATAATCAATTCCGGCGGAACGGCATATTCCTTTGGGTAGTCCTTGAAGCCTTGAATGCGTTGCAGCAGAATGCGCGCGGCGCTCTGACCCATGTCGTGAAGAGGCTGTCGAATCGTGGTCAGGCTCGGATTGTGATAGGCGGCGGCGCGAATGTCATCGAAGCCAACGACGGAAACATCTTCCGGGACGGAAAGATTTGCATCGCGCAGGGCGCGAATGGCACCAATCGCCGCGATGTCGTTGAAGGAAACCAGCGCCGTAAATCGTCGCTTGTGACTTAGTAGCTGCTGAATTACGGGATAGCCCAACTCAGGCGATGTGAGATCTTTTTCAAGCTGGATGGTGAGTTCGGGACGGATTTCTATTCCAATTTCTCGGGCGACGGCGACAATACTTTTCCAGCGATCATTGGAATCCGAACTGAAGGGCTGGCCTCGCATGAAGGCGATGTGACGATGGCCCAATTGTTGCAGATGGCGCAATGCCAGTTCGGCGGCACGCTTGTGGTCCAAAAGAACGTTCGTAACTCCTGGAATCTTTTTGTGGCCGGCGACAGCGACCACTGGCACGGACAGTTCGTGTTCGAGAGCCGTATCGATTGCAATAATTCCTTCCGCTCCGCGACCTATCAGGAGACGCGGATATTCCTCGACCAGATCAGCTTTGTGGCGGTGATGAGCGCTGAAATAAAAATAACCTTCCTGCATGAGGTGATCGCCAATGCCGCTCATGACCATTGTGTGGTAACCGTCGCTCAATTCAGGCACGAGAACGCCGACGGTGAATGTGCGCTGCTTCCGTAAAGAGCGCGCGAGAAGACTCGGTTGATAGTTGAATTTGCGTGCCGCAGCGCGAACGCGTTCGCGCGTTTCCTGAGGGATTGAGCGGCCGGGAACGTTGTTGAGGACCAGTGAGACGGTTGCAGGGCAGAGACCGAGATAGTCAGCGAGGATTTTCAGACTGACCGGTTTGCCGGTTCTCGACTGAGATTTTTTCCCTTGAGGCATCGAGTCTTCCGAATCGGCTTGCTGTTTTGAGGGCGAAGGTCCGCCGTCAGCGGCGTTAAGAATACCCCGTGGTCCTGATGGCTGCATAGGTTCCGTGGCCTGCTCCCGGCGGAGATGGAAGCCAATCCAGAGCAGGAAACATACACAAAGCGCGGAAAATACGCTAGACAAACGATTGTCTGAGGATAATTGAGAATATTTCTACTTGACAGCAATAACTTGCATGCCCCAAAGTACTCCACAAATGGGGTGCAGTACCGGGTCCACAGACAACCCATAGTTGGCTGACCCGGGATTGAGGGATCCACGCAAATCGCAAGTGAGCGCGGGTTCGGGCAAATGGCAGCTGCGACGAAGTTGAGCAATCCGGGCGCGAGGCTCGGTGGTGCATGCTCGCATTGGTCCGCAGCAAGCCTGGAGGCGTGATGCGAACTATTTCCTTCTTCATTCGGGGTGTTGTGTGTGCAGCGGTTTGTCTCGTTGCTGCGGGTTTGGTGTGTGCGCAGTCGGACCGCGGAACGATTGCGGGGACCGTGGAAGATTCGACCGGTTCTGTAGTGTCCAACGCACAGGTTGTAGCGAAAGCCAAAGAGAGTTCGTCTCAATACGCGGCTACAACGGGACCAACCGGTGGGTACCGGATTCCGGACGTAAAAGTCGGCGTGTATACGATCACTGTGACCGCCAGCGGATTTAAGACTGACGAAAAGACTGGAGTGGAAGTTCAAGTCAACACGGTTGCATCTGTCGATTTCGCGCTAACGATTGGCGACATCAAGGACACCGTTACGGTTATTGCGGATGCTCCATCCATTCAGTCCGAAAGTTCGGATATCGGCACTGTCGTCAGCACCAGGCAAATTGAGGAACTACCACTGGCTCTTGCGGCGACAGGTCAAAGCCACCTGCGCTCAACGGAATCCTTTGTTTTCTTGACTCCCGGCACGGTAGGTCCAGGAACGTTTAGCGATGGTTCCTCTTCGGGGATATTCGAATCGAAAATCTCCGGTGGCCAGAATTTGGGCACTGAAGTCATACTCGATGGCGCCAGCATTGCCCACGCCGAACTTGGTCCGACGTTTGACGAAAATGCTCCCTCGGTTGAAGCAATTAGCGAGTTCAAGGTCACGACCTCAACCATTTCTGCTGAATTTGGTCGTACTTCCGGCGGCGTGGAATCCTTTACCACTAAGTCCGGAACAAATTCTTATCATGGTGCTGCGTTTGACTTGTTTCATAACGACAAGTTGAACGCGGTTCCCTGGAACAACATTGCAAACGGCTCGAATGTTAAGCCACGCGACCATCAAAACGACTTCGGTGGAAGCCTCGGTGGTCCGGTGCGAGTTCCCAAACTCTACAACGGTCGCGACAAGACTTTCTTCTTCTTTTCCTGGGAGCAGTATCGCAACAATCAGGGCGGCACCAGCGTCGACACGCTGCCTACCGACGCTGAGCGGAACGGCGACTTTTCTGCGCTGCTCGGCGCAGACACAGGCTTGATTAACCCGTGTGATGGAAGTCACGTGTTGACGGGTCAGATTTTCGATCCCTCGACGACCCAAATCGTCGCTGGAACTCCCTGCCGCACAGCTTTTCCCGGCAACAAGATCACGAATCTGAGCCCGGTCGCGCAGAATGTCCTGTCCTTCCTCAACGTTCATGCGGATCCGACAAAAGGATTGAAAAACAATTTTATCTTTAACTCGAATAACCCGATTCTCGATACTACGATGTCGTTCCGCATCGATCAGAACTGGGGCAATAGCAATAAGTTCTTCTTCTCCTACAGCAGCCGCGATCAGGAGCAGTTCAACGGAACCCAGGCCCTGCCTCCTCCCCTCGACACTAATTTTTTCAAGTCCCGCTTCTCCCACTATCTCCGGTTCGGATGGGACAAGACCATCAGTCCTTCCCTCCTGAATCATTTCAACGTAGGATTCAACCGACTGCGCGACCCCAGTACGGCCGACAGCTTTACTGGCCAAGATTGGCCGAAGACGCTCGGAATTTCCGGTATCGACGGCGTTCTTTTTCCCACGTTTAGTTTTCAGGCAAATGATCTTGGTATCGGGTACCAGGGCTTCAGCGCGTCGAATTTTGACATTGCCATTCCCAACGGGCTTGTCGTAGCCGACAGCGTTTCCTGGGTAAAGTCACGCCACACTTTCCGCTTCGGTTTTGAGTGGCGCCACTCCCAATTTTCCAGGCTCAACAACGGGAATAATTCACCCGGATACTCCTTTAGTTTCTTCCAGACGTCATTCACGCAAAATAACTCTCAGACCGGCGACCCGTTCGCCAGCTTCCTTCTGGGTCTCCCGCAATCGGAGAATGCACGCATTTCATCGCTCGTTCCCCGATGGAACCAGAACTATTACGCCGGTTACGTGCAGGATGATTTTAAGTTTCGGAAGAACCTGACGTTCAATCTGGGCTTCCGTTACGACGTCGATACTCCTCGTCATGAAGCTCATGGCGCTCAGTCGGTTTTGGACCTCAACACGCCGAATCCGGGCGCGGGTGGGACGCTGGGGGCGCTCATCTACGGCGCCAACGCCACTGGCGCCAAGACGTACTACAAGAACTTCGGCCCTCGCCTCGGTTTTGCCTATGCACCGGAGAAACTATTCGGCCGGTTAAGCAACACGGTAATCCGTGGCGGATATAGCATTTATCACGCTGCCCTTTTTTATACGGACTTTGGAGATGGGCTTAGCAGCGGTGCCACTATCAATCCGACTTTTACGTCCCCCGATAACTTCTCGCCCGTACTGAATGGCGGGAAGGGTTCATTAGACTCGGGTTTTCCTGCTTTCGCCCCCCCCACCGATTCTCAGGATCCTTCTTTGCTGAACGGAGGATTTCAAGGAAATCCTGACTTTGCCGGGCCGGACAATGGCCGCTCGGGCATGGTGCAGAACTGGAGTCTTGAAATTCAGCATCAGCTCGCTCCCGATCTCATCTTCAGTCTCGGATACGTCGGCAATCATGCTACGCGTTTGAATTCGAATCTCCAGCAGCTGAACGAAATTGATCCTAAATTTCTCTCTTTGGGGACAAAGCTGAACGATTGTCTAAATCCGGATACGACCATCTGTGCCGATGGGGGCGTGGCAGGTCGAGCTACGCTTGCAACCCTGGGCGTCACTGTGCCCGGATGGTTCGAGACGTTGTATGGACCGAGTGGAAACGACCTCGTTGGCCAGTTACTATTGCCGTTCCCCCAATACAAGGGCATCAATACGAATTGCTGCTTGGAAAACCTAGGCCAATCCACGTACCACGCACTTCAGGGGAAGCTCGAGCGACACTTCCGGAATGGTCTGAACCTGCTTGCGTCTTACACCTATTCGAAAACGCTCACCAACGCGGACAGTGCGTATGGGGGACTTACGGCTTTTGGCAGCTCGGACACTTTCACTGCCCAGAATCCCCACGATTTGAAATCGGAGAAGGCCCTCAGCTACCAGGACGTTCCGCATTCCTTCGTTCTCAGTTATCTATATGAATTGCCTGTTGGCAAAGGTAAGAAGTTCCTGAACAAAGGCGGCGTTACCGACAAGGTGCTCGGCGGATGGCAGATCGGGGGCGTGCAGCGCTACCAGTCCGGTGCGCCTTTCATCCCCTTCACCAGCGACGCCCACAACTCCCAGTTTGGCACGCCGAACACTCGCTTGAGCCGCATTCCTGGCGTGCCGCTGCTCGCCTCCAATTCGGCCTCCTACAATCCGTTCTTGGGCGGCAGCGGATGCAACGAGCAACCGGACGGCACATACCTGCCACAATCGACCAACAATTTCTTCAATTGTGCTGCGTTTCTTGATCCGAACGCGGCAAGCCTTGTCGCTCAGCGCGGCTATACTTTCGGTAACCTTTCCAAGGTCTTTGGCGAGATCCGCAGTCCGCATTATCTAAATGAGGATTTCTCGCTTATCAAGCGCTTTACCCTATACGAAGCGCACGTCTTCTCCTTTAAGGCGGATTTCGTGAACCTCTTTAACCGGCACACCCTCGGCCGCGGCGATGGCTGCCTTAGTTGCGATTCATTTGGCCGCCCGGGCGCTCAATTCGGTGGCTCGCCATCGGCACTAAACGCACAAAAAATGGTTCAATTCACGTTCCGCTATCAATTCTGACGCGGGACATAACCGGAATGAGATCGAGAACCTCCGACGCGCCGATACGCGTTGGAGGTTTTCTCGTCTGCAGTGCGCTCAATATCGAAACTCGGTATAGACTTTCATGGTGAAGTTATCGACAACAAAACTTCCGCGTGTTTATTCCCCGGGCTTTATTTTTGCTTGGGTGCTGTGCCTGTTATTTCTCGCCCGTCCAGCGCATGCGCAAGACAGTGCGGATTCCACGAACTTGTTTGAACGGGCGGCAGAAGCAATGCGCAGCGGAGACCTAAATAAGGCGGGCGAGGGGTTTGCTGCCGCCGTTAAGGCAAGTCCCTCATTCGCAGAGGCTCATTTCAATTTGGGTTTGGTGCGTGAAGAACAAGGCCGATTCGAAGAAGCGGTTGGCAGTTTTCAAAAGGCACTGAGTCTGAAACCGCGCTTGCACGGCGCAAATTTATTTTTGGCGATCGCGTATTACCGCATGAATAGCTTTCCTGCTGCGATTGCAGCTGTGAACAAAGAGACCGCTGTATTCCCGAAGGATGCCTCGTCGTGGATGTGGCAGGGCGTGATTCAACTCGCGATGGACCGCCCGGAGGATGCTGCCGCGGCGCTAGATAAGGCGGCGAGCCTTGCACCGGGCAACGTGGACATCCTATATCACCGGGGCCAAGCCCACCTGCTCGTTTCGAAAAACAGCTACGGACAAATGTTCAAGGCCGATCCTAAATCCTGGCGCGTTCATCAGGTGTTGGCGCAAGCAAACGCCGAAGCGGATCGGCCAGTGGATGCCATCGCGGAATATCAGGCAGCCATTAAACTCGCGCCCACACAGCCGGGTCTGCATGAAGAACTCGGGTCGGAATACCGCAACGCGGGAAAGCCACTGGAGGCAGATGCTGCGTTTCAGCGTGAGTTGGAAATCGATCCGTTCAATGTGCTGGCGCGATACAAGCTGGGAGTGCTGGCGATTGAGCGGGGAGACGGAGTGAAGGCCAAAGAGCTAATCGAAGCGGCCTTACAGCAAAAAGCGGGGCTGCGACATTCGGACTACAACCTGGGGCGTGCAGAAATGTTGCTCGGGCAAGACGAAAGCGCGCTAAAGCACTTTCAGACGGCGAGTTCCAGCGAAACCGATCCGGAAGTTCTGCAACAAGCGTGGTTTCAACTCGGCATTGTGTTTCGCCGACTGCACAGGATGCCAGAGGCGCAGCAAGCAATCGCAACCTTTCAGCGATTGAAGAACGAGCAAGCAGAAAAGTCGCAGGAACAATTGAAGAAACTTAGGGCGCAGCAAGATTCTGACGTGGCGCAACCCGCAGAGACGGGAACAACTCCGCAATAGCCCCTTGGGGACGAGGAGATCCATGAACAAAAGCTTCTTTGTTAGCAAGGTCTTAACAGCGGCTTGCGTGACTGTGACGCTTGCGAACGGCGTGCGTGCTTCTCCCCAGGCAATTTCTACTGCTCAGATTGAAGTTGTCGAATCCAGCGAAAATCGGACACCGGGGCTGGAGAAGAAGGGGCCGCTGCGGTTTGGGATGGCGCGAACTTCGGCGCTTACCATTCGCGTTGATGAATCGACCCAATATCAAACCATCGATGGCTTTGGAGCGTCCTTGACGGATTCATCCGCATGGCTGCTGGATCGCAAACTGACACCGGAGCAACGGAAGGAGGCGCTGGAGCAGCTCTTTGACCCCAAGAGTGGAATTGGATTGAGCATTCTCCGGCAGCCCATGGGTGCGAGCGACTTTGCGGTGAATGAATATAGTTATGACGACGTCGCGAAGGGCGAAAAAGATTTCAAGCTGGACAAATTCTCCGTCGAGCACGATCGGGCGTACATTATTCCGCTTCTGAAGCAGGCCATGGCGCGGAATCCGAATCTGAAAATCATCGCATCGCCGTGGAGCCCACCGGGATGGATGAAAACGTCGCAATCGATGATTTTTGGCGCGCTGTTGCCGGAAGCTTATTCCGCGTTCGCGAATTACTTTGTGAAATTCATCAAGGCGTACGAAGCGGAAGGCATCCCGATCTACGCGATTACGATGCAGAACGAGCCGCTGAATATCCCCGGCAACTATCCGGGGCTGGGAATGACGGCGGTCGAGCAGGGTGCGTTTTTACGGGACCATCTGGGACCTGCGCTAAAAGCCGCGGGACTCAAAACGAAGGTTTTTGTGTTCGATCACAATTGGGATTTGATTGAGTACCCGATTTCGGTTCTAAGCGATGCTAAGGCCGCCGCATTTGCCGCCGGCACAGCGACGCACTGTTACGGCGGTGTGCCAACCGCACAGAATGAATTACACGAACGATTTCCAGAAAAAGAAATCTGGATGACGGAATGTTCGGGCGGTGATTGGCAAAAAGGGAATTTGCTCGAGCAGCAGGTACGACTGATCATTAATTCGACACGGAATTGGGCGCAGACGGTCGTGTTGTGGAATCTTGCGCTCGATCAAAATCACGAGCCGTATCTCGGAGGTTGTACGACGTGCCGCGGCGTCATGACGGTGAATCACGCAACCTCTCCGGCACAGGTGACGCCGACCGTGGACTTCACTGCGCTGGGGCACGTCAGCAAATTCGTGAAGCCGGGCGCGCGGCGAATCAAGTCAAATTCTTTCGATCAGGGGAGTCTGGAAGACGTTGCGTTTCAGAATCCAGACGGATCGATCGTTCTGCTCGTCTTGAATAGTAGCGGGGCGCCACTCCCGTTTAATATTGCGTGGAAGTCAGAATATGCATCCTATAAATTGCCGGCGGGCGGCGTGGCCACATTCGTGTGGCAAGCGGCCACACCAAAATAAAGGACGGCCAATGTTACCGTGGCGCCTTGACGGAAACTGATACCAATACCTTGCCTAGACTTCTAACACTCTACGGAGCGAAATTGAGGCACCGCACCGCGATCGCCTTGTTGGCTGTTTTTTTCGCGAGGGCGCCCATTCGCGGACAACAGAAACCGGAAACGGTGCGCCCAAATGCGTTCCTACCCGGCAAGTTTGTCGACATCACCGAGCGCGTCGGAATCAATTTTCAATACCGGGCTTCACACACATCCAAGAAATATTTGCTCGAAACCATGGGACCGGGTGTGGCCCTGTTTGACTACGACAACGACGGCCGGCTGGACGTTTTTGTTGTGAATGGCGCGCCGCTGACCGACCCGATGACCAAAGGCGCGATTCCGCAAAAAACGGGGCCAATATATTGGAACCACCTCTATCACCAGAAAAATGACGGAACGTTTGAAGACGTGACGGAAAAGGCCGGACTGCAGGGCGCGGGATACGGCATGGGGATCGCAGTCGGCGATTACGACAATGATGGATTCGAAGATTTGTACGTAACGGCCTACGGCGGAAACAGGCTTTATCGCAACAACGGCGATGGAACGTTTACCGACGTGACCGAGAAGGCTGGTGTAGCGGGCGGTGGATGGTCAACCAGCGCGCTTTGGGTGGATTTAGACAATGATGGATTGCTGGATCTGGTCGTTCTCCGTTATTTGCAGTGGGACTTTGACGATGTCTGGTGCGGCGAGCATCGCGAAGGCTACCGCGCGTACTGCCATCCCGACTATTTCAAACCAATTGCGCCGCTCGTCTATCACAACGACGGTAACGGACACTTTACGGAAATAAGCGAGAAAATTGGACTAGCCAAGGCGGGCAAGGGGCTGGGTGTTGCCCTGGCCGACTACGATCGCGACGGCAAAGTGGATTTGTTTGTCGCAAACGATTCGATGCTTGAGTTTTTGTTTCACAACAAAGGAAACGGGACGTTTGAAGAGGTCGGATTGTTTTCTCAGGTGGCAGCGGATGGTGATGGCAGGACGTTTGCCGGAATGGGCGTCGATTTTGTCGATTACAACAACGATGGCAAGCCGGATCTGGTGATTACAGACTTAGCGAATCAGCGATATGCACTATACAAGAATGACGGCGAAGGATTGTTTTCGTATGCAACGATTACTTCAGGGCTTGGCCAAGTGACGATGCCGCATTCCGGCTGGGGAATTCACTTTATCGATTACGACAACGATGGATGGAAGGATCTGCTCGTCGCTCAGGGACACGACCTGGACACGGTTGAACTGACGTCGCCCAATTTGCATTACCGCGAGCCGATGAGCCTGATTCGAAATACGGGGACGAGTTTTGTGGATGTTTCGGCCGAATCGGGATCTGCATTTCAGGCGCCGTGGGTTGGGCGCGGCCTCGCAATCGGCGACATCGACAACGATGGACGCGTGGATGCCGCAGTTACGACGAATGATGGCGGATTGCATGTCCTTCACAACGAGACCGCGACGACAAATCATTGGCTGACCTTGAAATTGGTCGGACACAAAAGCAACCGCGATGGGATCGGTGCGGAAGTGCTGCTGAAATCGGGCACGGGGGTGCAACTGGCGACTGTAACCACTGGCGGGAGCTATCTTTCTTCGAGCGATAAGCGCGTTCACTTCGGCCTGGGCGGCGAATCCTTAGTGGCGACAGTTGAAATTCGCTGGCCAAGCGGAATCCGGCAGACACTGCACGACGTTGCCGCGGACCAAATGTTGCAGATTGACGAACCTATCTCAGCTACGGCGGAAAAGGGATCACCAAAGTGAGCGGTCTGTCGGCGAAGCCAGCACTTAGACCCTGCCTCAATCTCCACGTTGGCCTTGCACGATTTCTTTTCATTTCTCTTCTGATCTCTGCCCCGTCCGCGTGCGCGCAGAGTTCGACAAGTCAAAAACCACCTCAGGAGCCTACTGGAGCCGCAGCAGGAGTATCAACGGGTGCGGCTCACCCCCCGGTTAAAGACGACAAATCACGTCCGATTACTGCTGGGGGATTCGTCGACGGAGCGCCTGTCGTATTTGTCGACATCGCCAAGCAAGCTGGGCTCACCAAATTCCACCACCACTCGGGTAATCCGGACAAAAGCATGATCATCGAGACTCCCGGCTCGGGCGTGGCGCTGCTCGATTACGACAATGACGGCTGGCTCGACATATATATTCTGAACGGTTCGACGGTGCCTGCACTTCTAGGCAAAGAACCTGCGCCCAGAGCGATGCTTTTTCA
>Ga0247693_1000118_pt1 | contig 15687 bp, 14 predicted proteins | sample CNK34_metaG_FD_182712 | JGI IMG/M metagenome (GOLD analysis project Ga0247693, IMG submission 182712) | Soil microbial communities from Purdue University Martell Research Forest, Indiana, United States - CNK34 | ecosystem: Environmental > Terrestrial > Soil > Temperate forest > Bulk soil... | reverse complement strand
ATGCTCGGGGTGTCGCGGGCCTCGGCCGGCGAGATGCTGAAACGGCTCGAGGCCGAAGGGCTCGTCGAGCGCGGCGAGCACAAGGAGGCGATCCTCACCGCCGCCGGCCGTGAGCGGGCCGAGCACGTCGTGCGCAAGCACCGGATCGTCGAGCGCCTGCTGACGGACTTCATGGGCTACACGCCGGCCGAGGCGCACGTGCACGCCGACGAGATCGGCGAGAGCTTCAGCGACGACATGATCGAGCGCGTCAGCGAGAAACTCGGCAACCCCGACCGCTGCCCGCACGGCTGGCCGGTCGACACGGACTTCGAGCAGGCCGAGAACCGCGAGCTCGCGCCGCTGGCTGATCTCTCGCCGGGCACGCGCGCTGAGATCGTCCGGCTCGCCGAGCACGACGGCGAGCTGCTGCACTGGTTCTACGACCAGGGCTTCATCCCCGGCGCGGAGGTCGAGATACGCGAGGCCCAGCCCGCCGCCGAGCAGCTCACCGTGCGGGTCGACGGCCACGAGCAGACGATCGCCGAGAAGGCCGCCGCGGGCCTCTTCGTGCGCCCCTCCGGCTCCAAGTAACAGTCTGCTACTTGGTCCTGAAGCGCGTCTGAGTGCCGGAGACGTGCTGGATGAACGCGTCGGGATGCTCGACGCGAAGGGCGACGTCGAGCAGCACTTTCGCGGTCGAGACACGCCTCGGCCGGCGACGGGCCGCCTTCACGTGGAGCCGCACCTGCTCGTAGCTCGGCCTGCGAAATCCCTGCTCCTCGGCACATTCTCCGATGGCGCGGCAGATCTCGGCTGCGCGTAACGGCCGCTCGCCGAGGCGGTCGAGCTCGTCCCGTAGGCGCATCGAGATCCGTGGCGCGAAGAACCCCACAGCGCGAACGGTGCCCGACCATCCATCACGCGTCCGTAACGGCTTCGTGCCGAACCGTGTCTAGTAACAGACTGTTACTTGCGCCTTAGGCGGTGGCGGGAGCCGTGATCCCGGCGGCCGCGCGCAAGGCTGCCGCCTTGTCGGTGCGCTCCCACGTGAAGTCGTGCTCGTCGCGTCCGAAGTGGCCGTACGCCGCCGTCTTCGCGTAGATCGGCCGGCGCAGGTCGAGGTCGCGCAGGATCGCCGCCGGGCGCAGGTCGAAGTGCTCGCGGATCAGCTCCTCGATCCGCGAAGCCTCGACTTGCTCCGTGCCGAACGTCCGCACCGCGACCGAGACCGGATGCGCGACGCCGATCGCGTACGCGACGTTGACCTCGCAGCGGTCGGCGAGCCCCGCAGCGACCACGTTCTTCGCCACGTAGCGGGCCGCATAGGCGGCCGAGCGGTCGACCTTCGTCGGATCCTTGCCCGAGAACGCGCCGCCGCCGTGGCGGGCCGCGCCGCCGTACGTGTCGACGATGATCTTGCGGCCGGTCAGTCCGGTGTCGCCCATCGGGCCGCCGATCACGAACTTCCCGGTGGGGTTGACGTAGACGAAATCGCGGTCCTGCAGGCGCCGCTCGTCGTACAGGTCGCCGGGCAGGATCGGGCGGAGGACGCGCTCGACCAGGTCGGGCTTGATCAGCGTCTGCGCGTCGCAGCCGTCGGCGTGCTGGGTAGAGATGAGGATGCGCTCGATCTCGACCGGCGTGTGCCGGCCCTCGTCGTCGACCTCGTACCGCACCGTCACCTGCGCCTTGCCGTCGGGCCGCAAGTAGGGCAGGTCGCCGACCTTGCGCACCTCGGCAAGGCGCTTGCAGATCTTGTGGGCGAGCATGATCGGGAGCGGCATCAGCTCAGCCGTCTCGTTCGAGGCGTACCCGAACATCATCCCCTGGTCGCCGGCGCCGACCCGGTCGAGCGGATCGTCGTCGGACGGGTCGTGCTGCACCTCGTAGGCGGAGTCGACGCCCTGCGCGATGTCCGGCGACTGTTCGTCGAGCGCGACCACGACGCCGCAGGTGTGCGCGTCGAAGCCCCACTCCGAGTGGGTGTAGCCGATCTCGGCGATCTTCTTGCGGACGAGCGCCGGGATGTCGACGTAGGTGTCGGTCGTGATCTCGCCTGCGACGACGACCAGGCCGGTCGTGATCAGCGTCTCGCAGGCGACGCGGCCGGAGGCGTCGTCCGTGAGCACGGCGTCCAGCACCGCGTCGGAGATCTGGTCCGCGACCTTGTCGGGATGCCCCTCGGTGACCGATTCCGAGGTGAAGAGGAACTCTCGAGCCGCCATTCCGGCGCGCAAGGCTACTTGATCTCGAGGAACGCGTCGAAGGTGCGCTCGCTGTTCTGGCCTTCCGACCAGGCGAGCAGGGAGCGCAACGGCCGCAGGTTTTCGGTCACGTTCGAGGGAAGGCTCTGCCCCGAAAGGCCCGCGAAGCCCTCGATCAACGGCAGCGCGTTCTTCAGGTCGACGTAGAAGACGCCGCCGGTCGAGTCCGGCATGCCGGCGGCCGACTTCGCGTCTTTGAAGTCCGCGCTGTCGGTGAGGCTCCCGGCCGAGCCGAAGTCGGAGATGCCGTTCAGGCCGGTGGTCAGGATCAGCTTTCCGTCGACCGACCCGTAATGGATCGCGAACCGGCCGAAGGTGACCGTCTTCACGTCGTGCCCGCCCTGCGTCCCGCTCCGGACCCGGGTGCCGGCCTCGGTGGCGAGACGGGTCATCAGCTTGTCGACGGTCTCGAGCGCCTGGGTCGGGTCGGTCGGCTGCAGTGCGAGCGTCAGCTCGGGGATGACCGCGCTCGAGCGGGCGTAGAAGGCGACCTCTCCGTCGAGCAGGCCGAAGAGCTGGTCGGCGGTGACGCCGTACTCGCGCTCGAGCTGCTTCGCGACCTGAGCGAACTGCGGTGTCGCCTCGAGCTTCTGCAACTGCTGCGCCGTGCCCGAGCCGAGGAAGTCGAACGCCGCGAACGCGTCGCTCGGGATCCCGTCCAGAAGCTTCGAGGCGAACTCCCCGCCGCCGAGGTTGCCGCCGCTCGACGCTCCCCGAAGGCGCAAGCCGTCGGCCTCGGCGCTCAGCGACACGGCGAGGTACTTCAGGCCCTGAAGCCCGAGTGCCGACGGGTCGACGCCGGACGTGCCGCTCGGCGTCCGCTGCTTGACGAGTTGGTTCAGCTGAGGACCATCGAGGTACGCGCGGACGAGCGTGTCGCCGGGAAGCTTGCCCATCGCCGCGGTGAACGAGTCGGACTTCGAGAGCGGCTCGCCGGAGCCCTTGAGCACGGCGTCGACGTAGCTCTGCTTGTCGGCGATCGCCCACCAGCCGTCGCCGAGGTCGCGCGTGACCGGCTGCGTGGAGCCCTTGTTCGCCTTGGTCGCCAGCTGCTTGAACTTTGCGGGGTCGTCGGGCTTCGTGATGCCGACGAGCTCGTTAGTGGTGCCGTTCGCCGCGACGGCGACGTCGACCTCCGGGCCAAGTGCCGGCTTCACGTCACGCTCGTAGTCGAGGCCGTCGTTCGCGAGCGACCCCTTGAGCTGCTGCAGCCAGCGGTCGTGCGCCGGGAACTTCTGCCAGAGCTTGTCGAACTGCTGCCACTGATCAGAGCCGAGGTCGCCGTCGATCGCGGCGAATGCGAGCACGTCGGAACGCACCAGCGACGCGCCGGCCGGTACGGAGCCGCCGCCCGGGGAGCTGCTGCTCGACCCGCTGCCGCACGCGGCGAGCACGAGCGCGAGGCTCGCGAGGAGAACGGCTGGCAGGAAACGGCGTCGCATGGTCACTCCCGGGTTGGCTGACGGCCCATCAGATTTGCGGCTAGCTCGTACAAATCCTGCCCGTCGAGGACGCGACACACACCCTCCGTTATAGGTAATTCGACTCCGACGCCCCGAGAGAGTTCCCGGAGCACCGGAGCCGTCGTCAGGCCTTCGACGGTGCCGATCTGGGCCGCCGCCTCGTCCGGCGAGGTGCCCTGGGCGATCAGCTCGCCTGCCTGGCGGTTGCGGCCGTGCCGGCTCCAGCACGTGACGATCAGGTCGCCCATGCCGGCGAGGCCAGAGAAGGTCTCGGCGCGGGCGCCACAGGCCTCACCGAGGCGCGCCATCTCGGCCAGGCCGCGCGCGATCAGGGCCGCCTTCGCGTTGTCGCCGAGCCGCAGGCCGTCGACGCCGCCGGCCGCGAGCGCGATCACGTTCTTCGCGGCCGCGCACAGCTCGACGCCGACCAGGTCGTCGTTCACGTAGACGCGGAACGCCATCGAGTTGACCGCCTGCTGCAGCTCCTCCGCAAGCCGGGCGTTCTCGCTCGCGATCACGGCCGCCGCCGGCAGGCCCTCGGCGACCTCCTCCGCGAAGTTCGGGCCCGACAGCACGGCGAAGCCGCGTCGCTCGACGAGCTTCGAGAGCCGCCCGCCGCTCTGCGGGTCGAGCCCTTTCGTCAGGCTGAGGACGGGCGCCGCGCCGGGTAGCTCCAGCACGACCTCGGCGAACGCCCGGCTCGGCACCGCGACCACGTGCAGGTCGACGCCGGCGAGGGTCGGGTCGTCGAGCGTCGTCGCCGAGACGCCGCTCAGGTCGACGTCCGGCAGGTAGCGCGGGTTGCGGCCGGTTTCGTCGATCTCGCGCGCCTGCTCGGGGTCGCGGGTGGCGAGCGTCACGTCGTGCCCGCGCCCGGCGAGCAGTGACGCGAACGCCGTCCCCCACGCCCCGGCTCCGGCGACCGCGGCCCTCATGTGCGGCGGACGAAGTCGATGGACACAGGCACGCCCTCGAGCTCGAAGCGCTCGCGCAGCTGGTTCTCGACCCAGTAGCCGTAGTCGCGGGTCACCAGCCCGGGATCGTTCACGAAGAAGCGAAAGCGCGGCGGCCGCTGCTGCACCTGCGTGCCGTAGAGGAGGTTCAGGCGCCGGCCGTTGCGCGACGGCGGCTCGCGCGCCTCGCGCAGCTCGGCGAGGAAGCGGTTCAGCTCGCCCGTGGAGATCCGCGCCACATGCTTTTCGAACTGCTCCTCGATCCGGTCGAGCAGGCGCGAGATGCCGCGGCCGGTCTTGGCGCTGACGGTCACCATCGGCGGTCGCTGGCGAAGGCGCGACGCGATCCGCGGCCGCACGTCCTCGATCGCCGTCTCGGTGATGTCCCACTTCGACAGGACGACGATCGTCGAGTCCTGCGCCTTGCGCGCGACGTCGGCCACGGCGAGATCCTGGTCGACGAGGCCCTCCGAGGCGTCGACGAGCACGAGTGCGACGTCGGCCCGCTCGGCTGCGGCGAGCGCGCGCAGCTCCGAGTAGTACTCGATCCCCTGCCGCTGTTTGCGCTTGCGGCGCATGCCTGCCGTGTCGACGAGGACGAAGGTGCGTTCGCCGCGGCGGAGGACGGTGTCGATCGCGTCGCGGGTCGTGCCGGGCGTCTCGGAGACGATCACGCGCTCCTCGCCCAGCAGCGCGTTCAGCAGGCTCGACTTACCGACGTTCGGCCGGCCGAGGATGGCGACACGGATTGCCTCTGCGCCGACCTCCTGCGGGCCGCTGCCCGGCAGCATCGTGATCACCGCATCGAGCAGGTCGCCCGTCCCGTGTCCGTGTTGCGCCGAGATCGGAATCGGGTCGCCGAGCCCGAGCCGGTGGAACTCGAGCGCGAGCGCGTCCTGCCGTGGGTCGTCGATCTTGTTGGCGAGGAGCAGCACCGGCTTGCGCGCACGGCGGAGGATCGCCGCCAGCTCTTCGTCGCCCGGCATCACGCCCACTCTCGCGTCCACGACGAACAGCACCAGGTCGGCCTCGGCGATTGCGGTCTGCGCCTGCTCGGCGATCGACCGGGTGATCGGCGTCTGGTCGGCGATGTCGACGCCGCCGGTGTCGATCAGACGGAAGCGGCGGCCGTTCCAGTCGGCGACGATCTCCTTGCGGTCGCGCGTCACGCCTGGCGTCTCGTGCACGACCGCGTCGCGCGATTCCGTCAGGCGGTTGACGAGGGTGGACTTCCCGACGTTCGGGAAGCCGACGACGGCCACCGTACCCGCGAGCGGCGGGGCGGCTTCGGCGGGGGCGTCCGAGTGCTCGTCGTGATCCGCAGTTGCCACGCGGCGATGTTAGGCGCCGCCCGTGCCCCGTGGCGGTTCCGTCACCGTGCCTGACACCGTTCGAACCGCTGGAAACGCCTGCAAGCGGGTCGCTTGTGGAACGTTCATGACGTTTCTGTTTGCTTGCCTGACCCCCGCGCAGGCTGCGTGACGGCACGCGTCAGGCCGGCTGGCGCGCGCGGACCAGTTCTTCGATCCGGCCCACGACGTCCTCGACGTCCAGCTCGGTGGTGTCGATCTGGATCGCGTCCTCGGCGGGACGCATGCGGGCCGCATCGCTCTGGTCGCGCAGCCGCAGGTCGGTGGCGAGCACGTCGGCGCCGATCTCCGGCCGCTCCGCCAGCCGCCGGCCCGCGCGGACGTCGCGGTCGGCGTTCAAGTAGACCTTCACGGCGGCGTCGGGCGCGACGACCGTGCCGATGTCACGGCCCTCGATCACGACGTTGCCGTCGTCCGCAAGCTCGCGTTGTCGCTCACGCATGACCTGCCGCACCGGCTGGTGCCGGGCGACGACCGGCACGAGACTGTCGATCTCGGCCTTGCGGATCGAGGAGGTGACGTCCGTGTCGGCGATCGTGACCCGGCCCCGCTCGTCGAAGCTGACCGGGTTGGCGGCCGCCAGCTGCCCGAGTTCGTCCCCGTTCGCCAGCGGGATCCCACGCTGTCGCGCCAGCCAGGTCAAGGCGCGGTACATCGCCCCGGTGTCGAGATAGCGGAAGCTCAGCCGCTCGGCGAGTTGCCGGGCGACCGTGCTCTTGCCGGCACCCGCCGGCCCGTCGATGGCGACGATCATCGTTGTGTGACCGAGTCCAGCAGCTCGAAAAACCCGGGGAAGCTTACAGCGACCGCCTGCGGGTCTCCGAGCTCGACGCCGTCGCGGGAGACGAGGCCCGCGACCGCCCCCAGCATCGCGATCCGGTGGTCGCCGCGCGAGTCGATCGACCCGCCGCGGAAGCGGGTCGGCACGCCTCGCACCGTGAAGCCGTCCTCGGTCTCCGCGATCCGCACACCGACGCCGCGCAGCGACGACGTCACCGTCTCGATCCGGTCGGTCTCCTTCACGCGCAGCTCGCGCGCGCCCTCGACCTTGCTCACTCCGCGCGCGCACGCGGCGGCGAGAGCGAACAGCGGCAGCTCGTCGACCAGGAGCGGCACCTCCTCGGCGGTCACGGCCGTCGCGGTGAGCTCGGCCGACCGCACCTCGAGGTCGCCGACGGGCTCCCCGCCGCTCTTGTGCCGGTGGAAGATCGTGATGCGCGCGCCCATGCGCGCGAGCACGTCGAGCAGGCCCGTCCTGCGCGGATTCAGGCCGACGTCGTGGATCGTCAGCTCCGAGCCGGGCAGCAGGCTCGCGGCGACGACGAACGGCGCGGCCGCCGAGAAGTCGCCGGGGACGACGACTTCGCCGAGGCGCAGGCGCTCCGCAGGCCCGACGGAGATGCGGCGCTGGTGCCGGCGCACGGTCACGCCCGCCGCCTCGAGCATCAGCTCGGTGTGGTCACGCGTGGGCAGCGGCTCGACGACCGTCGTCCGGCCGGCGGCGTAGAGGCCGGCGAGCAGGACGCACGATTTGACCTGGGCACTCGCGACCGGCAGCTCGTAGCGAATGCCCTTGAGGTCACCGCCCTCGATCGTGAGCGGCGGCGTGCCGTCCGTCGTCTCGACCCGCGCTTGCATCAGCCGCAGCGGCTCGGCGATGCGCTCCATTGGCCGGCGGCCGAGCGACTCGTCGCCCGCCAGCTCGAAGCGGCCGCGCTGCCCGGCGAGGATCCCTGCCAGGAGCCGAAAGGTCGTGCCCGAGTTGCCGCAGTCGATCGGCTCGACCGGTTCGCGGAGACCGCGGAGGCCGGCGCCCTCGACGCGGAGCGCGTCCACGTCATCGTCGTGGACGGTCACGCCGAGCGCGCGAACGGCAGCGATCGTCGACTCGGTGTCGGCCGAGCGCCCGAAGCCGCGGACGGTCGTCTCGCCCTCGGCGATCGTGCCGAGCAGGACCGACCGGTGCGAGACGGACTTGTCGCCCGGCACCGCGATGTGGCCGCGCAGCGACGCGGCCGGATCGATCTTCATTCGCCGAGCACCGGCGAGACGACGACGCCGTAGCCCTGCGACTCGAGCAGTGTCGCCGCGCGCTCGGCCTCCCCGGCGCCGGTGACGAGCAGCGTCAGCGTGCCGCCGCGCTCCGGCGAGACGTGGTGGAGCTCGAAGTCCTCGATGTTGATTCGCTGGGCGCCGAGCGCCTGCGTAATGCCTGCGAGCACGCCCGGGCGGTCGGGCACGTGGACTCGCAGCTGGTGCAGCTCGCCGGGATCCGGGAACGCCTGCTCGAGCATCCGGCGACGATTGCCGGAAGCCTCGCCGATCCAACGCGCGATGAAGCCCGCGTCGCGCGCCTCGAGTGCGGCCTCGAGCTGCTCGAGTCGGCGGCGGTGCTCGCCGAGCGCGCCGCGGAGCGCCTCGGTGTTCTCGAGGAAGATGTCGACCCAGATCCGCGGGTTTGCCCCGGCGACGCGGGTCATGTCGCGCAGCGAGCCGCCGGCTGCGGCGAGCGGTTCGTGGCCCTCGATGCGCGAGGCGCCCGCCTGGTTGACGAGCAGATTGGCGAGGGCGTGCGGCAGGTGGCTCGTGACCGCGACCAGCTGGTCGTGCGCCTGCGGGTCGATCGCCACGGGCGTCGCGCCGAGCCCGGAGACGAAGCCGTGCACGAGGCGGTAGCGCTCCGGGTCGGTGTGCGCCGTGGGCGTCAGGAACCAGGTAGCGCCGTCGAAGAGGTCGGCCGTGGCGTGCTCGGGGCCGTGGGCCTCGGAGCCGGTGACCGGATGGCCGCCGACGAAGTTCGGGCTGGTCAGGGCTTCGCCGAGGTTCGACTTGGTCGAGCCGACGTCCGTGACCGTGACCTCGGCGCCGACCGCCTCGCGGAGGACCGAGCCGAGCGCGATCACCGGCACGGCTACGACGACAAGCTCGCTGTCGGCGAGCAATTCGTCGGCGGCGATCGCGGTCTGGTCGACCGCGCCACGCTCGCGGGCCGCCTCGGCGACGTTGTCGTAGAAGTCGTAGCCCTCGACGAGCGGGACACCCGCCCGCTTGGCGGCGAGCCCGACCGACGCGCCGATCAGACCGGTGCCGATGATCCCGAGCCGCTTGACCTCCACCGGCCCAGGCTAACCGCGTCCGAGCTCGGGCAGCAGCGCACAGGCGGGTCCCATCCCTAACCCCCACCCACCCGGGGATGCGTCCACGCTAGCGCTCGAGGCGTGACACGACTGTGACGGGATTGCGCCGGAGGCGTGAGTCTTCGTCCACAGCCGCGCGCGGCGGCCGATCAGCCGATCTGCTTGCCGAGCAGCTCCGCGACCTGGCGCACCTCGCGAGCGAACTCCCCGAACTCGGCGGTCGGGATCTGCTGCGGGCCGTCGCAGAGCGCTTCCTCCGGCGACGGATGCGACTCGACGATGATCCCGTCCGCGCCCACCGCGGCCGCCGCCCGCGCGAGCGGCAGCACCAGGTCACGCCTACCGGCCGCATGCGACGGGTCGACGATCACCGGCAGGTGCGTCTCGTGCTTCAGCACCGCGACCGAGCCGAGGTCGAGCGTGTACCGCGTCGTCCGCTCGAAGGTCTTGATCCCGCGCTCGCAGAGGACGATCCGCTCGTTCCCCTCGCGCGCCACGTACTCCGCCGCCATCAGCAGCTCCTCGACCGACGCCGACGGCCCGCGCTTGAGGAGCACCGGCTTGTCCGCCCGCCCCACCTCGGCCAGGAGCATGAAGTTCTGCATGTTGCGGGCGCCGATCTGGATCACGTCCGCCGCGTCGAGCACGGCCTCGACGTGCCTCGGGTCCATCAGCTCGGTCACGACCGGCAGTCCCGTCTCCTCCCGCGCCTCGCGCAAGATGACCAGTGCCTCCTCGCCGAGCCCCTGGAACGTGTACGGCGAGGTTCGCGGCTTGAACGCGCCGCCTCGGAGCCACGTCGCCCCGGCCTCGTTCACGGCGCGCGCCGTCTCGAGGGTCTGCTCGCGGTACTCGACCGTGCACGGCCCGGCGATCAGGCCGAAGAACTGGTCGCCGATCTTGCGCCCGTCGACGTCGATGATCGTCGGGTCGGGCGAGACCTCGCGCGAGACGAGCTTGTACGGCTTTAGGATCGGCAGCACCTGCTCGACTCCGGGGTAGCCCTCGAGCGGCAAGGTCGCCAGCAGCTCGCGCTCGCCGATCGCGCCGATCACCGTCGACTCGCGCCCTCGGGTCACGCGCGCATCCACGCCGGCCTCCTGCAGCCGCGCGAGGACGTGCTCGGTCTGGTCCGGCGTCGCGCCGGAGGCCATCACGATCAGCAGCTCTGGGGAACCGTTCGTCGCCATCGGAGATAGCTAAAGGTAGTTGCGATACTGAGAGCCATGCGGATCTTCAGCGGAATCCAGCCAACCGGTGCCAAGCACCTCGGCAACTACATCGGGGCGATCCGGAACTACGTCGCGCTGCAGGATCGAGGCGAGGCCTTCTTCTGCATCGTCGACCTGCACTCGATCACGACCGAGTACGACCCCGACGATCTCCGGGAGTCGACGCTCTCGCTCGCGGCGCTGCTCTTCGCTGCCGGCCTGGATCCAGATCGCTGCACCCTCTTCGTGCAGAGCCACGTGCGCGCCCACGCCGAGGCTGCTTGGCTGCTCGGCTCGGTCACGAGCTACGGCGAGCTGCGCCGGATGACGCAATTCAAGGACAAGGGCGAGCAGCAGGAGTTCGTCTCCGCAGGGCTGTTCGGCTACCCCGTACTGCAGGCCGGCGACATCCTGCTCTACCAGACCGACGTCGTGCCGATCGGCGAGGACCAGCGGCAGCACCTCGAACTGGCGCGCAACGTCGCTGAGCGCTTCAACGCGCGCTACGGGGAGACGTTCCGGCTGCCGGACTCGATGATCCCAGAGGTCGGCGGTCGCGTGATGGACCTGCAGGAACCGACGAAGAAGATGTCCACCACCGGCGGCACGGCGCAAGGGACTGTGGGCGTGCTCGACCCGCCGGAGACGATCCGCAAGAAGTTCCGCAGCGCCGTCACGGACTCGGGCACGGACGTCCGGCACGATCCGAGCGAGAAGGCGGGCATCTCGAACCTGATCGAGATCCTCTCGATCATGGGCGGCGACGACATCCCCGCCATCGAGGCCCACTACGACGGCGGCGGGTACGGCACGTTCAAGTCCGACGTCGCCGAGGCCGTCGTCGCCGTGCTCGACCCGATCCGCATCCGCTACGAGGAGCTGCGCTCGGACGAGGCGCAGCTGCACGCCCTTCTCGCCCGCGGCGCGGAGAAGGCCCGCGAGGTCTCCGCGCCGACGCTCGAGCAGATGTACGCGCGCATGGGCTTCGCCCGGCCCTGACAGAAAGGAGCGACCCTCCGAAGAGGCGCCGTTCGCGGCGCGATGCCCCTAGCGCTATTCCGCGTCGAACAAACTGGACGAGCGCCGGAATGCGCGCCCCCGGGGCCCACAGGTCCTTCCGGCCATCGTCGTGGCCCTGACCGGGCGGCGGCAGGTCAAGTGGGTCGGATGTTGAGTCTGATATCCGTGGGCGGTAGATTCGCGCCCGACGTACCTACCCGAGGAGGGCTCATGAAGGGGAGAAAGAGGCTCGCGCTCACTGCGCTGGCGATCCTCGTTGTCGCAACGGCAGCGGGCCTCGGCGTCTCGCGGACGGCCCGAACCACGCAGGCCGAGGCCGCACCGCCACCGCCGAGCTGCACGTTTAGCAACGGCATCAAGCACGTGATTCAGATCCAGTTCGACAACACGCACTTCCTGCGGGACAACGGCAACGTCCCGTCGGACCTCGAGCAGATGCCGCACCTGCTGAATTTCATCAAGGACAACGGCACCCTGCTCACGAACGATCACACGGTCCTGATCTCGCACACCGCGACCGGGATCCTCTCGACGCAGACCGGCGTCTACCCCGACCGCATGGGGCAGCCGATCTCGAACAGCTTCCGGTACTTCACTCCGACCGGCGCGAGCCGCACCGGCGTGGCGTTTGCGTACTGGACCGCGCCGCTCTATGACCCGGCCGGGCCGCCGTTCCCGCCCGCAGGTCAGACCGACCTCACTCCTGAGATGGTCAACGAGAACGGCAAGATCGCTCCGGCTCCGTGGGTTCCGTTCACGCGTAACGGCTGCGACGTCGGCGAGGTCTCGACCGCGAACACGATCCTCGAGAACACGGGCATCGACATTCCGTCGTTCTTCGGAACGGGCTCGCCCGAGGCCATCCAAGCCGCGGCCGACAGCCCCGGCGCTTCGGCGACGCAGACCTTCGCGGACTACGTAGGCATCGGCGTCCACTGCGCCCAGGTCTCGGCGATCTGCAGCGCCTCGACCCACGCGCATGCGGACCAGCTGCCAGACGAGCCGGGCGGTTACAACGGATTCAACGCGCTGATGGGTGCGAAGTACGTCGACCCGGTGATCAAGCCGAGCGGTCCGATGACGGACCTCAACGGCAATGTCATCCATGACCAGAACGGCCATGTCGGCTTCCCCGGCTTCGACGGCATGGGGGCTGCGGTCTCGCTCTCGTGGGTCGCGCAGATGCAGGAGGCAGGGATCCCCGTCACCTACGCGTACATCTCCGACGCGCACGACGCGCATGGCACCTCCGGCGACATCCACTTCGCCTACGGGCCGGGTGAGGCCGGCTATACCCAACAGCTCCACGACTACGACCAGGCGTTCGGGCAGTTCTTCAGCCGGCTCGCCGCCGACGGGATCAACAAGTCGAACACGCTGTTCCTGTTCACCGTCGACGAGGGCGACCACTTCGTCGGCGACCAGCCGACCCCGGCCGGCTGCGACGGCGTCACGACGCCGTGCAACTACAACCGCGTCGGTGAGATCAACGCGAATCTGAGCGCGATGATCAGGACGCAGTTCGGCGACACCACGCCGTTTACGGTCCATTCCGACGACGCCCCGAACGTCTACATCACGGGCAATCCCTCGCAGACGGATCCGAAGACCAGGAACCTCGAGCGGGAGATGGCGCAGCTGCACTGGACGAACCCGTACACAGGCCTCGACCAGCACAACATCATGGTCGCGCAGGCCGACAAGACCGAGATGAGAACGCTGCACATGGTCACCAGCGACGCGGCGAGAACGCCGACGTTCACGCCATTCGCCGATCCGGACTGGTTCTTCTTCGCCTCCGGCTCACCGGCGACGTGCGCGACCGACGCGGCTTGCGCATTCATCCCGGGACGGACGAGCCAGAGCTTCGCGTGGAACCACGGCGACATCCAGGACGAGATCGCCTCGACGTGGGCCGGATACGTCGGGCCGGGGATCAAGAACCTCGGCACGGACCACAACGTCTGGACCGATCACACCGACCACCGGCCGACTGTGCTCACCATGCTCGGCCTGAAGGACGACTACAACACCGACGGCCGGGCGATCACCCAGATCGCGAACGAAAGCGCGCTCCCCGTCAGCTTGCGGGTCCACCACCCGAGCCTCGAGAGGCTCGCGGATTCCTACAAGCAGCTGATGGCGTCCTTCGGCTCGTTCTCGATGGACACGCTGGCCGCGTCGTCCCGCGCCCTTGCGAGCAACTCGCCGGGCGACCAGACCTACACCAACACCGAGAATGCGATCGCATCGCTCACCGATCAGCGCAACGCGCTGGCCGCCGAGATCCGCAACGGCTTCAACCAGGCGGAGTTCGACGGCGTGAAACTGAGCGAGAACCAGATCAAAGCGTGGACTCAGGCCTCCGACGCCCTGCTCGTGCAGGCAGCGGACCTGGCCGCCTCTTCCTGAGCGATTCCACTTCGGAGGGCTCGAGCTCGCGCCACTGGCCGGGCTCGAGCCCTTCGAGCGTCAGGCCCGCGTAGCGGCCCCGGTGGAGCCGTGTGACCGGGTGACCGACGGCCGCAAGCATCCGCTTGACCTGGTGCTTGCGGCCTTCGTGGATGCTCAGCTCGACGCGGCTCGGGGCGAGTAGACGCGCTTTGGCGGGCCCGGTAGGCCCGTCGTCGAGCTCGAGGCCTCGTTCCAGGCGGCGGAGCGTGTCGTCGGACGGCTCGCCCTCGACATCGGCCTCGTAGACCTTCTCGACCTCGTAGCTCGGGTGGGCGAGCTGGTGCGCGAGCTCGCCGTCGTTCGTGAGCAGGAGGGCACCCGTCGTGTCGGCGTCGAGGCGACCGACCGGGACGACGCGCGCCTGGTGGTCGACCAGCCCGACGACCGTGGGCCTACCCTGCGGGTCGCTCGCCGTGGTGACGGTGCCGGGCGGCTTGTACAGGAGCACGTAGGTCAGCCGTTGCAGCTCGACCCGGCTCCCGTCGAGCTCGACCCGGTCGCGGCTCTGGACGAACGTGTTCAGCTGCCCCGGCTCGCCGTTGACCGTCACGCGGCCGGCCTTGATCAGCTCGTCGGCCTTGCGCCGGGAGGCGACGCCGGCTCGCGCGAGGTAGGCGTTGAGCCGCATTTGCGCCATTATCGGCGCGTGCCCCACTACGTCTCGCTGATGCGCTGGACCTCGAAGGGCGTCGCGGGCCTCCCCGCCTGGCGCGAGCGGGTCGAGGAAGGCGAGCGGATCGTCGACGAGGCGGGCGGCAAGCTCGTCGGCGTCTACGTCACGCTGGGCCGCTACGACGTGGTCGAGATCTTCGAGGCGCCCGACGACGACACCGCCGCCGAGATCCTGATGAAGCTCCAGCGCCACGGTGCCGAGCACACCGAGACGCTGCGCGCGTTCACGCGCGACGAGGCCGAGGCGATCGTCCGCAGGCTCTGAGCCATGTCCGAAACGGACATGCCCCAGGGACAGTCCCTGGGCGTCGACGGAACGAGCTGCGACTCCCGCCGTTCCGCGCCGAACCGTCCGAACGGGTCACGGCCGGGGGACTGTCCCTCCGACATAACCCTAAGGGACGTGTGCGCTACGCGGGCCGGCGTTCCGCGACCGACTCGAGGCGCTCGCGGATCTGCTCGGTGCTGTCGCCGAGGTCGTCCAGGCGCGGCAGCGCCGAGAGCGAGTCGAGACCGAAGACACGCTCGAACAGCGGCGTCGAGCGGTAGCGAATCGCGCCGCCGATGCCGTCCTCGCGGCCGGCCTCGGCGATCAGGCCGCGCTCGACGAGCCCGGCGACGACCGAGTCGGCCGCCACCCCGCGGATGCGTGCGATCTCCGGCCGGCTGACCGGCCCGAGGTACGCCACGATCGCGAGCGTCTCCAGGGCCGGCGCCGACAGCCCCCGCTCGACCGGGCGCTCGAACAAGCGGCCGCAAGCCTCGGCTGCTTCACGCGAGGCACGGAAGGCCCAACCGCCGGCCACGTGCTCGAGCACGATCCCGCTGCGGCCTTCGGCGTAGCGCTCGCACAGGAGCCGGAGGGCCGTCTCCACACGTTCGGCGCCGTCGTTCGCCGCCTCCGCGAGCTCGTCGACCGACAGCGGCTGCGACGCGACGACGAGCAGCGCCTCGATCGTCCGGGCGAGCCGGTCGACCGGCGACGCGGTGATCAGGCGGAGCGGGCGGTCCATTCCTCTCTCCTCTCCTCGGCGACTGCACGGCTGACGCGAATCGGCGCAAACGGGGCCGCCTGCTCGAGCGCGACCTCTCCTCCTCGCCGCAGCTCCAACAGCGCGAGGAAGGCGACGGCCTGCTCGATTCGCGACATCCCCTCCACTT
>Ga0247693_1000116_pt1 | contig 15844 bp, 17 predicted proteins | sample CNK34_metaG_FD_182712 | JGI IMG/M metagenome (GOLD analysis project Ga0247693, IMG submission 182712) | Soil microbial communities from Purdue University Martell Research Forest, Indiana, United States - CNK34 | ecosystem: Environmental > Terrestrial > Soil > Temperate forest > Bulk soil... | reverse complement strand
CAGAAGCCAGACGCCAAAGACAAAAAGGACAAGACGGATGGCAGGGACGCAGACGGCGAACAGGTGACGGATAAAGATCTCGAGGAAGAGCTTCAAAATCCGCACAAGTCTGAAAAGGCGAACAAACGGTTCCGTGAACTTTATCGGCGCATGAAAGAAGCCGAAGGCAAACACACCACCACCGACAAGCAGCTAAAAGAAAAGGAATCCAAGCTTGCTGAAATGCAAAAGCAATTGGAAGAAGCTGCCAAGAAGGCATCGGCGCCCGATGCTGATATGCAGAAAAAGCTTGAGGAATATGACATGCTGCGTCGCCAGCACGATTTGGAAAGCGATCCCCAAGTAAAAGAGGTTTATGATGGACGCATTAACCAATCGGAAGAGTCAATTGCATCGGTGCTTGAATCGAACAACATCGTTTTCAAGGGTATGGATGCAAAGCAGTCCTACGAAGTGATCAAGAAAGAGGGTGGATTTCGTGGCTTCGCGCGCAAATACCCTGATCTTGCTCAGCAAATTCTCGACAGCCTCAACGTGGCCGATCAGCAAGCCGTGCAGGCATCCATCAGCCGGCAGTTCATGCTGGAAGATGAAAAGAAAAACTTCATCCAGACCGAAAAATCCAAGGCGAAGGAATACTTCGAAAAGCAAGCCAAGGAAAAACAGGAACTGGACAAGAACACGCTGACGCCAGAGAAGTTCAAGGAAGCGCGCCGCGTGCGAATCGAAGAGGTTAAAAAACAAATCATCGATACGGCCGAAACCTTCAAGGATAGAGAAATCCCCGCCGATGCTTCCGATGAAGAAAAGGCACGTTTGACTGGTGAAAATGAATTCACCGCCGAACTGCGTGATACGCTGGCCGCCCACCTAGATCCGCAGAACGATGAAGATTTTGTGGACACCGCCGTCGCCGCTACACTGGCCAGCAAGTTCAAGCGCGAAAAGACAGCATTGGCTGCCGAAAATGCCGCACTGAAAAAGGAAATCGACAAGATCAGGGGCGCTGGCCGCACGACTCCGCGCGGTGGTGCGATCCCTCCAACAGTCATCAGCAAAGAATTCAACAAACCAGCATCTAGTTTCGGTGCTGCCTTGGATTTGGTGACACGCAATAAAGGCTAAAACTCCATTCTATGAGCATAGATCTTCGTCAGTTGGTGCTCGAGGTTATAGCCAACCTCGGCACCGAAGAGGCGGCGCGTAAATTCAGCGTCTCCAAGCAAACAATCATCAATTGGTCAAAGGGTGGCACCCCGCCAATCGACGCAGCGCAAATGGTCCTTGATGAATATCAGGGAATAAAATCCGAAGAGGCACAGGTAACATCATGGGAAGGCCGCAAGGTTTATTTCCTGATTCCATCCTACAACCAACTTACGGTTGAAACGCATGACACCCTTTTCAGGAATTACTCAAAATATGGTCCTGAAAAGATCGGCATCCTGCATGAAAAGGGAACACTGATCGAAGATTCGCGCAATACGCTCGCGCATCGTTTCCTCAAGACGCAGGGTGAATGGGCAATCATGATCGATGATGACATGGTTCTTCCGTGTGGTTCAGGCGAGGTTTTCAATGGGATTTATGGCATGGGGCTGCCGAAGCCGTATTGCGATTATCTCTTTGTTGAACGAATCCTGTCACACAACCAGCCACTCGTTGGCGCGCTTTACTTTGGGCGCCACCGCGCCGGCGCCGGCCAATACTCCGAAGCTTTCGAATCCAATCAGGAAAACTTGAACGCACATCGATTGGTGCGCCCGGGCTTGAAACCCACCAAATGGGTGGCCACTGGCGCCATGTGCATTCATCGCAGCGTATTCGAAAAGATCCAGAGTGAGGCGCCGCAAAAGTTCGCGGACATCGTTCCCAAAGATCCGGCGCAGCCAACAGCCTTTTTTCGCCGGCTGGCCGCCGGGTACGGTGAAGATGTTTCATTCTGCATCCGCGCAACTGCCTGCGGATTCACGCCGATGGTGGACACCGGACTGATCTGCGGCCATGTTGGTCCAACCGTTTACGGGCCGAACAACACACAGGCGAAGTTATAGGATCGTGAAAAAGATCCTGTTGGTTCTGCAATGCTACCATGGCGACAAAGCAATCGCCATGGAACTTGCGAAACTGATTGCGGATCTCGAACCCGAAGTGAACCAGCATGCCGATTTCATGCTGGTTTTTCGCCATGATACCGAGATCGATCACGTCACCGCGCGATATGTGGCGCGCAAGTTCACCGCCGTTCACACCTTCAAAAATATCAGGCAGACGGATGGATGGCCACAAGCCTGCAACGATCTGTTTTTTGAAAGCTACGTGCATTTTTGTTTGAAGGTGAAAAAAGGGGAATGGGATTACGAAGCCGCCCTTTTCTTCGAATCAGATTGTGTTCCGCTGGCGCGCGACTGGATCAGGCAATTGTATGAAGAATGGCATGCGCAGCGGAAACTCATTCTTGGCTACATCTACGGCGCCGGCGAACATCCCTATCCCCATGTGAACGGAAATCTTTTGATCTCGCCGCAGTTCTATCTTAAAAATCCTCAGTTCTATGGATGTTCCGGTGTCAAAGGATGGGACTGTGCACACGCCAAAACCATGCTTCGCCAAGCAACCGAATCACGTCTTATCTACAACGACTATGCGCGCCAAGGAATCACCGCTGATGAATTGTTCGCGCCCAAACATCGCCCGAAACTTGGCACCATCACGCCCGTGCTCTATCATGGGGTGAAGGGCCGTTGTGCACTCAACCATGTCAAAAAAAAGTTCCAGATGGAAAGCTGATGACATCAAACGAATCCTTGCCCGCGCCGAATACGCAAAAGCCTGTGAAGCTGGTCATCAGGGGCAGCCACATCCCATCATTCAAAAACCGAAAACGGGTTTCGAAAAACGGCGGCGTATTCACGGACGAAAAGGTAAAGGAAAGGATGGATGCGATAATCCAAAGTTTCGTCTCACAATTACTTTGCGAGACAGCGACAATCGAACGCGTGACGCCGATGGACAACTCGCGACTCTCCTTGATGCTCTTATTACTGCCCGGCGACGACTCCAAGAAATGGATTCCAGAGATTCACATCTACAGTGAAAAGGTAAAGATTGGCGAAGAGGGAGCGGAAATCATTATTGAAAAGATATTGCCATAACAATGGCGTTATAATGGCATTCTTATGCCATGAAAGTCCGTGCAAAACTGCAGATACAGGAAGTTGTCTCGAATGAATGGTCTGATCTCGTGAAGTTTCAGTGCGTCTATGGAGGCACTAACAACACAGAGGATAATTCATTCGCTAAGGCGACTCCATCCGGCAAAATGGAACTGCAGATCGACAACCCCGCCGTGCGTGGCTTTTTCAAGCCCGGCATGCAGGTTTACGCCGATCTGACAGTCATTGAACCGCCGGCCAAGACGTAATCAAAACGTCAATACAACACCCGCATTTTGCGGCGGACCCCGGTGGACCTGAAAAGGAAGTCGGGGTTTTTTATTTGACTTGTGTAAAACACTAGCAACAAGTGTAAGTCATCGAATGTAGAACGCCTAGCGTTCACCGACCTTCATTCGAGGTCAAAGGGCTGTAAAAGAGAAGGGTCCGTCAGCCGCCGGAACCAGCAAGCGACCGCTTAGGCCGCAAACACGGTGGCTCTACCTCGGGCAATTCCGCACGCGGGGACCGCCATAACCCTCCGAAATTCTCTTTTCACATGGCTATCAATGCCGATTGTCCGCTAACACCAGAAGATATCGCATCTGCGGTGCTCAATCAGGTTCCTCAGATCACGTTCGAAAACGTGATGACCAACCTTCGCAAAAATCCCTATGCCTCACTTTACGCAGGTGGCACAGTCAAAAACTTCCAAGGTGATCGCGTCGTCACCGCCGTTATGGATCGCGTTGTCACAGGCTTTAGCCTGACTCGCCCCGTCACGGTTAATGCCAACGCTGCCTGCGGAACGGTTGGACCGGCCGCCAAGTATGGCCAACAGACCTTCACGAGTTTCTTGAAGGACATGCGCGGCGAAAGCCCACTTGTCTGTATCAACAAAGCCCGTGAAACCGTCGAAGATGGCTATCAGATGGCCACCGATGCGCTTCGCAATGCAATGAAGGACATCTTCATGGCAGAACAGCGTGTCAATCTGATGGACAACTCCGGACTCAAGTTCGTAGCCATTCAGGGCAATAGCGTTGGTGATCTGATCACCGGCGGTGAAAACGTTCAGGCCGCACCGTGGCTTGGATCTCTGCCGGACTCCCCGATGACGTTCGCCGCGTTGCTCGAACTCGCAACGCTGTTGCGCTACGTCTACAACGCCAACGTTGAAACCTTCGGCGAAGGTGACAACTCGTATTTCACCGTCATCACGAGCTACGAACAGACGAATCGCTTCCGCAATGAAGCCGGCGTGCTGAGCGATTTCCGTGCAGCTACGACTGGTGGATACAACGATGCAAAGAACGAACTGTGGAGCTACGCATTCAACCCGCTTTACCGCGGCCTGCGTATCGGTATCGATCCGCTTCCTCTTCGCTTCAACAACATCGATGGCGAAGGCAACCCCATCCTGATCGAACCGTACATTGAAAGCACGGACGTGGATGGCGGTCAGGCCCGCAACATCCCGAACCCGGACTGGATTGAGGCGCCATATGAAATTGGCTTCCTTGCGTCCAAGGACACTTTCCGCTGGCGCGTGCCAGAGCGTCTGACGTCCATGGGTGATATGAAGTGGCCCGCTCAGTTCACCACCGGTGAATTGACTTGGATCGATGATGACCGCATTCCGTGCAACAAGTACCGTGAATTCGGCCAGTTCATTTGGGCGCTCAAGTTCATGGTGTCGCCGCGCGTTCCGCATGGCATCATTCCGTTCGCATACACGCGTTGCCAGTCTGATCTTGGCTTCGCTTCCTGCCCGAACGTTTCGACCGGTTCGCAGTCCCTCCCCGTTACCTAAGACGGGTTTGTTCGAAAGCTCATAGAAGGTCCGTCCTCGTGTAAAAGCGGGGACGGATTTCGCTTAACCGCTATTACGAAGATGCCTATCGATTTCAATTCAACGCGTAAGCTCAACGAATTGGCGGAAGCTCTTGAGCTACAGGATGACGATCTTTTTTTCGTTGTCCGCTTTCCTTATACCCTAGATACAAGCTACAACGTGCCATTTGGCACCCTTCGCGCATCCCTTGCCTCCTTGATCGGCAGTGGTGATGTGGTTGGCCCTGATAGCGCGACGGATGGGGATATTGTCCTGTTTAATGGCCCAACCGGGCGCTTGATAAAGGAATCCGGCATTTCGCCGGCATTTTTGCTGAACCGGAACAATCATACCGGACAGCAACCATTTTCAACGATCAATGATCTTCCAACCACTCGAGCCGGCTACGGTATTGTTGACGCAAGCCCGTTCATCGAAGTGCAAGAAGAAGGCGTTACGATCACCACCGCGGCGACGGCTTTCAATTTCACTGGCATTGGCGTGACTGCATCACAGGTTGACGGACTTGTCACTGTGACGATCACCGGCGCCGGCGACATGGTTCTTTCCGCCGTGCAAACGATCATCGGCGCCAAGACTTTCAATGATGGCACGCTAAAGCTTTTCAATCCGACGTCGACCTTCGCGACGACATTAAAGACGGCGGCCAGCGCCAATAATGACATCACCATTCCGGCTTCCGGAAGCGATACGCTTGTCCTGTTGGCATTGGCGCAAACCCTGACAAACAAGACGCTGACGTCGCCAATCCTCACCAGTCCGCAGGTGAATATGGGTTCGGATGGCATCGGAGATCTTTATTATCGCAACGGAACGAACATCACCGCCCGACTTCCCATTGGAACACCGCTACAGTTCATGCGTGCATCGGCCGGCGGCCTTCCTGAGTGGGTTGACGAACCAGTGACTCGCTATCGCCTTCTTGGCTTTGTCACCGGTGTGAGTCTGAATGCCGCGGCGCCAATCGATCTGAGCGCCATCACCATTGATGGCACTTCCTACATTCCACTTTACGCCGTGGTTTACAACGCCAGCGCCATTGGTTCGACTGCTGAGCTTGGCCTATACACCGCGGCCGCCGGCGGTGGAACTGCCGTTGTGACACCCGCAGCCCTTACCGGTCTGAGCGGCGCCGGCAAGATGCACGTGATGACCCTGACGGCAATGGGAAATGCGCCCCTCACGGCCGCCACGCTGATTCCCCGCCTGACGGTTGCACAGGGAACCGCGGCCACGGCAGACATCGCCATTTATGGCATCGAACTGCCCTCGTAACTTTTTCTATGAAAAATCGACAAGTATTCGAAATACACCAAGCCCTGCAACGCCTAGACGGTACACCAAGCCAAACGACACCCGGATCAATCATTCCCTATCGTTTTTCTGGTTCTGTCGCCTACGCAATCGCCAAGAACATCACCAAAACAACCACCATCGTTAAAGACGTTCAGGAGGCTCACCAGAGACTTTTGAAAGCCATTTTGCAACCCGGTGAGGTTGGATTGAAAAAAGGAGATCCACGAATCGAAGCACTCACTACCGAGTACGAAAATATTCTGGACATCAAAAGCGATTACACGCCGCACCAATTCAATTTCTCCGGTTTGAACATCGGAACCGGACCAACCGAAAATCAAATCCCGCCATCAGTTATTTGCGCACTAGATCCGCTGATCATTGACGATTCTCAATCCAAACCCCCGGAAATTAAAAAATGAAATCACATCACGAGTCGACTGAGGAACCAGAAATCGAATCTGTAGAGCCTGAAAAAACCAAATTTGTGGTTAGCAGTCTGGCCCGTGCTTTTGTGTGGTCCGCTGGCCTGATCATCTTTGGCTACACAATGGCCATTGCGATCAGTGATTTCAAAAACGCGCAGGCGGAATCATTCCTGCGCGTGGATTCCAAGATGCTGCAGCTGCAAACCAAAGTGGATAAACTTCACGATGAAATGGCCATCATGGCATCCAACTCGTGGACAGTTCAAGACACTGAGCGATACCTGAACAGGTTTCGTTGGGAGAATAGAAACACGCCTCTAGTCGTTCCTGATCCTTCAAAAATCCAGTGAACTGTAACAACGAGAACCGACAACAACCCCCATGTGAAGGCGCCATTGATCCAATGGGTGGCGCCACAATTCCACTTGGGTACACATCGGAACTCGTGTTCGTGGATGGCCAGCCAGTTTTCGAAACCAATCCAGCCATTCCGCCGGCGGATCTTCCAACGCTTTTGGTGAACCAGCGTAATGGTGGAATCCTAATCGACGAAGGAATTTACCTAGCAATATGAACGGTAAACTTTACATGCATAACTTGGTTAAGGTTGCGCAGGCGGATGGTACGCAAAATGTAAGCGTCGCCCTTACCGAGAACACCGTTTTGAAACGTTGGGCCGAATGGATTACGAATGATCCGGTCAATCTCAGCGGCGCTGGCGACTACCGAATTTGGCAAGAGCTATATTTCATCATCATCGGCGACAGAATAAATAACGGACTTCAACAACAAACCATCGTGGCCAAGATTGTTGAGAATAGAACCGGTGAAACCAATTTGCGCGGAATGTCACAACCAGAACTTATCTCAACTTTGGCCGATTTTTATGGACCATAAAAACAGAGGGGCCGTTGGCCTTGTGGTTGTTCTTGCCGTCGCCGTAGTTGCCGTGGTTGGCACGTGGGTGGCAAAGCCAAAGATCCTTGATGGGGCCAGCAAGCGCGCCGCCGCCTCAACGGAAGCCACTGCCAATCTGGAAAAAGTCACCCAACACAAAGATGCGTTGGCCGCGGCATCCATCACAAAGATTGGTGAAGCAAATGCGAATGCGCCTGAATCCAAAGAAAAGAATTTCATCACCCGTGAAATACTGGTTGCACTCGGACTATTGCCGGCGCCCGATTCGCAGGGTCTGATCGATGTGGAAAAAAGAAAGGTGGCGGTGCTGGAAGGAAACGTTGCGGCAATCAACGTCCTTTATGACAAAGCATTGAAGGAATCTGAAAAGGTAAAACACGAAAGAGATCTTGCGCTGGCCGCACGCCAAAGGGCCGATCTGGATCTTGAAACGGCCGCGGCCGAACAATTGGGCGCCCAGCGCCAACGCAATCAAATCCTACTGCTGGCAGCTTTGGCCATCGGGCTTTTTTTGTATGTCAAAATTACTCACTTCTCACCCGGGGCCATGGCTGACGTGGTGAATGACATCCGCAATGATGTGCATCCCATCACTGCCATCGATGGCGCGGCCAGCCGGCTACAACAGAAAATTGTGAACTTTCTGGCCAGAATAAAAGCATGAACACGCGCGTTCCAATTCCCATCAATCTGAAAACGGATTTCGGTTGCTGTTCACCGCAGCCGATTCCGCAGGACTGTGATTATACGCTGAGCGTTCCTGATCTTGTGGCGGTCCAAAGATTCACGCGCCCACCGCTTGTGCAGCGTGAATGTTGTTCCGTCGAACCAGTACCGGAAGCGCAGCAATATTTCATTGTGGAAACGCCAACACCTTAACCCGTCACTCCCATGCCCGAATATTACGATCTTGGCAGCAAGCCAGAAAAAATCACAGATTCACCATCCAAGGGTCCGTCTGTTTATTATCCCCACCTGACGATCACATCGAAGGAAGAAATGGATCTGCCAGATGAAGGCGAAGCCATGATTCGTTTCACGAAGGTGGAGGATACAAAAAACAAAAAGCGCGGCGAATATCGATGCGATCTCGAAATCACTGGGATCAAACCGATGGGCGCCGGCATGATGAAGGCACCTAAAACGAAAAGCTTTGGTGAAGCATTGGACGAAGTGGAATCTAAGAAAGAAACCGCCAATCCAATGGATGAAACCATGGAGGAATAAATCATGGGCTTTACAGTCAACGATCTACTGCCGGACATCATTTCATCTGACGGGCTTGCCACGTGCGATCCTGCGCAGGTGAAGAGTGGGTTGACTGACGCCCTCCGGTTGCTCGCACAAAAGGCACATTTCGATTTTTCGCTTGGCGTGATCGACATTGCCGTGTGCAACTCGTGTGTGACGCTGCCCCATTTTGTTGGAACAGTGCTCGCCATAAATTCCTGCGGATTCCCGACCTTCCTGCGTGATCAGTGGTATCAGTTCCACATCAATGGCGTGGGTTCGGTCAAGTGGACTGACTGCGGCATGGCTGATGTGCTCGACACGCAATCATGCACTTTCCGTGATCTTGTCGCGCCATCGCGCCTTGTCACGGTGGTGGAAAATGCAGCCGACAATAACAAAAAAGTTCGCGTCTTCGGATCTGATTCCAACGGAAAGGCTATTTGGACACCCGGGGCCAATGGCGCCATGCAAGAAGGATTTCTTGTTCCAACCATTAACGGTTTTCCAATCAGCCCGGCGAATCCACCACTGTTTGCACGCATAGACCGCGTGGAACTTGAATTGCCACGCCAAGGATTCATCCGGCTTGTTGGTATCGATCCGGCGAATACAGATTCAGCCACCAACAAAGTTTTGCTTGGCTACTATGATCCAACGGAACAGTACCCTTCCTATAACCGGATTCGTGTTCCGCGCGCCAATTCATGGGTGCGTATCAAGTACCGCAAGGCCTTCGAAAACATCCGCTCTTACACCGATTGGGTGAACTGCGATAATCGACTCGCCATCAAATTGGCCTGTCAAGCGGTGAAGCTCTACAATCAGCGCCGTTACGATGACGCACAGGCGGCCGAATCCAATGCGGTGCGAATGCTTTCTGAGGATCAAAACGTGAAACAGGTTCCAACCGCTGTTGGTCCGCAGATCACAACGAACATCTACCAAAACAATGATTCCCTCTACAATGACGGTTATTGGGGATCATTCGGCGGATATTAAAAATGGCTGATTCTACGACACCACTTCTTGAATACGGCGCCGGCTACCTTGTCGGCGGATGCGACAGCTACACGCTTTCCGATGCCCTTTTGGATACGGAATACGTGGCTGGCATGAACGTGGTGAATCGTGGTGGCGTGATCCAGACACGGCCGGGAACAAGATCCATCGTCGACATCATCAGGGATGCTGTTCGCGTGCAGGGTTTCACGTCCTTCACGCCAACGGGTGGTATTCCTCAATTGGTGGCCGCAATCGACGGAAGAATTTGGGTGACTCCGGCGCCATTCACCGCCGCGCGATTACTGCCACAAATTCAATTCAACCCGACCAGCAAATTCATCATCTTCGAAAGCTGTCTGAAATCCTCCGACTATACCGCGGATGGACAACTGTTTTTCTTGGAACATCCCTACAACGTTTTGATGATTCAGGATGGCGCCACCAAGGCAGCTTTTTGGGATGGCAACAACGCGCGCCATCTGAACCCGGCGCCATCGAACCATTTCGACGCCAATGGGGACATCCTCACCGTGGATGGCTTTGATGAAACGTTCATCGGACTGTTCATGAAATGGTCCGGAAACCGTCTTTGGGTGGAACGCAATGGCATGGTGTTCGCAAGTGACTTTGGAAACCCAATGAAGTTCACGGAAGCGCGCTACATCAATGAAGGCCGCGCCTTCTACCTTACCGGGGAATGCACTGGCATGATTGAGACACCCGAACAAGACGGGCTTTTGGTTTTCACCGCGGACAACAGCACACTTTTCCAGACGAACATTCAGGATCGAAATCTTTGGCTGACGACGCCGAATTTCCAAAAGATCGTCTTCGCCAACATCGGTTGCGTGGCGCCGTTCTCACTGGTCAAACAGTACGGTCTGATTTGGTGGTTCTCTTCGATGGGAATGATCAACACCGATCAAGCACTGGCATTGAATCGCACGTCGCGCATGGATTTTCAGGATAATGAAATGATGTGCAGCAAGGCAAACATCGGTCCTGACATGACTGGAATTTGCACCGCTGCATTTGAAAATTATCTTTTGGTTTCAGTTCCTTCCGGTGATCTTCGGAACAAACACACGTGGTGCTTGGATCAAGCGGTGCTCGAGGATGGAACCAAGGCTTGGAATTCATTTTGGACCGGCTGGTTTCCGGTTCAATGGACATCGGCCAAGATCAATGGTCATGAACGCATTTTCTTCATTTCGAAAGACAGCACCGGATGCGTGAAGATTTGGGAAGCAAACCAACCAGATCGCACCGACAATGGCGCACCCATCACCTGCTGGGTTCAAACCAAGAATCAGAACTTCGGCGACTTGAAGAGCTTCAAACGCTTCATCCGCGCGGAAGTTTATGGCTATGAAATTTTGGATGATGTGTCCGTGGCCGTTGCAGTCAGTGGCCGAAAGGGTGGATTCTACAAGATTCTGAACAAGGAAATCGTCGCCACGAAGGGCGCCGTCTATGCCGATCAGATTTACGATATTAACACCTGCTTTGAAGGCCTTCGCCCGCAAACGCGCGTGATCAACACGCAGGAAACGAACAATCCGGGTGACTGCAATATCTGCGGAATCGAATCACCCTATCCAAATGATATCGATCAGGCTTTCGCCCTGCTTGTGCTTTGGTCCGGACGATTCGGATTCACTGGCTTCGGCATGTTCGCCAAACATTACGGTGATCCGCCGGCCGGGGATTGCGAGATCGATGAAGTTGGACCGAATTCACTCACCGAACGCGGATGTTCTGACAAAAGCAATTTTGTCATTCGCTGTCCATTTCCTGTTTTCGACGGCGCCGGATCGACAACGATCTTTTGCCCGCGTTCCAAGGTTGAGATCACGCAATATGCCACCGCCACAAGCATCATTTCGCAGGCAGATGCCGACCGCAAGGCGCGCCATCTTGCACGCCTCCGCGCGGAACAGGAATGCACATGTTCACAGTTTGTTTGGATCAACACGATCCAGAGATTCACGGCTTATTGCCCGGGCGATATCATCACGCCACCGGTTACAGTCTTTATCAAAGCCGGTGAATTTCGTTCAACGGTTTCTCAGGCTGCCGCCGATGCTGCCGCACAGGCCGCGGCGCAAGCACAAGCCGAATCCGATATAATTTGTCCTGTCATTGATGTTGTTATTGAATGCAGTTCACGAACGGCGATTGCTTCACTTTGTGGATATAGCGAATTTACCGACCAAAGCATACCACCAAAGAAATATAGAAAAAACACTATAAACATAGATTATAATTATTGTGTATTTTCAACAGCATCAGGATGTGTTGGATCTACAGCTGTTCAAAGGACAAGAGTACTTGGTTCAGGTGATGCTATATATGATGATAACTGTAATTTAATACCACTATCAGTACAGGTATGGAGTGATAATCCATCTGGTGGTGTATGTGTTCCATCTACAGTAGCACAGCCAAACGTAGATGTTACTGAATCATCAGGTGATACTAATATATTCCAACTTGATTTTGAAAATAAAACAGAAAGATCATGGATATCACGTCCACCATGCCATGAATTTTCACCCGGTGCATCAGTATCATCTACTACTATAATAAATTCAGATTCACTTTCAATAGAAGATACAGAAGAAAATGCAATAAATAGATCATTCCCAGATCCAGATGGTGGTTGGAGTATATGGACTACTCCGAATTTAGGATCTTGCTGCACATCATCATATCAAGAACGTGTTTCTGGATTTGATTTTATAATACGTCAAACAAGATACAAAATAACAAAAACAGGACTTTCTGCAAATACTATTTATAATGTTAATATTACATTCTATTCTAGAAGTTATGGAACATCAGATCCATTCAATATATATTCAGAAGTTATGATAGAAATAGAAAGTGATTCATTTGGTAATATAGAAATTACAGGAATTACTCCATTTGTACGTGGGCTAGAGATTTATCCATCAGTTAATAATGTGCTTAACCCCGGTAACTGTAATTCGGAATGATATTCATATGAGCACGCCATTCAAAGCACTTTCACCCTTCACCCCGCGCTTTCCTGAAGTCGATTACATCGCTCCGGATGGCGGTTGCTGCATGAGCAGCAGCAGCGGTTCAACTATCAGTTTCCCTGAAATCTAATGAACTCCCTCCCTCTCATAATCCAGATGGGTGCTCTACCCCTGAACTTTCAGGGTACACCACAACAATTCGCGGACGCTATTGCCGAACGTCTTTCCATCGTCACGCAACAAGCCCTTGCGCTCTTCGCCGCCGGCAGTACCGAACCACCATTCAACGTTGGCCCTTGGCTGGATCAGTCTAGTTCCATTGGCATCTGGAAAGGATTCGATTTCACATCCGGACGTTATGAGCCATTGCCGGTGGCCGATGTCACGCTGCGGTACATTCTATCCAACATCCCGCCAAATCCAGATCAGTTTCAACTTTGGGTGAAGCTGAGCAATGCCGGCAAAGGCCTTGGCGTTTTCACCTATTACAACGGTGCATGGCGCGATGTTTATGAAGACGTGATTGCCACGATCACCACCGCCATCAATTCGGTGCTACCACCAACAGGGCCAGCTGGCGAAGTGCTGACGTCGAACGGCGTTGGTGTGCCTCCGGTTTGGGCGCGCGATATTTATCCCGGTATGGTTATCGATTACGCTGGCAGCGTTTCGCCAAGTGCGCGCCTCTACATCTGCGATGGAACGATCAAACTGATTGCGGGAGATCCGCAGTTGTTCGCAGCGATTGGCGCTGTCTTTGGTGGCGATGGCATCAGCACATTCGGACTTCCTGATTTGCGTGGCCGCGGCCGTGTCGGACTTGGAACCGGTGATGCATTCGGCGCCACGCCCACATCCCTTGCCCAAAAGAAGGGTGAAGAAACCCACATCCTGACAGAACCAGAATTGGCTGCCCACACCCATCCACTAACGATTGCACCGAATCGAACAGGTATCGCGGGAGCAAATCCGCTTTGGGCCAACGACGGTGCTGGCGCCACGGGTTCAGCCGGCGGCGATCAGCCTCACAACACCCAAAGCCCTGTGCTTGGCATGAACGCTCTTATCTACCGCTTCTAATGACGCTCAACCACACATTCTTGATCACCGGACTTCCCCGCATTCGCAGTGCGTGGCTGGCCGCCATTTTGAGTGGTGACTTGGTTCAGTGCGTGCACGATGCCGCTGTCAGTCTCGAAAGCATTGAAGGATTCGTGCGCTATCATGAGATGATGCAGCCGCGCGCCGCCGGCATTGCGCAAGTTTTGGTTGGGCTTTCCGATCCGGCCGCCGCCTGCATGTATCCAGAAAAGGCGATTGAATTGTTTTGCGAATCACCGGTGGTGATCATTGATCGCGATCCGGAATCCAGCCGCGAAGCTTATCAAAAATGGATCGGTGCACCACTTACCAACTGGCCAATCATCGAACGCGCGCACGCTCTTTTCTGCAGCCGGATTCCCAACGCCGTTCACATCAATTACGATGCCCTTGACGATTACGCCATCGTGAATCGTATCTGCCAGCATTGCACAGGACAAAAGCTTAATCGCTTCCGCTTCGACGCCTTCAATCTCCTTAAAATCGAACAGCACATTGCCAAGGCAGTGAGCCGGATCACCCATGAGTCTCCTAGCTGAAATCATATTGCAACCAGCGCCGGCCAAGATGTCCGCGGATACAATTGCCGCGGCTGTCGCTGGCGTGCAGAGCATCGATCAACTAGAAGTGATCATGCGGTCCATGCCGCCCTGCACAACGCTCACTGAGCACATTTTCACGCCCGGACTCTACAGCCGAAAAACAACGATGTATCGCGGTTCTCTAATCACTTCGAAAATCCACAAGCACCGCCATCCATTTGTGATCCTTGAAGGCAAGTGTGCTGTTTGGGACAAGGCAACTGGATGGAAAGAATACGAAGCGCCATACATGGGGATCACTGAACCGGGAACACGCCGAATTCTTTTGATCAAAGAAAAAACGGTATGGGTGACATTTCACGTCACGCCGGAAACCAATCTTGAGAATATCGAACAGCACGTAATCGCTAAAACAGAAGAGGAATGCGCTTCATTTCTCGCTCTTCAACGTTCTGAACAATTGGAAAATAAACAAAAGGATTTACCATGAGTTGGGTTGCTGTAGGTGTCGGCGTCGCCGGCCTCGCCACGTCAGTTTATAGTGGCGAGCAACAAAAAAAGGCTGCCAAGAGCGCAGCCGGTAACGGACCCACTCCGGTGGACATCCAAGCTTTGGATGCGCAGGCGCGTGATCTCTCAAAGAGAAACGTAGCTGATTCGATCCAACTCGAAAAGCAATATGCCCCTGAACAGGAAGCATTGCGCCGCCAAGCTACTGCATCGTTGCTGCCCTACACCACCGGCGCCGATACAAGCCGCGATCAACTTCGCACTGATCTTTATGGTGACTTCACGAAGGCCGGAAATAACCCGCTTGCCCGTTCATCCCTGTTGGATGACGCCATTACCAAAGCCCGCGCCGATCTTGCCCTTGGTGGCACACTCGACACCGGAACACGCAACGAAGTCACTCGCGCCGCCGGCGCCACGGCTGCCGGTGTGAGTGGTGGACGTCTTGGCCTTGGCCGCGATATTTCCGCGCGTGATCTCGGCTTGAAATCGCTGGATCTTCAAAAACAGCGTTTGGCCGCCGCCAGCCAATTGGGTGGACAGGATCAGGCCACACTACAGGCACAGGCCGCACAGGATGCCGCCAACGCTCAGCGCCGCCAATCGACGGCAAGCTTGATTTCCGATCTGCAGGGCCAGACGTTCGCCCAACGTCTCGGCTTGGCTCAGTTCGGCCAAGGCATCGCGCGCCCGCAAAGTGGACTTGATCCTTCATCACTGGTGGATCTGACTGTTGGAAACACCAACGCTTCGAATGCCGCGCGCCAACAGCAAGCCGCCATTCAGGCACAAACCGGAA
>Ga0247693_1000114_pt1 | contig 16092 bp, 35 predicted proteins | sample CNK34_metaG_FD_182712 | JGI IMG/M metagenome (GOLD analysis project Ga0247693, IMG submission 182712) | Soil microbial communities from Purdue University Martell Research Forest, Indiana, United States - CNK34 | ecosystem: Environmental > Terrestrial > Soil > Temperate forest > Bulk soil... | reverse complement strand
TTGCCCACCTCTTTGGTTTCGAGCGGATCACTCCCATGCGTAAGGGTCACCGAGAGCGCGATATACGTCGAGTCCTCTGGCTTCCAGCGAAAGTCGATCGTGGGACGCACTTCCGTCGCCTGCCAGTTCTCAATGCGATCGTTTGGGTACTCGTCGTCTCTCATCGTTTTCATCGTCCGAGGATGGTGGAGCGTTGCGTGTCCGCCGGCGTCGGCAGTCCCCCAGGACCTGTCAGCAGTGTCGGAGGGGGCGTATACAATGAGCCTGCCCGCATGCGCCGCGCACCCAACCTATTCCGTTCCGCGATCTGGCCCATGTCCTTCGTCGGGTCCGGCGGTGGCGCGAGCAAGCTGGCCGGTGGCGGGGCTTTGGGCTTCTTGAACGCGCCGAGGAGCGCGTTCCCAGCGGCACCGATGCCAGCGATCGCGGCGATTGTGGACAGAGCGGCCATCAGGTCGGTTGCCACTGCGCTTCGTCGTCCTCGGCTTTCCCGATATCGAGCGCCGATTGCGGCACGAAATGCACGTCCGTGATCGTCGCGCAGCGGATGGTTGACGTCGCACCGTACAACGTCTGGCCTTCCCACCATTCGGTCTCGCTCAAGAGCGCGTGCGTGATGGACTCGTACGCCGTGCACGGGAAGTACGTCACAGACTGGCCTTGATAGACCTTGACGTGCGGGGCGTCGGTGAGCTTCATGTAGCCTCCTGCGCAGCGAGCGAGAATAGCAGGTCGATCGCTTCGTCGATGTTCTCGGCAATGATGGTCCACATCGGCCCACGCACGAGGTGCAGCCAGCGGCGCGCGTTGTCGCTGTTCGCGATACGCTTCACGCACACTCCTTGAGGTAGCTGCGCTCGTGCAAGAGATAGCCGCGACGCTCTAACGACTTCGGGTTGACCGGCGATTGATGCTCCAACGAGAACACAATCCACTTCGCGTGCACCTGGCCGTACGCGTCGAACGCATCCAACAGTCGCGCACCGGCCGAGCTCCCACGATGCTCAGGGCTCACCCACCACAGCAGTTCTGTGAGTTGCAACAGGTCAGGGTTGAAGTAGTGCGGGCTCAGCACGCCAGCGATGAAGCCCAGCCGCTGCCCGTTCTCAGCGACGTAGAAGCACCCGACGTCCTCGTCCATCAGCTGCGTCAGCTTCTCGGTCGCGGTGATATCGTCCGGCATCAGCGAATGCCGCGAGCCGAAGAACTCGGCAAAGGCTCGGCATTGCGTGAGCAACCACGGGACGTCGAGCGCGACGGCACGTCGGAGCGTGATCACCAGCGCCCTTCCTGGAACGGGTCGTAGTCCGAGAGCAGCTTCCCGGCGTTCGTCTGCCCGGCACCGACCAGTGCGCCCACGTTCGCCGGCTGGTCCGCGAGCGCGAAGGTCACCACGAACGCGTCCCATTCGTCCGGCGACCGACCGATCTGCTTCTTGATCTGGTCCTTCTCGAGTACACGCAACCGTCCGCCCTCGTACCAGAACGTCGGGGCAACTGCCTGCCCAACCAGCGCCGGGATGTTCGGCAAGGCACCCCCGTTCTTTACCCACTCCGCGGCGCGGAAGTGCATCTCGCTCCGCTTGTTGAAATAGCGCGGATCGTCGGCCTTGCCTGAGAAGTTCACGGGGATAAGCGAGATACCGCCCAACAGACACGAGTCGATGACGCCGGCACCATAGCCACCCGTGTCGTCAATCAATTCCATCTCGCTTCCCCAGCGCGCCTTGGCCTGCGCGATCCTGGCCGCGATCTCGTGCGTGCGAGCGTTGCGCATCGTCACCGGCTCGAACGCACACAAGCCCTGCCGTGGGAAAATCACCGTCGCGTCGTCGCCAAACCGAGCGACGTCGACGCCCAGCCGCTTCTGCGAGAAGCCGAACTGGTCGTCACGTACATGCCGCTGCATCGCCGCCCGGACTTCATCTGGACCGAGAAGCGCGTTGATCGACGTCGGCGGGAACTGGCCCAGGACATAGGCCATCACCCACGGGTTGTCGCGGCCGTACTGCGTGATCTGCTGTTGCGCCCACTCCATCCCGATCCGTGGTGACCGCTTCGGATCGTTCGGGTCGCCCGTGACGCGGATGACGTGCCAGCGGTGGCTTTGGTCCACCACGGCCTGATACAACATCCCCTCATGGCTCGTGGGGTTGCCGTCGATCACAAGCTTGCCCCAATGACAGTTCGACAGCCCCTGCTCAGCACTCCGACCGACCGAGGGCGCGATCTCACCCGCTTCGTCGATCAGGTACAAAATCGACCGCGCATGCAGTCCTGAGAGCGTTCTGCCTTGTGCCTCAGCGTCCGCCGTCTTGCTCCAGGTCCGGGCTGAGAGGAACCACGTCTTCGGGAAGTCGCGCGCGAAGATGCTTTCGCTCGTCATCTCGAACGCGGCGACCAGGAACGGCGAGCGGTCGCGCCAGAAGGCGAGCTCTTTCCACAGGTTGTTCTTGAGGTTCTCGCCCGTGACGGACATCGCGGCACCGTTGGGGTGCCCGTCCGCCGAATCGTAGCAGACCAGGAAGTTCCAGCCACACCACGCCAGCACCGTCGATTTGCCGGGGCCTGCGCACGCCTGGAGGGCAATACGCTGCATCTTGGGGTCGGTCGCGTACGGGGCCGCGAAGGCTCGCAGCGCTTCGGCCTGCCACGCGTCGGGTTCCACGTGGAACAGGTCGCGGACCATCTCAACCGGGTCGCGCTTCCACCGGAGCGCACGATCCCGCGCTCGCCGGATCTCGTCGTCGTTCATTCGAGATCAGCGAGCAGCTTGGAGAGCCCGACGACGACTTCATGTCGTTCAGCCGGTTTCTCGGGATCGTACTCGGTGGCGTATTTCCATGCGATGCCGAAGGCTTTGGACTCGGCGTCCTTGGCGGCCTCGTGGAGCGCGGTGCGGGCGGCCGGATCGTCGCGGATGTTCTGCATGAAGGTGCGGAACGGCACCACTTCGTCGTTCCGTGGCCGTCCACCGCCTTTGTTGCCAGGCATCCCGCCAGTCAACAACTCGCCTTTGCCGTGTTTCGGCTTCCGGCGTCCAGGCGCTGTTTTCGGCGGAGTTTTCTCGCTCACGCGGCGTCGTCGGGAGTGGTGACGGGCTCGACCACGATGCGGACGCCCCAGCGCTGCTCAGCGCAGATCTCGGCCGATCGTCTCCCGCGTGCGGTGACCGTGCCGAGCACTTCCGTAGGCGCACCGAACGGGAAGTGGCTGCGCAATACCTGCCAGCGAGAGAGCGGAGCGTGGCGAGAGAGCGGGTGCTTGGGACGGTGGACGTTCGTGGACACTCAGCAGCCCGTATAGACGGAGTCCTTGCCGCCGAGGGAGATCGTCCAGCCACCGCGGCATTCCAGCTTCGAGGGCTTGACGTTGGTCGGCTTCGGCGCAGTCGCAGCAGGACGACAGCTAGAGGCGAGGACGAGACCGATGATGACGAGAAAGGCGAACGCGAGTCGGCGCATAGAGTCCTAGAAAAGAGAAAGGCGCCCGATGCAGGGAGCGCCTAGCCCACGAGACCCCCCGAGCACCGTCGCCCGAGAGGCCCCGAAGGGAACTGCAGATTTGTGAGGTCTAGATCAGTCGTCCAGCCGTGGAATGCGAATCAGAGCACCGCTCGTCGCCGTTGAGACGAAGTTGCTCGCATATCCACAGCGATCAACATACTCGACGCGCGCCGAGCGAACCGGCTGCTGGGCCATCGGATGCACAATGTCATACGCCCATGCATGGAGCCAGCGACACGGACGTCGGTTCATGGCCCAGCAGCCGAAGGCGTGGTTCGTGAGCGCACATGCCAACTCAAGGCTCAGCAGCATGACCTCAGCGAGATAGAAGCGCATCGCTAGCTGATCGGGCCGAACGTGAAGGGGTCGCCGTCCATCAACGTTTCGAGTTCCTGAATACGGAGGGCCGTGTGTCGGTGATGACCGCGGACCGCTGGGACCGGCAAGGCGGCCTTCAACCGTGCCGCGCGGAGTCGACGTTGGGCGAACACCACGGGATCACGCTGCATCAACATTTCTTCTTCCTCGAGCGTGAGCCGGTCGCGCTTCACGCCGAGCGATCCTGGAGGCGCTGGCAGGCAGAGCATTCCTCGGAGGGCACATCGGCCATGCGGGTGATGCCACTAAACTTCACGGCACCCAAGAAGTCGCCAGAACGAATGAGGCCGCGCAGATGGCGGCCCTTGGCTTTGCGTTCGCGAATTTTCTCCGCCCGCCGCTCAAGCTTGTCGAGTTCCTTCTTCATCCCCTTCGCGGGAGCGCGGTGGACCTCACGACGCCAGTTCGGAAGGGTGAGCTGTGGGAGGAACTCGCGGCGGCAGTTGGCACAGAGTTGAACCTTCGACCGGCGCGGACGCGATGCACCCGATAACGTATTCACGTCTTGACACGTTAAACGCATGCGTGCTTTCGGGACACTCCCGAAAGTAAGTGTCTAGTCTTCGAGCTCGAGGACGGCCTGCATCACCGCCCGCACGATCTCGGCCCGCGTGTGCTTCGCGCGGTCCACGTGTAAGCGCTGGGCGATGCACTGCACATGGTGGCCGACCGTCTGTTGCCGGATGCCTAAGTCGGTGGCGATGCGCTTGTCGGTGTGGCCGTCCCCGATCCGCCACGCGATCTCGACTTGCCGCATGGTCAACACCCGCAGGCGCGAAGCTGCGTGGAGCGCGTAGACCACCCCACTGTATTCCTGCGAGATACCCCGAAACGGCGTCGTCTCGGTCTGTCGCATCAGCGACTCATGCCGGTGGGTCTCCCGGAGCGTCGCGGCGATCAATCACGTCATCTTCAGTCCACGGCGTGCCATCACGGAGATAAGCACGCGCCGCGTCGGGCTTCACCGCAACGAACTCGTGGTGCTGAATCTCCCGCCCATCGTAGTAGATCCAGCCGAGGTGCAGGGTGCGAATCGCGGCCGCGACCGCTTCATCAAGCGTCCAACGATGCTCTGGCTTGAGATATTCGTCCTTCTCTTGCTTCTCCATTTCCACCTTGGCGAAGCGCCAGAGGGCTTCGCAGAAGTCGCGGGTTTCGCTGAGATTCATCAGGTGCCTCCCGTGGAGTCGGTGGGGAGGGCGAGGGCGCGGTCGATGAGATCCACGAGTTCTGTGTCATTGACGTAGGCCAGTGGCGCCCGCAGATCAATCAGCGCACGCGCCAGTCGGTCCCGTTCTGCGGTGAGGCGGGCGATCGCGGCCGCGAGCTTGATTGCATCTTCCGCAGACTCGCGAGCGTAGCGCAGCGCAATCGTTTCGGGCTCGGATTGTAGCCATCGCTCGACGTCCCGCAACCGCGAGCGATTGTCGTCAAGCAACCGCGCAGTCTCGTCCGGCGTCTCTCCCCCGAGCACGAAGTCAAGGGCAGAACGGGGTTTCTCACTCATGGTCCTCTCCGGGAGAGGCGGCGGGATGACGGAACAAATGCCTAACGGTATAATCGTTCCTTTCGAGCGAAATCCACTCTTCACCCTTGTACGTGCACCCATGTTCGCCATCGTGACCCTCCTCTAATTCACACTGGCGATATTCTCGGCTGATGGGCGAATACGCCCTAAATGGACAATCAGCCACTGTGATCCTCTCCGGGAGAGGCGAGACGGGCGGCGACATGCTGTGCCCATTGCTCGACAGCGGCGCCGATAGAAGGCTGTGGAGCACACGCCCACTGCGAGCACGAACACCGCGCTACGTCGGTCTTGGTCTTGTGGTCGCATTCCATCGCCCATAGCCAATGTTCCTTGAGTGTTGCGATCAACTTCGCGTTGCGGCTGCGCATGTCGGCGTACGCGGCCACGGCTGTGTCAACGGTCGGCTGCATCGCATTGAACTCGCGTTCGATCCGTTCTCTGTCGCTGCGGTCGTCGGGGTGGGAGGCGAGACGCGACGTTAGCAATTCAGAACACGACGGGCAGAGCACCAGTTGCGCCATGCCAACGCGAATGTCCGTGTGGGCCGTCATCGGCGCATTGCAGCCGTTGCAGTAGAATCCGCTGATGTTCTTCGCGGGGAACGAGACGAATAGGTCCGGCGCGCTCGGGGCGGTGGGCGGGGTCATGGGGCCTCCACGTTAGGCGCGGCGAGGAGCCGACGACACTCGGCCAACGCTTCACGCACGAGAGCAAGTGCGCGTTCTGGGTCCGGCGCATAGCGATCCGCAAGATCGCGCTCAGCGAACTCCAGCGAAACGGTGACGTTGCGTGACAGCGCTTCTCGCCAGTCCGTGCCGGAATATGTCAGCGTGTCCATTGCTAAACCTAACGAATTGAGGTAGTTTTGTCTATGGCGAATGCGCCGACTCGTTATGCGGCGCGCTGATTGAAATGCTCCTCGTTCCATCCGCCACCTTTCTTGGGACAGAGCACGACCAGCGGCAATGGGAACAGCGCAGCAAACACTTTCACCTTCACCCGCGCATCATCGCGCCAAAAGCCTTTCGTCTCCTCCGCCCGCAACGCGCCGTCCGTCTCCTGCACCACGAAGTCCGGGGTGTACGTCGTGCGATCCGCGAGTCGGAACGTCCACGCTTCGTACCACCACTGCGCGATCTTCCCGCTCCGCCGCAGTGCTTCCAGCTCGATCGCTCGCGCTTTCTCGGTGCGATTCATGCCAGCGAACAAGTCGCGGACTTCCGTCATCGCGCGGCTCTCACGCATCTGGTGCCTCGGCGCTCCGAGTGGGGAGCGCGGACTGTCGTCGCTCGCGTTCACGGCGATGCTTAAGCATTTCGCGAAACTCTTTGGTGATTCGGCGCAGTATGCGCAGTGCCTCGTCGTTCTGCTTCCACGATGGTACGTATCGCTCACCCATGGATCTCTCGCCCGTCAAATCCTGGTCGTATCGTGAGCCCGTATTGTTGCAGGAGCGGAATCGCACGGTGCAGAGGCCCGGTTGGCAGAATGTAGGTTGCCACGAAACCGCCTTCCTGTGTGCCGTACTCTGTGGCTTTCGCAACAATATCGGCCAGTACGTTAACCAGCGCGCGTTCACTGTCGGTCATACACCCTCCGTGGGGGACACCCGCGACTCACGGGGCATCTGGGTAATCCTGGGGGGATCGCCGGACGGGGCGGCATCGAGCGCGGCTATTTGCTCGTCATTGAGGATGACCATGGAACCGCAGAGGCACGCAGCTCGCCGGAGAGTGTCAGCGGCATGCTCCAATTCTGCGATGTATACATGGAGTGTTCGCTCGACCGCCTCAAAGTCATACCGATACGAACGCCGCATGTCGCCAAGCTCCTCCCACGCGTGGCGGTATTTGCACAACAGCCCCAGCGCCTTTTCGCTGGGAAGGGACACCGTATCGTCTGATCTTTCACTCATGGCAGTAGACCTAACGCGAGTGCGATAAAAGTGACGATGAACGACGACGTGACGACCAGAGCGAGTGATGCGAGTGCGAAGCGGACGCGGCGCAGCGTGGCGCGCAGCGTAAGCAACGTCCTGAAGTCCAATGAATCGCGACAGAACCACACCCACTCTCGGCCATACCAGCGAATCACATTCATTGCGCAATTTACTCGCTATCGTTAGGTTTATCAAGAGCGTTAGGCATCTCGTATACCTCTGCTGCCGCTTCTAGCAATGCGCCGCTGGCTGCGACCTCACCCCGCTCGACACGCCGCAGATATGACGAATCGAAGCCGAGCACCCGCGCCGCCTCACGCAAGCCGAACTTATTCACTTCTCGCAGCGCCTTGAGATTGTACGCGAGATTCATTCGCGCTTGTCTCGCGCGACCCTCATGCAATGCGATGGCCCTCACGCTTTGACCGAAGATCTCAGCCGCCGTCATCGTCGCCTCGGCATGGTCTGAATCTCCGGGGGATCACACCGCACACAGTGCCACTTCCCGTGGGGACAGCGGCCGAGATAGCCCACGAGGCAGACAGTGAGCGCGAGGCCAGCAAGGCACGTCACGAGGTTCAGCATGGCTGGTCGTGGTGAACGATTCCGTCGTGACCTGCTGGGCCGGACCCTCCCCTTAAGGGGAGAGGGGCCCCCGGCACCAGGGCAGGCGGGCACTGGTTCCACGGTGGTTCCGGCTTGGTGCCACAACGACTTACGCGTTTTCGCATCGTCAGGCGGCAGTGGGCGGGAAAAAGGAGCCCGGTGAGCTCGTCGGGACGATCAACTTGTGGCCGCGGCCGGTGCCGTGGTTCAACAAGTGCTGTCCGGCGAGGAGCTGGGCGATGGTCGCTAAGGTGCGTTTGCGGTTCCCCATCAAGTAGGCCGCCACGTCGTTCACATGGCACCCTGGATGATCTCGCACGTACTCTACGATCCGCAGTTCCAACGGGGCCTCACTGCTCGTGGCGAGCGTGTAGGTATCGCCGTCGAACCGGAAGTCAAAGGGGAAGGTCGACGGGATACGGCCCCGCACGTTCGCTCGGCGTAACGTGGGGTCACCGCTCTCGTCAGGCGTGAAGACTTCCGCAATCACGTCCACCGCGCCGCCGATAGCCGAGGAGTCGCGATACTTCCCGTCACTCCGGCGTGCGTGGTGAATGAGCATGAGACTACAGCCGGTCTGATGCGCCACGTCTGTGATGCCTTGCACGACGGGCTGCATCTGCGCCGATTTCGCGGCGTCGTCGATCGCGCCGGCCGCGTACGCGACCAGCGTGTCCACCACGGTCAACCGCGGCGCTAAGTCGACGATGTGCGCGCGCAGTTCCTGGGGCCGCTCAAGCGGGTCGCCAAGAAAACGCGTCACGAAGGTCACGGCATCTTGATTCGCCCCGAAGTGTCGGAGCCGTCGCGCCGTGTCCCCAATGAACTCCTCAAGTCCAACGATCAGCACGTGGCCTTGCACGCATGACGCACCGAGGAAGTGTCCGCCGATCGAGACTTGGGTCGCGAGATAGCCGGCGAGCGTCGACTTGCCCGACTTTTCGGTCGAGGCCAACAGGGTCGATCGCGACTCCCACGCGAAGCGGGGCACGATGGCCTGCGGTGGTTTCATCCACTCGTCATTGCTCAGGACTTCACGGAGCGACCATCGCACTTTCTTCGATGGGTCCGGGGTCCAGAACGGCGTGCGGCCTACCATCTCGTTCAGCTCATCCAGCGTACGCGTGTCATCGGCAAGCCAGTCACTCACGTCACCCTTGGGCCGTAAGCCTGGAAGCTCGACCACGCGGACGCGGCACTTCCGAGACGTTAGGCTGGCGGCGATCTGCTGTGCATGCGCTCTCCCGGGTTCGTCGTTGTCTGGGAAAATGATGATCTCATCGGCACCGACCAAGCAGTCAGAAAACTGTTCACTCCACTTGCCCGCACCCATCGGGTTCGTCGTGGTCGGGTACCCGTACTGCGCGAGCGTATCAGCGTCCTTCTCGCCTTCGACGACATACACGGTGCGTCCCGACTCGACGGCGGCGAGCACGTCAGGCAGCCGATAGAGCACGAGCGGCGTGTCGCCGATGTTGTAGATCCAATCGCCTTTCCCGTCCGGCCGACGCTGACGGAACGTCTTCTTGCCGTTCGGATACACGAAGCGACACGACTGGAAGACGAGCGTGCCGTGGCGGTCAACGTAGTCGTACGACTTGACGAACGTGGGTCGCTCGCCGGCGTCCGCACCGTCTGGCTTGCGCGCGCCGTTCGTGCTTGGTTTGTCGGGCCACAGATCCGAGAGGACGAGGCCCATCTTGTCGACGATCGCCACGAGCTCACATCCAGCGTGGCACTTGAGCAGGACTTGTCCCTTCCGTCCGACGCTCACGGTCAGCGAGGCAACGTCGTCGTCGTGCGCGGGGCAGGTGGCGACCCAATACGTCTCCCGCGCCTTCACGTGCGTGAGGGCTTGCAGCACGCGCGCCGTCGCGGGTGTCTGGGGCAGTGCGGACACGATTAGGAGGCCTTCTGCGAGTCGCATGGTGGAGGTTGGTCGATCTTCGCCCGCCAGTCGTCGCCGTACACCTCCCACAGACAGGCTGCACAGTACCGCGTCCCATGCTCGCGCTCAGACGCGCGGCATTTGAAGCAGAGCGGTGGTCGCGTCATGTGCCACCTCGGCCCCGAGAGAGGTTGCACCGCGCGTGCACGAGACGCAGTTGCGCGTGCCTAGCATGAAACGCGACCCACGCCGCGGCAAACGTCGCGTCGTCAGGCCGGAAGATGGCTTGACATGCGTCCCCATCATCGAACGCGACGGGCGGCGGCGGTGCCGTGGACAAGAAGTCGCGGACGAGCGTCTCAAAGGGGATGATGTGATCGACGTGGCCTGGATCGCCGTCGAGTTTGCGATCGCACATCGCACAGCGCGTTGCGTCCGCTGTCCACCGAAACGCGTCGATCTGGCTGCGCACTGCCTCTCGCAGAGCAGAGCGGAGTTTGCTAGCTACCGATGTTGCTCGTCCCGTTGCGCACTTCCGCCATGAGAAGTCGATACGCGATCCGTCGACCCGCTCAATCCACGTTTCAGCCGCTCGAGGATTCTTGACGTTGCGACGCACGAGGAACCGCGCGACCCCGGCACCGATCTTCTCGTCGCGCGCCGGATGCCGCTCGACCGCATCGAACAGCATCGTTTCCAGTGTCGTGTACGCACCCACAACGACGAAGACACCCGTTCCCTCCGGCAGCCACTCCGTGAGCTGTGCACGCAGTTCGGCCATCGCCGCAGTCGGCGTGCCGAAGACCTCGCCACCAAGCACGATGGACGGCCGCGTCGTCGCGAACCGATTAGCAGTCACCGAACATCCTCCGCCAGTGCCGGTCGCAATATAGCAAGCAGTCGCGATGGCGCAACCCTTTCGCTATTGACATTCTTACTAACTGTAGCGATAGTAGTATCATTATGGACATGCGCGTGCGCCTGCCCGAACTGCTGTCGTCGGACACGTCTCCGGTCCGCAACGCCTACGAGCTCGCCAACGAAGTGGCGAGGCGGTCGAAGGTCTCGCGCGCCACGGCCTACCGCATCGTGCGCAATCGCGGGAAGATGCAATTCCTCGACGTGCGCCTGCTCGACGTGCTGTGCGAAATCTTCAACATCGAGCCCAACGAATTGCTCGAGCGCGAGCCCATCGGCCGTCCGCGGAAACGCTCCGCCTAACCGCACGACCGGCTCGTACGGGTCCACGTCGCAGATGTGCTCCCGCCACAGCCGTCTCGCGGTCGCCCGGAGTGTAGACCAGAACGTTTTCATGCCCGCGCGTTCCTCTGGTGGACGGTGTAGGCCTGCCAAACCTCTTCGACGCGATTCGCGAGTTCTCTGATCCACGCGCGTTGCGACTCCTCACCAAATGGCCAGACGCGTTCGTCATACATCCGATGATGAATGCGACAGAGCGGAACGATGGTCGCATAGCCAGCCTTGCGGGCCATGCCACCGCTTTCCGTGTGCGCGTTCTCGCACGGCCTATTCGTGCAGATGATGCAGGGCAGTGCCTTCACCCACGCCACGCGCTCCTTGCTCCCGTAGATGCGGGCGAACTCGCTGGGCTTACGCTTCCCGCGCTTCATCGGGGACCGGGCGAGCGGCGTCCGTCGTCGCAGGGGGCTCATGGTGTCCGCTCCGCGAAATACTCTCGGGCCCACTCAGCAAACGAGATCGCGGCCTTCTGGTATTCGCTGAACGCCTGGTAGTAGCGCCGGTCGTCGTCCTGGTGCAGACGTGGCTTATCAGCTAGGGCTCGCCATCGTGCGCGCGATTGTTCGTACGCGGAGAGGCGTTGGTGAAACGCAGCAAGCTTCGCTTCGGCTGTCATGGCGGTATCGCTCACGGCTCCCCCTGGGACTGGTCAGGCGTGTACCAATCCCAGCGGATCGGCGGACGCGATTGTATGCCAGACTCGCCGGTATGGTGTCCGGGATGCCCAATGCTGAGTTGACAGCGGGCGCCAGAGATGTCCTCGATAGCCGGGCAGCGGTTGTAGTCGTCTATCCATGACGTACCCGGCCACGGGTCGGTCCACTGTGGGCGCTGGCGACCTTTCAGCATGGCCGCACCACCGCGCCACTGCGCCATAACGAGCGGGGGGTACGAGCTACCGCGATCGCGGGCAACACGTCAGGCACCCATTCCCCGTCGCGGTTGTAGTACGAGCGGCCCGTGAGGCCCAGGAACCACTCTAGGGGAGTTCGGCAGCCCTTCTGAGAATTGCAGCGGCCGCACGCAGGCACGATGTTCTCCAACTCGTCGCCGCCACCGCGAAGCGTCGGATACATGTGTTCGCGCATGAGCAACGTCGGCGTGACGCCGCAGTACGCGCAGCGACCGCCGAAGGCTGCGCTGATGCGCGCGAACTCCCGTCGATTCCGTTCAGCCTTACCGACGCGCCGCCCGCGCTCTACCCGGAAGAAATCGTGTGAGAAATCGTGGGACTGCCGCGCCCCATTCGGGTCCGCTTCGGACGTGCGTTCGTCACGCTCTTTAGAGATGGCGACGGGCGGCGCTGCGGACTCTGGATCAGGAGAGTCCTGGTTCGATCCCAGGAGGGGCAACTTGATAGGCATTGGACTTAGGCCATTAGGCTCAAGTTGTTTCTCACGACGTCGTGGGACTTATCGTGGGAGTGGTGCCGTTTTTCGTCCTCATACTTGGCGTCCGTCAGCCGTAGCACTTCAATGAGGCGCTGGCGGGCGTTGGTGCCTGCATAGCCTGCTGGTCCGAGTGCATGTGCAATGGTGTGGTGGTTGGGGCACACGACAATCACATTCTCAGGATCATCTGGAGATCCACCCTCATTGATAGGCGCGACGTGGTGTCCGTGCAGGCCGCGCACGTCGCCGCCTGCCTCGAGCGGAAGCCTCCATTGGCAGACCTCGCACACCAGCTTTCCGTACACTTCCAGCACTCGACGCTTCGCGGCATGAACGCCACGCGCGCGCGCATTCGAGACTTTGTTCCGCACGTAGGTACGCTTCCGGCTCACTTCGCGACCTCCAGTTTGGGCTTCTGCTGCGCTGCAATCTGTCCGGCGAGGTAATCGGCCAGTTTCTTCGCATCCTCGGCGATGAACTGTTCCACCTCATGCCACTCGTAGAGGCTGGTCACGTCGCCCCCAGAATGGCCGAAGTACAGCATGCGCCGCGTGCGGATGATGCCGGCCGCCTCCATCCAGTTCATGAACGAGCGGCGGAGGTCGTAGACCTGGACCTGTCCGTCCGAGGCCGCGGACAGTGCTTTGCGGAACACGCCCTCCCAGCACACATGGCCGAGGATCGGTCGCACGAGCGGTATCTTGCGCTTCGCGGCTTCCGACTTCATGCCATTGACTTGGAGATAACCGTCGCGGATCTCCCACGACGCGCTGCGGCGCTGCCAGTACTCCACGGGCCGCATGCCGGTCGACGCGAGCTCCCACGCCATACGCGCGAGCGATGCACTCATCTTCGCCGTGATCACCGCGAGTTGCTCAGGCGTCTGCGGGCGCGTCTCGCGTTTCTTGGGCGTGGCGAGATCCTCGATCGTGGCGAGCTCCAGATAGACGAAGTGCCGGCGACCGAGCGTGTCCCGAGCGAAGGCCTGTGCTGCTGCGTGCACGCGATTGAACGCCGTAGGCGTGCCCTTCATGGTGATCCGGAGCCCGCGAAGGATCTCTGGGAGTTCCTGGATAGGCGCCTTGCTCGCTCGGCCGGTGATATGGGCGATGGAGTACTTGAGATCCTGGCGGTACTTCTCTCCAATGTCCGCCGTCTCGCGCCACGCTTCGATCGCCGCTTTCAGTGGCTTCGCCGCGGTCCCCAGCGGAAGCTCGTCCAACCGTCCCGGATACTTCTCGAGTACCACGAGCGGCGGGAGTGAGCCGTCCTTGATGGCACGCAGGATGTCGAACCGGCCCGTCTCGCGGAGAGCCGTAATCATCTCGTTGAGCCGCTTGAACACGCCGGGGCGCGTCGTGCCTGACGCGACCTTGATCCGCCCAATAGGGTGGAACGCGCGGTCGATGATCAACGTGCGGACCATTAGGCCACCTTCTGCGTTTCCACGAACTGCAACAGATCACGGACGATGTAGAGCCGACGCCGGCCGATGTAGCTGCATGGGAGCGCGAGCCGGTTGAACTTCTTGAGGCCCATACGGAGATAGCCGGCCGCTTCTTTGGCGGTCAGAATCGTCTCGAGGCTCACGCGCAGCGTTTCAGTCATTTGACCTTCCGTTTGCCCTGCTGGCCTTTGCGCCAGCGCGGCACGCTGTCCTCCAACATGGGAGATAGGCGGCGCGGGCTTCGCGGATCAGCTTCGCGTTGCGGCGGACCTGTCGGCGCTTCTCGTGGCGGTAGAGGGCGATGGCGTTATGCATGGACGGGCGTCTCCAAGCTCGCATAGAGTCCGTCAATCCATGCGTTCGATGCGGCTACGCGAATGCGGTCCTCCTCCTCGTACTTCACATAGTGTGTCAGCATCCGCCGGGCTTCCGACATTTCATGCTCTAGCCATTTCTCCGCAGAGAGGCGCTTGGGTGCGTGCTCGGGGGACGTGTAGTAGTCGTGCATCGACATGCGCAACTGATCCAGCATGAAGCTCTTGAACTCCTCGTGCATGGCAGTCGGTGGCTGCCATGCACGTACCTGCTCCGCCATTGCGTTGTAGCGAGCATTGGCCTCGCGTTCCTTGGCGGCGTACTCCTCATACTGCGCGATCTTCCGGTCGTACTCGCGCTGGGCTTCACGCTTCACATCTTCCGATGTCAGGCTATTCAGGAAGCGGAGCCGCTCGCGATACTCAGCGACCCTCTGGCCTTCAAACGCGGAGGGCTCACGGCGTTTCGGTGGATCGTCCATCGGGTCATCACGCTGCATGACACAGGCGCCCATCGCTCGCGCACACAGAAGCACGAAGGTGCGTAGGTCCGTGATGGTGCCATCTTCTACAGGCGCAGTATATCCCGTTGGCATCTTATCTCTCGCTCTCCGGTGCGGCCTGACGCTTGCGCCGCGTGTGCTGTTGCATTGCCTGCTGAGCCTTGAGTAACATTTCACCTAACGATTGGATCAGTGGACCATCACCATCGTGCAGTCGTGCTGCGAGTTCGTGGAGACAATTCCGACCTCTGATCTGCGCGTCCTTGCAATCACACGGCGTGTCCAACTCCAAGTTCACGTCGTAGTACTTCTCATGTCGCCCTTCCACGCGGTACTGATGCGGGCCGAGCTTCTCGACGCCACGCACGGAGCCACGCTTCAAGCGGGCGGGATCGTAGGCACGCTCCGCCAGTTCCTCCGGACTGACTTTTGAACGTCGTGGAGCGCGCACTACGAACACGTCGTCGTACATCAAAATGGGAGGTCGTCGGCGTCATCCTGCAACGGCGGCGGAAAATCGTCGTCGTTCACCGGCTGCTGTTGCTGCTGCGCATCGTCACGCTTGCGGTCCTTCACGCGCACGTAGTCGGGTGACACGTCGATGGCTTTCATGCCTTTCGGGAGGCGCATGATCGTATCGACGTTGGCGTAGGTGCGACCGCCCTTCTCGGCGTGCTTGACCTGGATAAAGGCCGGGATACCGAGTAGATTCGTTAGGTTGAATCCGGCCAGCTCGGCTTCCGTGAATGCCCGTCCACGCCACGATTCGAGGAACGCACGCAGGGCGCTGTTCTCGTGCAGCGACTTGGTGAACGTGCGGCCTACAATGAAGCGCTTGTTCGTCTCGTCCGGCGCGTCGATTTGCCAGAGCACGCGAATCTTGTGTTGCTCTCGCACCTTGCCCTGCCATTCGGACTTCTGGAGGCCAAGGTTGATGAGATCGCAGCAGACGGCGGAATGCGGGCCGTCAGGTGCAGATGCGTAGACGGGACCGGCGGTGGCGACGAACTCGTCGTCGTTCTGCGAGGGCAGTGGTGGGCGTTGCGTAGTCGTGTTCATGGTCACTCCGTGTTGGGCAGCTTGGACGCGCACTCTATGGCGCTGGCTGCAGTGGTCACGAGGCGGAGCGTCCCGCCGTCGCGGTACAGGATGCCTTTGCGTTCGAGCTTCTCGATTGCGTCGTCTGCTGCATTGAGCGCTTTGCCGAGTGTGTATTTCGGATAGAGCACGCGGATCAGCGCCACGACCTGCGAGTATTGTCCGCCCTGTTTGATGGCGGTGATGGCCGCTTGCTGCCAGGGGCTGAAGCGGGGCGAGGAGAAGGTCATAC
>Ga0247693_1000113_pt1 | contig 16503 bp, 20 predicted proteins | sample CNK34_metaG_FD_182712 | JGI IMG/M metagenome (GOLD analysis project Ga0247693, IMG submission 182712) | Soil microbial communities from Purdue University Martell Research Forest, Indiana, United States - CNK34 | ecosystem: Environmental > Terrestrial > Soil > Temperate forest > Bulk soil... | reverse complement strand
CTGCATTTCCTGTAGTTGTGATTCCATTCGTATTATTTGTCGATAATGATCCGCCTACTAAAAATATATTATTACCTGTAGGTGGTACTGCTATACCATCATTTCCAGTAATAGTTTCAACTGGAGCTCCACCTCCTCCGCCTCCAGCTACATTTATTATCCCGGCTTGACTCACTTAAAACCTCAATATTTAAATGACAATTATATATTGGCTTACTAGATAGACAAGACCAATTCCAGCTGCTCCGGTTCCACTTTTTACATAAATTTGTGTGCCTTCTGGAAGAGCTTTTTGACCTTGACTTCCTTCATCCTCATCATACAGCCAAAAACTATTTGCTGGAGCGACATCTATGTCTGTAACGCCGTCTATAGATATAGTTACAAGAACATTAGAATTGTTGACTAATTTTAAAATGTAGGATGGATTTGCTAAAGGATTGCCTAAAGCGGCATATCCTCCAGCTCCAAATGTTGGATTCGTTGCAGTATTTAAACTTCGTAACGGTTCCCAATTTATTTTTGTTGTAAAGCCCATTATTTGGCCTCTTCGGATTCCACTTGTTTAGCCTCTTCTTTTGGTTTCTCTCTTTCTATTGCATTTTGAATCTCATTAACAGTAATTGCTCTCATTTCAAAAAGAACATCTACTAGTTCCCCCAAATTACAGCCGTCGGGTAATGGAAAAGAATAATCTCGTCCATTTTTCTTAACTTCAATTTTTGCCATTTGCTTAAACATACGCACTCCTTATTTAAAGATTTTCTTGCATATAAGAAAATCTCAAAACAATGTCATTAAAAATTTTAAGACATTACCCAAAAGTTAATCAAAACATTATCTCCTGCTCCCAATGCTCCCCCACCATTGTTCTTAGTATTCACAACAATAGATCCGGCGGCTTGTGTAACGCCTATTAATGTCATTTCAGCTCCTTGAGCAGAAGCATTTAAATTAGTTACTGTTACAAATACACAGGATGTTGTTAAAACTGTAGAGTTTGTAATAGTAAATCCTTGGGTAGCAGCGGCAGCTGTTGTGAATCCAGTAAATGTCGCACAACCTACTCGGTTATTCATTGTTACTGCTGCTGTTGGTGAAGCTGTGCTTGAAGTCGCTGGAACCATTTGTACGTTACCAGCCGCACTAAGCTTAAGTCCGGTAGCTCCTGTTCCTGCTTGCAATGTCAAACTCGCGGCTCCTGTAGTTGATCCAACTATACCTACATGAGCGGCACCTCCATTCCCAATACTAAAGGTACCAGCAGTAGTGGCTCCAGTCGACAAAATATTTATAGCCTGAGTTCCTGCACTCTGTGCACCATTCATAATATTTAGAATAGTGTTTGCCCCAGGTGTAGTTCCATTCAAAATATTTACTGTTTGAGCGCCTGTTATAGAAGTTCCTGAAGCAATATTTAGGACTTGAGCACCTGCTGCAACCCCATTCATTAAATCTACTGCTGGCATAGCTGCTGTAGAATCTGCAATACTTATTTTTCCTGTTTGAGCAGCCGCACCAATAGTGATTAATTGAGCCGCATTACCTCCTAATCCAATACCTATGGTACTTCCTGATCCTGAAATAATTGTTATATTACCTCCAGTATTACTTCCGATATTTGTCACGTGGGCAGCAGCGCCAGTACCAATATTTACAGTTCCAGCTGTAGTCGCAGCGACAGATCCAAAAATATTTGCTACTAATGTTCCTCCAGTAGCATTTCCATTAAATAGATTGAATGTCTCAGTTCCTGAAGCAATCGCTCCACTTAATAAACTTATAGTTCCTGCTCCACCAGCAATTGTCCCATTTAACACTTGGAATTGCTGTGTTCCTGTGGTATTTGCTCCACCTAGAAATTGAGCTGACTGCGTAAATGCTCCAGATGTGACACCTGCCATAACTGAAAGCGTTTGATTGGCTCCAGGAGTTGCCCCAGAAAGGATATTTACAGCATTAGCACCGGTGTTAGTTGCGGCATCCTGAATATTAATGGTCTGACCAGCTGTTGATTGTCCAAACGTCATTGTTCCAGTTTGAGAAGCCGAACCAAATGACATTGTGGCGCCAGCTGTATCCGTTGTCATAGAGAAATTACCTCCTGATCCAACGACAATTCCAATTGCTCCTGCGGATGCTCCCCCAATTGTTGTAGCTGCACTTCCAGAGGTATTTATTAATGCTGTTCCTGCTTGAGTCAAAGCACCTAAAGTTGTTAATCCTGTAACTCCTAAAGTGGAACTAAATGAACCTGTTGTAGCTGTCATTGCTGCTAGAGTAGAAGCTCCAGAAACTCCTAAAGTTCCTGTTATTGTAGTATTTCCACTTGCAACAACTCCTAAAGTGGATGTTCCTGTAACACCTAATGTTCCAGAAAAAGTTCCATTGGTAGCATTTACAGCAGCTAAAGTAGATGTTCCTGTGACAGAAAGGGTAGTACTAAATGCTCCAGAAGTTGCTGAAAGAGCTGCAATTGTCGAAGCTCCAGTTACCGCTAAGGTAGAACTGAATGATCCTGTGGTTGCAGAAAGAGCTGCTAAAGTAGTTGCTCCCGTGACGCCTAATGTCCCGCCAACTGTTGTATTTCCTGTCACTGCTAATGTTGAACTAGCTGCAAGGGTAGTAAAGGCGCCAGACCCTGCAGATCCATTACCAATCGGTAAAGAAGCTGCATTTGATAATGCGGCAGCTAAAGAACCTGGATTAATTACATGATTATCTGTTAATAATCCTGCTTCCGCTTGAGCATTTGTTGCCAAGAAAACGAAACCTTGTTGAGCTGTAGTTGCTGGAACGCCCGCTCCAACTACAATCGCAGCTAAAGCAGTCGCAACATCATTTGCAGATGAAACATAAGCAGAGCTAGGAGCTCCTCCTGACTCTGTTTGGGCTAACGTTGCCAAAAATACAGTTCCCGAAGTTGTTGTAGTTGCTAAATTAGCTCCAGCAGTTTGCCAGTTTTGACCATTATAAACATATTCAACAGGAGGAGATTGAGAAGTATCAAAGTAAGATTGCCCAAGAACTCCCCTAAAACTAGCTGGAGGAGCTCCATTTCCAGTTAATGCCCCAGGAGGCACATTGATCATTCCACCTATACCATATGCAAGACTCATATAAACTCCGTATTTTTTGATTTAACCTTACAATAAAATAAAATTTGAATTTGTCAACACATATGTAAAATATTTTCTTATAGTTGTGTATTTATGGATAATGTTGTATCATTTGAGTATGAATGAAAACATTTTGACTCTAAATGAGTTTGCAAAAAAAATAAAAGTGACTCGTCTTACTGTCATGAGAATGATAAAGGCTGGTAAGATTATTGCATTTAGGCTTACGGATGCTCCCAAAAGTCCTTATAGGATTAGGGAATCTGAGGTTGATAGGTTGATTTCGTTTGAATTACATAAAAAAATGCAGAAGGAGAAAAAATGACAGATCAAATTATTGAAATGATAAAATCTTTAGATATCGGACAAATTATTTCTACAGCTGCAATATTTTGGGTTTTTTACAAAAGATTAGATAAAAAGTTTGAAAATATTGATAAAAGATTCGATCAAATTGATAAAAGATTTGAAAAAATCGAATCACAACTCGACTGCCTTAAAAACGATATGAATCAATTAGACAAACGAGTTTTTGCAATCGAGACAATGATGAGAATGAAAGAATGTTGCATGATCAAAGACGATAGACAAATTAAAAAGGTGCAATAAGAATGGAATTAAATGTATTGCTATGGATATTAGGAGGCGGATTTGCAGGGACTTGGGGTTTATGCATCTTTTTCATGAATAGAACGGATGCAGGTATGTTTCAAATGAGATCCGAAATGTCTTTACTTAGAACAGAAATTAAAGCTGATATTGCAGAAATAAGAAGAGAAATTTCTGAACTTTATCATTGTGTTAAAGATCATCACGGTAGGTTATGTGTTTTAGAAGATAAGGAGAAAAAATAATGTGTATATTAACTGGTTTTTTCGCGACATTTTGTTTATTAATATTTTTAAATATTGATTAACGACTTTGCATGATTAAATCATGCAATTCTTCATCCGAAATTTCATCAAGTTTTTTAGCCACTTTAGGATTTGATTTTTTCAATTCATTCTGAAACGAATCGATTGTTTTTTTGAGTAATGAAAATTTATTTTGATTCATAGCAACAATCGATTTTTGAGAAAGTTGTTGAAATCTAGGATTTATGAGCATCTGTTGTACAAGTTTTCTTCCTGCTTTCTCTGTCAAAATAGTACTTAAAACTGGATAATTTCCGGTTACCAAAGATCCAAAAAGACCCAGAGCTTCTCCTCCAGAGATAAGTTCATCTGCAAGCGAAGGTTTCAATCTAGATGCTATCTTAGAATACTTTCCGTAAAGATTATTTAGCATATCAAAATCTTTACCAAGGTCAGGAGAAATAGATTTGAGTGCCTGTTTAATCGGTTCTTTAAGAATTCCAAGTTTTTCTTTTCCTGGGACATATTGAGAATTGATATCTTTCCAAAAGTTTATCAATGATTGACCTGTAATTTTATTTCCAATCAGATCTTGTGCATCTCTCTCGATTTTATCACGTAATTCTCTTGGTAATTTATTCATTTGCTGAGTAAGGGAATTAATAAGCTTTCCATTTTGAGCTTCAGATATTTCTGCAATTGTATTAGGCGAATTTTCTAAAGCTTCATAAATTTCTCCTAAGCCCTCCTTAGTACTTTTAAGAGCTTTTTGAGTAGCTCCTTTTTTAGGAGCTAATTTTGAAAGCCATTTTTGCTTAAATTCAGATTGAATTAATGGAGTGATTTGTTCATCTGTAAGACCCAATTTTCTTGCCTCTTGAATAAGCTCTGCATTAGAGCCTCTTTCTAAGAGTTTTTTTGTGATATCAGGTCCTATATATGCTGTTATTTCAGCTGCTGTTTGGGCCCATTCAGGAAGACCTAATTCTTTTGCTCCTTCACCAAAAAAACCAGCTAAAATAGACCTTCCACCAGTTCCTAAAGTAGATCCAGGAAATGCAAGAGCTGTTGGTGCTTCTCTTAATCCTCTTCTTAATGCCGATTGAGCAAATCCTTCTTCTCCAGGAAGTAATTGTTCTAAATTCTCTGTTTGCTTTTCCAATTGTTCAGAATAAGGTTTTCCATGAATGTCTTGAGTAGAACCCATTATTCCACCGAGTCTACTAAGTCCTTCTATTCCACCTTTTACAATTGTTTTCCCGTATTCTCTTGCTTGTTGAATAAAAGATTTTTCTTTTTTTGGTACAGGAGATTCATATGAATCAAAATCAAAATCAGATTTCATTTTAGGTTCAGAAACTTTGTTTTTTTCATAAGAATTTGTATCGGAATGATCATATAGAGAAAAGTCGAAGCTATTCATTGGCTAAACTAGCTCCTGCCTTAATAGCTTCACTAACTTTATAGGCTGGAATTTCGATTGTATTTCCAGTTTTAGGATTAATTACTTTAACTTGTCTTGTCATCTCATCAAATCTTTCTTCCACTCTATCTGCATATCCTATTGGACGTAGACCTTTGTTTTGTTTTTTGATATCCGAAGCAATTTGGGATCTCAATTGAGACATTTCTCCATATTTTTTCATAACTTTTAATATAGATTTATTGGCCTCAGGATTTTTCCCGATATCAGGTAATTTGTCTTGTAGAAGCCTTAAATCAGCGTCAGTAAGTCTAACTCCAAATACTTGCTTCCACCCTTCTAAAAGCTGAGGAATCGACGCTAAAACGGTTGCTTCATCTTTATTCATAATCGCATTTGAAATTCTATTTCCGGTTTCCCCAAAGTTTCTTAAAATGTTTGTCCAAGAAGCTGGCTTTACATTTCCCGAATTTATAGCCTTTTCAATATCTGAAAATGTTTCTACTTGGGATTTGGCTCTTCTGGATTTTTCGGCTATTTCCTCATCATATTTTTGTGATTCCTTGTGAAATTCAATTTCTTCTTTTCTCTCAGCCAATGTTTTTCTTTCTTTTGCTTTTGTCTCTTCTCGTTGCTCTCTTAAAGCAACATCTTTAGCTTTACTTAGAGCATTTCCCAATGCTGGATCTATAGCCGTTGCCCTCGCAATATCTTCGTCAGAAACTTTTGCAGCATTGAGACTCTGTGGCAATTCAATGCCTATCTCTCGTTGGCCAAGATTTTTATTTTCTTCATGCTGAATTTGATTTTCTGATTTCCCACCAAATAATTTACTTAAATAATCTTGTTTTTCCTCTTGGAGTTTCAACTGATTAGCAAATTTAGCAGCCTGTTTTTGTTCTTCTAACTTTCCTCTTAATTTATATTCGTGCTCAATGGCTTCTTGAGCAGTCGGTTGCATCATTTGAGAATACATTTGTAGCCCAGCTCCAATAGCATTGCTGAACTTTTGTCCAGTTGAAGGTTTTTTATTGGCTTCTAAAACTTGAATCATAAATATTCCTTAAAATTGAGATCCTATTCCATGACCTAATTGAGCTCCAGTCATTGCTCCTGCTGGACCTCCAACTAAAAATCCTCCAATTCCTCCAAGTCCTGCCCCAATTGCTCCACCCCAGCCGGATTTATTCTGTTGTTTTTCCACCAAAAAATTCTCATATGGTCTTTGCCCTAGTAATTCATTTTGCATACCAAATAAATCTTGCATGGCTTGCCTTTGAATTCCCATTCTTTGAGATTGAAGCTGCTGAGCAAAATTTGAAGCTGCTGAAGATGCTGTATTGGCAAAACCGCTGCTCCTACGCGCTCCAGTTCCGCCCATTCCACTAAACCTTGATGCTAATCCACCAAGTTGACCGGAAAATTGCTGTAGAGCTGGCGCTTCTAATTGAGCAAATTGAGATTGATCGCCACCTGCAAGTTTAGACAAATAACTTTCTGGACCAACCTGACCAAACATTTGCTGGAATAAATTCATTTGCTCAGGAGTAAATTGTTGCAAAGAACCTTTAGAATATCCTGAAGGGATTTTTTCTTTCATTGATCCAGTATTATTCATTCCTGTCTTTAATCCTGTTGCGCTTCCCATTCCATAGCTCATAAATCACCTCTTTTCTTCAAGATATTCTTATCAAAGAATTTTTTGTATTTAAACTTCACTTAGCCATTCAAGAATTATAATTCCTGAAACGATATTAGGTGCAGCAGCTCCATTTGCGATAATTATTTGAGTGGATGTTACCCGAAGGTCTATATTTGCATTCGCAGCTACTGAAGCATAAGGAATAGGTCTATTATCAGGTAATGCAGTTATACAAGTTCCATAAATCCGGCTAAATTGTGAAATCATTTGAATTCCATGATTTATAGAAATGCTGGTGCCAGCAGCAATAGCTCCAAATGGATACATTTGTCTTAAAGATTGTTGCCTTTGTGTCGTAAGGAAAAAAGATTCACCTGTAATCGCTGGCCTGTTAATCGGGAATATCGAAATGGTTCGATTATTTACAGCTTGTGCGACATCAAGATAAGTCTTGTTAATCTCAACGGTAAGCATATGCATGTCTTCAGGAAACTCACGAGAAGTACGAAGATAAGCCACTTGATTGACAACATTACTTGACATTTTTTGCCTATATTAAAAAGCCTGGGTTACCCCAGGCACCATACCTAGCCCTGCCATAACAGGCGTTGCCTTGCCTCGCCATTCCTCGCCCCGCCTGACCACGACTAGCCATGCCTTTCCTTGTGATAATTACGATAACATCATACTAGGAGACACATCAACTATAAACCCGTGGAGTTCTATTTCGGAAATCTGGAAAATTAATCCCCCTTCAGAATCAAGAGTTCTCATCTGTTCATCATTCAATGTAAATCCCAATTGAACGGTATCACCTATGAGTGAAGTGTTTATTCTATGCCAAATTTGCTGCTGATTATTTGTTGATGTTCCATTAGATCCAATCAAATTTAATTCCTGTAAATTCGTATTTGCAGGAGTTAAACCTAAATTTGTGCTTTCAGGACAAGTATAAAGGACTGTAGAATATATCAGTGAATCATTTTGCGAATTTAAAGCGGGAATAATTTGCACAGGAAAAGGAAATTCAGGGTTATTATAGGGATTAGTGTTGTCCGTGCTCAAGAAGATCAAAAGCGTTAATTGACCATTTCCAGTTTTGCTTAAAAGATATTGCTGAGTACCTATTCTAGTTTTTCTAGATAACCCCCACGCTAATGGAAATTGTTTTGTTTGAATAAATGGAGCATATAATCTCGTAATCAATCCTCCTCCAAAATAAGTTCCTGATGTGATTGAAGGATTTAGAACGAATGTATTTTCCATAACGTTTCCTACAGAAAATATCTTTCCATTTACCAAACTTCCAACCGTTCCAAGACATCCCGTAATCATGATATAATCACCAAGATTCAAGCAATGATCTGGACTTGTAACAACACTTGAGGATATATCTTGAATTTCTAATGAAGTTCCTTCTCCAGTTCCTGAAGCTCTTATAAATAAAAATCCTTGCTGATTCCCAGCTATAACAGTTTGTTGAAGTAAAGTAGATTCTCCTGCACCCCAAGGATCATTCCACTGATCCCATGTAGGATATACATTACCTACTGTTGCCCAAGTAAAACCCGTTTGTTTTCGAAATGATCCATATGTAGTAAATGTCTCATTAAATATGGCCCATGAATTATCTCTGTAGTTATATTGCAAAGTCTGATTGGGGTAAACATAAGAAGAATTTCCCTCAGTTCTATTGCTGTTGTATGTGAAATAAATCCATTCATTAATGAAGTCGCGAGCAGCACAAAACCGTTCTGTACCATTGTTTAGATTATTTATTTGAAAAACTTGATCGGGTATATCGAGATCAATACGCTGAGCAGAAGTTTGACTTGTAATGATATAACCTCGTGATCCTCTTGACAGTATACCCTGATCCATGTTTATTAGAGAAAATGTACTCGTAGAGCCAAGTTCAGAGTTAATCACAAAAATATTGAATGGAACGATATCATTCCCAGTGTAAACCATTCGTGCTTGTATTGTGTTAAGGCCAAGAATAAGGACATCTTCATTAGGAGAAACTACATTTATAGGTTGATCCAGTCCCGCTGATAACCATCCACCAAATCCTGTTTGATCTGTAAAATAAGCAGGAGATGTCGCTGTTTGATTTGTAGGAACTAATATAGGATGAAATGTGATTGCCGAAGATGTAGGAATGTCTGCCGTAAAAACAGTTGTTCCATCTGTTGTATTAAAATAAGATGCCGTGTAATAAGGCGTTCCATTTTGACTAAAAACAATAGTATCTTGAAGATAAATTTGGCTTCCAGGTGTGGAGGTTTGAATTACAGGCCCAAAAAAGACTAAACGATCCTTAAAAGGTAAGATTAATCTTGCGCCTACTAAATAATATTGAGCTGCAGGAGCATCTGCTATAGAAAAAGCATTTTGCGATAATGGAGGAGCGAAATTAACCCAACCACTGCCTTGTACAAATGATGGAGATACAGGACTGCCATTCGTTGGATCTCCGTCATACCATCTAATACAATCTTTAGTTATATCTGAACGATTTGTAAGATATTGAACTATTCCTTTTGTTGTAGCTCCTCCTGCTCCTGATAATGAAGCATAAGGCAATTCTACTGTAATTGCTCCTGGAGATGATCCTGCTATAACATATCCTGTTTGAAAATTTATCCCTTTAATAATTGCAGGATCAAATTCATTTAAAAAAACGAAATCACCAACAACTAAATTAGGACCTGAAACCGTAATGACAACGGTATTTGCACCAGGAGCCGCTACATTTGTTATTGCACTATATTGCATCCCCACATTTGTCTTTGTAAATGGAATCGTAATGCCATTTGTGGCCCAAAAGGCCCCTTGATAATTTGTTGCCCATATTTGCTGATAATTTTGGCTATTCCATGATGTAGGAGTCCAATTTGTTTTAGGAGTATACCCAGGCAAAGAAGCGCTAGCTGGAGGATTTTTATAAAAGCTTACATCATATATGCTATAAGGCTCTACAGGCAAAATATTGTAAGAATAAGTCGTATCGAAACCTAATGTTTGAGGGAATGCGTTTGTTGTTGTTATGAAGTCTTCAAGACCAAGTACAGGTAGATCAGGATAATAATTAAATGTAGCAGTTATGGTCTGGCCTGACTGAGCAGGTATTAAGATGGCTCCTGTAGCATAATTTATGGTATTTGCACCCCCTGTTCCGGTGGGGGTTAAATACCCATCTTCAGTAGGATCAGTATAGGTAATCGGGCCTGCTGCTCCAACTATTGTTACATTACCAGGAACTATACTAGCTATTGTTTGTAGTGAATATCCAGTTATAAGATTTCCATTTCCTGAACCATCTAATGTAATGACAATCGATGTGGGATTATAGGTAATGGAACTAGAATTAAAATATCTAGTCAGTCTACCTAAAAATTCGTTTCCACGTTTTCTTTTTATTCTTCCACGCCACTGATAAGCATTAATCAAAACTGGAAAAGCATCATTATCTATGTTGAAAGGAAGCCGATTAGTTGTATATCCCTTATCGATAGGACCTACAATGAGTTTGCTGCTCATTAATTACCTATGGCTAGCCAATAGGCTGATTGAGCGGAAGATGATGAAGTATTAAAAATCTGAAAACCTGTTGTACTAACTGACCCTGATCGCACAAATAAACTATTTGCTGATGCAGTAATGCCTTGAGTATTGATCATTGTCAAAACAATATTAAAGCAAGCATTTGGAAATGAAGGAGTAAAGCTGACTGGTGTAAATGTAGTATTATTGCTAACAGCTAATGTTCCCCATTGAATTAAGATGCCACCAGGAAGCCATGAAACACCTATTGGTGTTGCAGAAGGACTTCCGACCTTAGACGTTGTTAAATTTACTGCCGTTCCCGCGTTTCCATCTCGAATCATAAACAATTCAGAGGAAATAGCGCCTTGCTTAGAATACAAAGCTATCTGTCCTGCTACCGTTGTTGGATCTACAGAAACATTTGGATATGTAGATTGTTTATGCCATCCACCATTAAGATCATTAAATCCAAAGTGATCAACCGCAATTAATCCATCTATACTGGTATAGTTTTCTTGCATTCCTGTGTAATCAGCTGAAGGATTATGTGATCCTGCCGGTATTCCTAGAGTATACGTAAAATCTGTCATACGGTGCTCCCCCCGATATTGTTGAATCCTGATTGTCCTTGATTGATTCCCTGGCTGTAGATCGTCTGCGTTCTTGTAGCCGTAAATTGCCTTTGACTGCGTTTCCAGACGAGTAATTCTTGCTCTTTAAATAATGGCTCATAGAAATTAAATTGCTCGATATCCCCGGTATCTGATAAAATCTTCCTCGCTGCGCCTCTTGCGATGTATTCGGCCATGTAAGCGAATTGAATGCATTGTCCTTGGCTGAAATATGCAGCAGGGCTTAAATAAGCGTCGATTTCTACAAAATATTGATTATCTGGAGGGCTTCTGAATGTTAAAACATTATTATAAAAAAGTATCGCACGAGGTAACCCACACTGGAAATAAAAGCACTGTGCCGTAATATCAGCTCCTTGCGGTACTGCTGTAGGAAATGTAACATTTGTTGCTACTCCAGTTAGATAATTTATCGTATTGCTAGTTGTTGAGTATGAGCCTGGAAGCGGGTTTGATCCATATGGAGCTTGTCCCTGTGACATTAACAACCCAAAATTTGATTGATTATTTGCTCCATCGAATAAAAATTGACCAGAATCGCTTACAACAATGTTATTTCCGTAGGCATCTAAAGAAGTAAAATAAACAGCAGGAATAATGCTTGTAGTGGGAATTGCAGGATTGATTGTGGTTGAAAAAATTGGATCTTGGAAAATTGATGTATTATTTGCATTTGCAATAACTCCTGTTATGTCTATGTGCCCTCTTAAGATATATTGAAAAGGCGGATTTAGTGGGGTTGAATTATTTGGTGTAATAGGCACTGAAAGTGTATATGGGCCTGATGTTCCATTTCCTACACCAACAACATTTGAATTTTGAACAACATTGGGCCATATATTTGTGAAATTGTTTTTCTGCGTGTCAAATGGAACTTGTATCCCATTTACGAATGCAGGGCCCAAAAACCCCTGATAGACTGGATAGTAACCAATATCTTGTGCTCCTGGGCTTCCTGGCATCTCAGATTGAATGGCATAAAGAGGCATGTTATACTGATCAATACCAGGTTGTGTCTGGAATTGATATTTTGTCTTAAGATCAAAAACTTGCATGCGAGCATCTACGTCCATGATCCAAAATCGATTGATATAATCGATGATCAGTCCGTCTGTTATGGATGAATTCGAGGGAGTTTTTAATATCCTTCGAACATATGTTATGACATCACTTAGAAAATTCACTTCTTATGCATCTTTTTTAAAGTTTCTGCTAAATGCGCCCTTTTTGCAGTTTTTGGATTCTTGCTATGTTCGGCTTTCTTTAGCTTTTTCTCTGGGATTTTCTCACCTTTTTTAACATGCAAAGTCTCTCTGAGGGCTCCAGGATGTTTTATTGCTTCTTGGATCCACTTTTCTTTAGCCATATTTACCTATTTCTTTTTAGGGTGATGCTCTGCTTTTTCGTGATGACCATGTTTTGCCATCTTATGTAAATGTGAAGCATGTTTCTTAGCTTCAGACAAATGATGTTTAGCCATTTTATTTTTCCTTTTTTAAAATCTTTTTGCGCCCATAAATATAGATTTTCTATCCGAAACCGGAATAGCATCTAACCTCTGTATTACTGTATCAACAGCCATTGAACCAAAATACTGACCATGACCATCAGTACCTGTAGAGACATTTTGTTGCATTACAAATCTGTGATATTTGCACCCGGTAAGTCTTTCTGCAAGATGTCTTGGACCCCACACAGGCTTACCGACCGGTACTCTCCATTCTTGCGCTGGCATTCCTGCAAAAGGCTTAGTCCAAAGCTCAATATCCTCTCCACCAATTTCTTTATTAACCGCACTAAATCGGACATATTCCATCGCAAATTCATAATCAGAACGATAATCTTCATTAAATTTTTCTCTACTTGGAATAGACCTTTTGGGCTTTAAATATATGTCTCCTGCTTTTTCGATTTCACTTTGAGACATCTGTAAAGGTGATTTTTCTTCTTCCTTAGCTTTATTCATCCGATCAAGCGTCATTTCCTTGATGTTTGAATCAAATGCTTCGAATTGTGCTTGTGCTTTATCTAATTCTTGCTCAGCTAACGAGTTTCTTGGCTTGGGCTTATCTGTCATAGACTACCTGTAAATTAAAATTTGATCTTACATCAGCTTATACCGACTGAGTAAAATAAAATCTATATCATTTAGGCAGGCGATACATCAATGAAGCTTCCCGGTATGAATGTGGTCATTTTAGATGGGCCATTTGCATTTGTTGCGCCCTGATTGATGTCTCCTATGGCGACTATTTGCGGTTGTGTTATGGCTAAAGAAGAAACGAATGGATCCACATTTATTGAAGAATTTATGCTTACAACTACTTGATTTGGCGCTGGAATTGATAAAACAAAGCCTTGTGTCTCATTTAATTGCCTGCATCCAAATGTTGGAGGAATTAACAATCTGACAGACTGGGCAATTACATAATTATGATTTACTGTTGTAGTAACAGTGGTTTGAACGCCTAAAGTTATATCCGATATGAAAAACTGGCTTGGCAAATAATACTGTGCATTTATTGGAACATTCGAAAATGGAGGAATTGGGCCAGAAACCATAAAGACCTTGAGTTAGGATATTCAGTCCTAACTCAAGATGCTGAATTAAATTAATAATTTCAACATTTACTTATGATTATTTGTCAAATCTATGGCAGACTTAAATCATGAAAGTAAGCTCTCCATTCCATTACATCGCCATCTGATCCACCAACGAATGCCGTTGAATCATTACGAGCTCCAAAGTTTCCAATTACGAAACCTTGTGAGGTATTATTTACAAAAGAACCTCTAATTGCCGGCCCATTAATTGTATCAACTCTTACTGTCCCAATTGGGGAATAATAAGGAGGAGGATACAATTGTGATCCCGAAGTAATGAGAGTTCCACCTGTGTTTACATCACCTACAGAAACAACTTCCGGATATGATAATCCTGGAACTTGTGCAACTGTTGGATTAACAGTAAATGGGGTAAATGCTGAAGAATTAATATTTACAACGAATGTGTTGTAATTTGTTACAGATACTACATATCCATACACTGGTGAACCAGGTACTAATGTATTCGGTAACGCATTTAATTCCACGGTTCCCCATGCACTAGGAATCCTGAAAGCTACTTCTTCACCTACAACATAATTGTGAGCATCTGTTGTAGAAACAGTTGTTGTATTTCCAAGAGTTATTGCACTAATAGTCGCAACACCTGGGAAATATAGATATGGATAAAGAACTTTTTTCCATGATCCAATGTTTCCTGTACTTGTTGATGTATTAAAAGCAGTATAATTGCTTCCGCTTGTATCCCATGGAATAGTGAACGTTGTTGCTGTAAGCACAGTCACAGTAAACCAAATATTATTTAATTGAGGCATACCAGTTGTTGATGTCTGGAAAAGGCCTTCAAAAACTATAACATCTCCACTTGAGAGGTTATGGTTTGTAGCTGTTGTTACTGTAGTGGGTCCTCCTGCTCCTGATGTAGCAATAGAGAAATCTGCACTCGCTACAGAATTGTGCTTATAAAGAGGTCCAAACTGTAAGGCTTGTCCTGCTGAAAACACACTGATACCACCACCAACTTGCACCATGTCAGTTACTAAAGCTGATCCAGTAGATCTCTGGATAACAGTATCATAATTGACGCTAGAAATTGTAAGCGGTGGAACACTTGCATCCCAATAAGCAAAAGGAACTGCATCGTCTGTCATAACAGAAGCAGCAGTATAGTTAATTAACTCAACATAATCAGGCTTGAAAGGCAAGTTAATGACCTTTACATTAGGCGCTGAAACGCCTATTGATCCGCCAGAAACTACATAATTTCCTTTAGCCATTCTTGAATATTCAGTCATCTTACACCCCCAAGTTGCTTAAGCGTGTGCTTAAGAGGTTACGAATAGCTGTGTCTTGTGTAATGGCTTGCGCTTGAGCAAACTTAACAGCAAGAGTAGCATTCTGAGCAAGCATTCCTGAATAATACGGGTCGCGATAAATCAAGTTCATGCTGTAACCATCTTGGTTAATGTGCGTGATAGCTTGTTTACCTAAAACCGTGTTGTAATAAACATCGTTCATTACCCCGAGATTATTGGTAACTGCATTTCTAGCAACTGGAGCTTCCGAGCTTGTAAGAATACGAATGTTTCCTACAGAACCATATTCAGATGGTAATGCAGAAGCATTTGTTGGATAATTCCATTGTGATAGGAATGTTAAAGAACCAACAGAACTTAAAGCATCGAAATCAGATTGTAGTTCAGTAGAGGACAGCATAAAATATGCCGAACGTACTGGACCTGTACCAAATCGATCCATACCCTCAATACCGCTCATGAACTTATAAGCGTTATTTGTATCAAGTGTAGTGGCTACAAGACTAAAATCGGCAATTCCCAAGTTTGTTGGGTTAAATCCGTTTGAGCCTGCACCAGCATTAATCTGAGTTGCAGCTGAAACAATATAATCGCGGAGGATCAAATCCTCAGCCTGTCTCATTGCCACAGCTAAACGCTCTGACACCCATGCCAAAACGCCTTCTTGGTCCTGAAGTATACATTTTTGTTACTCCACATTAAATGTGGGGGCATATCATTTCTGTATGCCTCTGCAATTTTATTTATAGTTGCAGATCAGACTATCGCTTCACATTTCTGTGTCCACTCGCCTTAGTCGTTCAGGCTGTACATTTAATCATTAGTCTTGTAGAATTACACAGTCATTAAACACAGTAGGTACATGACAAAAAGTAAATATACAAGAGTTGATTATACAGTAGGTCAAATTGCATATCTTGCAGGCATCATTGATGGTGAGGGAACTTTGTTTATCGGAAATTATGGTAATAAAGATAAAATCCGAGGAACAGGCTTTTTTCAAACCATCATTTCTGTCACAACGACAGATAAATGCCTTATAGAATGGCTTCACAATAATTTTGGGGGTTGGAAAAGCGAATATACGCCTAAACAACGAGCCATAAATTGTAAAGGTCCAGTTTTTAGCTGGAAATGCACGGGAGATAGATTGACCCATCTTTGCGAACTCATGATTCCTTATCTTGTTATTAAAAAAGAACAAGCATTGATTCTTTTGAAAATGCGAAATACATACTTTTGTTCCGAGTATCAGCCAGGAAAACAAGGCGTACAACGCATATCCGAAGAATTGATTAACGAACGTTTGAGTTTGATGGACCAACTTAAAAAACTCCACTGTAGAAATCATACTTATAACAATTAAACACTTGCCCCTTGTTGCCCTCTGGTAATGAGGGGTT